>Ga0197142_1003083_pt1 | contig 14193 bp, 10 predicted proteins | sample GBS60_MetaG_FD_148614 | JGI IMG/M metagenome (GOLD analysis project Ga0197142, IMG submission 148614) | Sediment microbial communities from Great Boiling Springs, Gerlach, Nevada, United States - GBS 60_MetaG | ecosystem: Environmental > Aquatic > Thermal springs > Hot (42-90C) > Sediment... | reverse complement strand
CTTGTCTCCCTTCTGAAATATGCTGGAGATCACTACCGTGGCATATTCCCCTGGCTGACCTCCCACCTTCACTCCACCTATCTCAGCTACCTTCTGCTCAGTCTCAAATCGATACATCCTTTGCCCCCTAAATGTTTATTTATTCCCTGAGTACACCAATTAGGATGGTTCCCAGTCCCCTCTCGTCAATTCCTCCAAAATATCTCTCCTTAAGGAAGACGTCCGAAGGTGTTGAAGGATTTGCAAAAAGCAACTTCCCATACCCTTGAATACACCTCACACACTCCCAATCACATGGAATGGCGGGAATTTCAAAATGGCAGATCTTTTCCATTATGTCCTTGGGAAACACCAATCGGTCTTTATACACAACAAAGCTTCTATGCATGAACCATACCCCTTTCTTTCCTTTAAGGGCTTCTATCTTCTTGGGGTCCCTAATCTCTTCCCCAACCACTTCATAACCTTTTTTAAGAATGAGGGATGAGTGTAATCCCCAGTCAAAATCCATTGAAGTAAGAGCCACTAGAACTAAAGGAGACTCTAAAATCATTAAAACCCCTGTATTTACTACCTTTCCCAGACCCATAAGGGATTTTTCTTCGGCCTCTTTCTCTATCTTCAAGAGGACCTCTTTATCGGTTTCATTAAATATCTTTACATCTACAATTCCCTTTACTTTACTGATCTCTTTTTTAAGGATATCGCCAATGTTTTCTATAGTCATGGTTAACTCTTGGTGGTAACTAATTTTACAAGATCAAAAACACGCTCTTTACATGCTCTTTCGCATCTTCTACATGCAACGCCATTGCACATTGAAAGATTTATAGATATCTCAAATCCGCTATCAGCTTTGTTCATTGTTAATGCTTTTTCTGGGCACTCAATGATACAAGAGCCATCTCCTGTACAACCTTCGAAAACTACCCTTTTTATCTCTCCTATATCTCTCACAATCTTAAGACCTTGGGTCCCAAAATCAGGTATATCCCTTTCAACTGTCTTTATAATAATAGGCCTTTCATCGTTAATGTCAGGAAGAGGTGGAATTCCGTACTTTTTCAAAAGTTTTCGATACATTTCTATTGGCATTCCCTCTGTCCAATAAGCAAGCTCAAGGATGAACACATTTTGAAAAATCTTTGATGCCGCAAACATGCAATGATGCTGTCTAAGTTCATCTGCAATCTTCTTCATATCCCAGAGTTGATTCTCTTTCATCACCAGATCCCTTGCCATTGCCAATGAAGTATTTCCAACCTGGTATATTTTCTTTACTTTAGCAGGGATCATGCCAATATATTGGGCCTTTAACGCATCCACATATGTACCGGATGCACCAGACATGTAAGCTGTTTCCACTTGATCAAGGCTAATCCCAGCCTCTTGGCAGAGGGTTATGTGCCCTGCCCTTACCGAGCCGATTGCCTTACCCGCCTCCAGAAGATCCTTTTCAGTGAATATTACTCCATCTTGCAAATGTACGATGTTGTCCGAGGTCATTATCTTTGGAATCTTAATAATTGAGGCCTTTAAGCACTCTGCAATGAGGGCAACTACACCTGTGCCTGTTATACCCACTGCTCTTATCTCAGGTTCGTACAATATCCTTCCAGTAAAAGGATCCACCCCTGCACCCCTCTCTGGCATCATGTCTTGGTTCAACACCAGTGTCTCCAAATATCCCTTGGCACTACCTGGTAGCCGGGTAATGGCACTGTTCTCAGGCACAAAATTGATGTCAGATATGGCACCGGGCAATGCCAAAAGCCCGCACTCTATGTGCTGGCCTTCCAAGGCAGGGCCAGCTGCTGTGGATCCTGTGTAAACAATACCGTTTACAATGAGGGCCATCTCCGCATTGGTCCCATAATCTGTACATATTGCTATCTCTTCCTTCTCCAACATCCCTGTCTGGATCATCATGGCAAGGGCGTCTGCACCGATTTCATGCCTTACAGCTGGCGGAATAATAACCTGTGCCTCTTTTGGCACATCTAATCCCCGGATGGCCCTGGCCTGTACTATCTGGGCATCTCTCTTAGGAGGAACTACTCCTAAGGCCTGAAGTTTCCTTTCTCCTGCATATGCCAAGTCCCTTATCTCTATCTCTTGAAAAAGTGAGAGCTGGATGGGATTGCCACAAAGTGCAACCTTTGCTATGTTTTTCTTATCTATTCTTAAGTTGTCTATGATCTTGTTTACTGCGGTAATTACAACATCGTGAGCATTTTCAAGTCCCACCTCCAAAGCATAGTGCAGATGATCTATCACGTTTGCTCCTGGAAGGGGATGCCTTGTGCTAATGGCTGTGGATATGATACGGTTCACAGCACGTCCTGAAATATCTATAGCCTGTCCCCTGAAGCCACTAGTTCCAAGGTCCAGGGCCACACCTATTGCACTCATATTACTCAGTTTCCTCCTGTATCTTAAAAAGAGTCTTGCAACAGATCATGCATATCCAATTCCCATCATCCTCACGGGAAATAAGAGCCCTATGACCATATTCCTTTTCATGAATCCTTCTTATATCTGCCCAATATCTTTTTATTTCTGTACACGAGTATCTTTTGCCTTGAGCAATCTCAACATCTGTGTGCCATCTTCCACAACGACCGCATGCTTTTGTAATGTTCTTTTTGTCCAACCCATGCCCTCGGTTCGGAAAAATCCAAAGGGAAACAGGCCCTAAGGCCTGTTTCTCCTGGACTCTATTGCCTCTTCCTTTTAAAAACCGTATGCAGCAGGATTAAATCCTTTTACCGCCTTGGTGTATTTGTTGATGCACCTGTCAACAAAGGTCCCCTCATCCTCAGGCAGGCCTTCTAAGACCTTCATTGCATTTTGGAGAGCTTCTTTCTCATGGGAAGTAAGCTTCATCATCGGATCTCCCAGGATGATCTCTCCTGCCTTCAAAGCAGCAGCCCTTGCACTGGCATAATATCCTTTGGCTCTATTGCTGACTATGGCATTTCCAATCTGCCATGCATTGTCAGGAGCCAAAATAAGACTGTGGGAATCACGATACCTATCTGAATTCACAAGTATCTCCTTCATCTGTTGCTGATATCCCAATTCTATAGCTGTATTTAGCATGGCCACATCATAACCCAATATCTCTGCAAATACCGAGGTAGTGGTGGCACCAAACATGTCGTGATATTCCACTGCCTCATTACTCCACAGGTCACAGACCGCCATGATGAGGTTTCCACACAAGTCAGAATGGGCACATGCACTGGTCTTGCCCTCTGTGGATATGGGTACGCCGGTCATAGCCTTAATAATGGGATCCTCATAGGCACAGTCCTTTGTGGGGCCGGTAGCTCCACACTCATAAGCCACCAGTGTCCTTGACGCAGCTATTGCCCTTGAAAGAGCTGCTATCACATGGGGGACATCCTTTGAGGTCATACCTCCTGCCATAAACATTGCTGTATTGGCCTCAGAGCAGTTGGTATCCCCTCCAGGTATGCAATTATTGGCCTTTGCTATCTCCACTATCTGATTCCACATCCACTCCATGTCCCTTGCCCCCAGTACCCCAATCCCAAATAAAATGCCTTCAATATCATTCCTAATTATGGCATAGTCAAAGACCTCTTTCCCTCCCATGGACTCAATGGAAATAATATCTGCGTATTTGGCACACTCCTTGAAGGATTCAATTACCTTCATGGTATAGTCACTTTCCCTCATGTGATGCATGTCAGGCTTTCTCAGATCCGCTATGGTGGAGCGGTAAGCTGCTTTGAGCCCGTATTTTTCTAAGTAATCGTCCATCTGCTTGGCAGTCTGAGCAGCTATTTCTCCTCCCCATTTGGGGTTATTTGTCATCTGAAAGACATGCTCGTTTTCTATCACCAGGGTGGGGTGCCCAACTATTGTCATCCTCTCAAGGGCATCCCCGTTTGCCCTTTCATATTCCCTTAACAAGGTCTTAAGCGTCTTTTCACTGCCAGGCCTTGGATGTGGAACCACCTCAGGATGCACATAGCCGCCGCCTATGACTATACCCCTTTTGGTTGTAACGGGCTTTTTGGCAGTGCCAAATATCATTTCATCCGAACTTTTGTAAGCCATCTGGGTAACAGGTTGTCTTGCCATGTTTTCCTCCCTCCTTTGATTTGAAGTTATTTACATCTTTTCTGCCTTAGCCAGACTCTGTTTTTTTTTCTCACCCCCTTTTCTCTTCTCCCTCGTAGTAATATCTAAGCAAGGAGTGTGCCTGGCGATTTCCCTTAGTTATATACAAATTTCCATGGCAGAATATGTCACAGATTGTGACACTGCCGATAAAAAGTGATTCCTATCGTTACACATGACTGAAATTACCAACTTCAATATCGTACTTCTTGAGTCTCAGGTATAAAAGTCTTCGGGTTATTCCCAACATTTTTGCAGCGGCCTTTTTGTTTCCTTTTGTTTTATTCAGTGCATTTATAATGGCATTTTTTTCTATATTTTCTAAGGATTCTACATTGTCAAATGCCGTAGTTACACTGCTGTCAGAAAAGGAGTTGTGCAACTTTGAGCTTAGGGAATCCAAGACATCTTGAACATCAATAATATTGTTTCTACATGAAACGAGGGTTCGGATCACTAAATTTTCAAGCTCTCTAACATTTCCAGGATATTCTTGAGTAGAAAAAATATTCATAGCCTCTCTTGTTATTCTTATACCTCTTTTCCCCACCTCGCCTGCGTATTTTGCTATGAAATACTCAACCAACATGGGGATATCATCCTTCCTCTCCCTGATGGGGGGTAAGTGTATGGGAAATACATTGATTCTATAAAATAGATCTTCCCTAAAGTTGCCTCTGAAGACCTCCTTCTGAAGGTCTTTTGAAGTTGCAGCTATGACCCTGGTGTCGGTTTCGTATACCTTGGTTGAACCCACTCGCTGGGCGGTTTTCTCTTGTAAAACCCTCAAAAGCTTTACTTGAGAGGCTTTATCAATTTCGGCGATCTCATCCAAAAATATCGTGCCACCGTGGGCAATTTCAAAGAGCCCTTTTTTTGTCTGGTAAGCAGAGGAAAAGGCCCCTTTTTCATGGCCGAATAACTCGGATTCCATCAGGCTGGGAGGTATGGCCCCACAGTTTATTGCCACAAAAGGTCCCTTGGATCTCCGGCTTCTTTCGTGGATAGTTTTGGCAACCAGTTCCTTTCCTGTGCCTGTTTCGCCTTGAATCAATACCGTGACATTTGTTTTGGCTACCATTTCTATCCTTGCATATACCTCTTGCATCACCTCACTGGTACCAACAATTGAACCAAATGAATACAGTCTCTCATTTTGATGATGAGTTCTCGGACATAACAATATATCTAAGACCTCGTTTATTGAATGTAAAAGATTTTGTCCAAGGTACTCATAGAACTTCTTATTTTTGTAAAGAATTACCCCCATGGGAGAAGTTATTAGAAAAGCAGCTTCTGGTAGCACATTTCTTATCTTATTAAATAAACCGATGGCACCTGTCCTGGTAGCTTTCAGGTCGGTAATGACTACTCCAACCTGGTTTATGTCTTTCACATATTTTGAAACATCTTCTTCCGATGAATATATCACCTCATATAGTTCTCGGTTGATAGCTTTGAAAATAGGAACAAGAGCTTTGTATTCATCATCTATTATCAAAACTGTTTTCTTATATTCTGTTCCCATTGTTTTTAGGTGCCATCGGCTTGCTGTTAAAATGGCAGACTTCCACTGGCCAAGAGCCAAAAACCGGGGATCCATAGCCCCACTATAGTCCAAACAATTAAAGACCACGCAAGGGGTTTGGCCGACATTTTGCCGTAGGAATTAAGCCACACCATTACGTAAAGCACTGTGTAGCCTGCACAGGCAAATGCGAGAAAGGGACTTTTCTCCACAAGCCGCTTCCCTCCCTCCAAGGCAGGCCCTCCGGTGATGGAAAGGATCACGTACACAACGGAGATGATGGCAACCGTGAGGCTCACGTTTCCCATAGATCTTAAATCCTGGAGCCCCGCCAACAAGGAGTATGCAACTGTTAGGTAAAAGAAACCGTACACTATGAGAAGTGCTCCTATCCAAGGATTCTTATGGATGATTGTGATTAGAATGCCACTGATAACCGTAACAGTTCCAACCAAAAAGGTGGCAAAACCCGTTCCCTTAGCCTCCCCTTTACCCAACAAAAGAAAGGCAACAGGAAACCACATCAAACTTATTGCCAAAAGTGTTGCCTCTACCATTTCCCTCTCCCTCCTTCGATCTGGGAAATGAAAGATGAAAACTAACCCTGGCTACACCCCTCAAATGCAGCCAAGATATATTCTGGGTCCAATTTTCTTCCAATAACTGCTATCTTAGATGTGCTTACTTCTTTGATCTTCTGGAAGGACATTACCCCAGAAGCCACCTCAATTAACTCCCAACCTTTGTCTGTAAGAAAAATTCCTTTGGCCCTTACAATCTCTCCCATTCTACCACCCCTCTCAAGCATGCCTTGAAATACAGATACCAAGCAATCATGCTTATAGGAGTTTCTTCCAAGATCCTTCCCAATTGACTGGTAGCCCAATCCAACGGAGTGCCCATTAAGATGGTAATGGTCGTGATCTCTATGGGCATCTTCATGGGCACTGTTGTATGGGCCAATGTCATGTTGCAAAGAAAAGTTTTCAGAAAGGCTCAAAACACTGGTGTATTCATCCCAGTTTACCTTGCAATAATATGTTGGAATAACGTATAGTTCTGGCTTGATAGAAAGAATAAGATTTGTAGTCATTGAAACAAATTTTTTCTCTATTAAGTCGCACTTGTTAAGAATTGCTAAGTGTGCTCTTCTCAACTGAGTTGACACAAAATATTTGTTTGCTTTATAGTATTCCATAAATGTCTTTGCATCAACAACAACAATATTGTGCCTTTTTGAAATCAATGTATTTATAGCTTCTAACTCCAAAATGGCTTCAATTTGTGTTATTGATGCAACACCACTTGGTTCAATTAAAACTCTATCTGGCTTATAAAGATGATTTATCTCCAATAATTGCCTTTTGAAATCGGACTGTAAAGAGCAGCAAATACAGCCACTTGGCAACTCTACCACTTGTCTTCCAAATCCATTAAGCAAGGTTCCATCTATGCCAATCTCACCAAACTCATTTACCAATACAACTATTACTTCTTCCTTGCCCCACTCCTGCAATATGTGCCTTATAAATGTGGTCTTGCCGGAACCCAAGAACCCATATATTGTATCAACTACCACCAAATACCTCTAAAAAATACACCCTGTTCTAACCGTTCCACTTTGCACGCATTGACTGCCAGCTTTCCCCAGCAAGTGCATCCTCTGCCATACCGGGTGCTTGACTGGCCTCTTTACCCCATATACCAAGGTCAAATGAAGTTACAAATTCCTCAGAGACAGCTCCGCCTCCGCATACAAAGGGGATTTCCAGCCCGGCTTGTTTCAACATGTGGGCTATCTTGGGGAAGGCTGTCATGGTGGTGGTCATAAGGGCAGTCCCCGTCACCATAATGGGTTTGTGCTCTTTGCAGGCAGCTACCACCTTTTCCACTGGCACATCTGCACCCAGGTTTATCACTTCAAACCCATTGGCGTTTAAAAGGGCATTCACTATCACCTGCCCTATGTCGTGGATATCGCCTTCCGCCGTATGGGTTACCACCTTGGCCTTTCTTTCCATGGACTTACCCATTGCCTTCTCGCACTCGGCGATCCCTGCATTCATGGCATCAGAAGAAAGAATCACCTGGGGCAAGAAGTAGACTCCTTCGTCCCACAGCCTGCTTACTTCATTCATGCCTGCAATCAAGGCATCGTTTATGATCTCCAAAGGAGTCTTTGTCTTCAGCGCCTCCCTGATTGCAGGGATGATGTTCTCGTCATCACCATCAACCACATACTTTGCTATCTTTTGGAGGATGGGATCCTTGGAAATCTCTCTTGCCTCTCCTGTCTTTTCTAAAGCAAGGTCATAACGGCGAAAAATGTTTGAAAAATCCTGTAGTAACTTCATCTCTCCCTCCTTAATTAAGGGTATTAGAGGTTAATTGGGTATGGGTTCCGACAAAGACCACAAGCCGTAAAGTTTAAGGTTGATTTGTCAGTGGCGTTTTGCCACCTCTACCATTGCCAATAAATTAGCCAGGGGTGTCCCAGGAGCAACCGCACAACCGGGCGCCAATATTTGGATCCCCTGGGCTATTTGTTCCTCGCATGCCTTCTTTACCGTGTCTTCGTCCTTCATAAATAAGGTGGTGGCTGTGTCCACTCCGCCCATGAGAATCACATCAGGTCCACATTTCTCCCTTGCAAGCCTTGCACTGGCCTTTGGCTCGAGACTTAATATCTCAGCACCTGTCTTCCCCATGTACTCCACAATCGGATCAACATTTCCACATATGTGAAGAATCTTGGGTACCGGGATCTTTTCGAATTGTCTTGCCTGATACTCCATTTCGTAATCCCTATAGGTTGCCGGGGCTATGAGGTCAGGAGAGGCAGTCATGTCTTCGCAAGATATGATGTCAGCTCCTGCGTCAATCAGAGCCTTAGCAAGTTCACTACCTGCCTTTTCGGCTACTTCTAAGAAAGGCCTCATCTTATCGGGTTTTTTAAAGGTGGCACGTAATAGTGTGGTGGTCTCCAGAAGGGCACCGGCGATGGTAAAGGGTCCGATAATACCTGCCACAACAGGCACCTCATCCCCCAGTTCTTTTTTCAAGATCTTTACGGCTTTTATGAGCTCGGGGATCCTTCCCCTTGAAAGAAAGTCCTTTGGAAATTCAGGGGTATCGTCCAGCTTGTAGGGTGGTGGATGATCTATTCCGGGAATGCCCTTGTCCTTCCCGGATTTTATCTTACATCCCAATGCCTCTGCCTCAAAGGTCTGACAAAAGGGGACCCTTACCGCATCAAATCCCAAAATTGTATAAGCAGCCAGGGCCTGTTTTGCCATAACCTCACCCTTTTCGTGACCATCAGGCCAAAAGGCCTGCATTTTTTCCATTTGGTCGTAGGTTACCGTGGAGTTGGCTCCGAAACATGGCATGCGATCCGGCTTTTGGTGGTTCAAAACAGCCATGATTCTTTCCTTTGGGGTCATCAGACACCTCCTTTTGGTATGTGAACAACATAATTCCCATGCCCAGTTGAAGATAAGGATCGGGGGATTGCCCGCCCTCGAGGCAATCATCCCCGTATAGGTAGGTTTCCTGGCTTGCGACCGCTTAGGTACACGCCTTCCCATTACCTTCTGGTAACAGTGGCTTCTGTGTACCCGCGCTCCTCAGGGCTTGGAGCCGCTTGACAGAGCACATCTGTCAATGGGTCGCTCACAGTTGCGGGGCAGCGGGGGATTTTCACCCCCTTCCCTACTACAAAATCTTTATAGTTTAAAGAATGCAAAGCCTTTGCCAAAAGGTGTGGATTTCACAGACAACCTTGAAATCAAAGGATTTCAAGATCCAGGTGGCCTCTTTGGAATACCAAGGGACATATGATGGCTTGCCAATGATGGCAGGGTTTCCCATTCATATCCCCTTTCTACCGAGATTACCTCACAATACCTGGGTGTGCGAACATTGCCAAGGTTGGCATTGTTGTGTACAGCTTGGCACATTCTTCTAAATTAATTAACAATTTTAAGAGGTTTTCCGTCTGAAACCCTTTGGGTCTATGCCGTACTTCTGAAGTTTGCGCCACATAGTTCTAAGGGGAATTTTGCTATACTTTGAGGCTTCAGCCACACTCCCTTGGCATCTCTTAATGGCCTGTATAATGTAGTCCTTTTCAAATCTCTCCAAATATTGCTGTCGGGCTATGCGGAACGGCAGGCTAACCTCAGGAAAAGCTGCTGTCCCAAGTTGGGAGACTTCGTCAAAAAAAATCACCTTTTCAAGGATATCCTTTTCTGCCACAAGACAGGACCTTTCCAAAACATTTTCCAGTTCCCTTACGTTACCAGGCCAGTCGTAATTCATAAGTTGAGTCATGGCCTCCCTAGTAACGCCCTTTATTTCCCTTCCAATGGACTTACTGATCTTCTTCAAAAAATGTTCTACGAGTAATGGGATATCTTCTTTTCTATTCCTCAATGCTGGCAAGTAAATATGTACTACGCTAAGTCTATAAAAAAGATCAAGCCTAAACTCTGCATTTTCTATCTTCTTCCTCAGGTCTTGATTGGTGGCTGCTATAATGCGAACATCCAAATCTATAGGTTTATTTCCCCCCAATCTTTCAAACTTCTTTTCTTGCAATACCCTGAGTAGTTTGACTTGCATGCCCGGCGACAGATCTCCTATCTCATCCAAAAAAATTGTTCCACCTTTTGCATATTCAAATTTACCTTTCTTAGTTCTAAAAGCTCCGGTAAATGCGCCTTTTTCATATCCAAATAATTCGCTCTCTAACAAAGTTTCTGGCAAAGCACAACAGTTAATCCCCACAAATGGCTTGTTTTTCCTCAAACTATTATAGTGAATAGCCTTTGCTATTAATTCTTTACCTGTACCTGTTTCACCCATTATTAATACTCTTGCATCAGTTGATGCAATTTTCTTTATCAGGTCAAAAATTTCAATCATCTTGTGATTTTTTCCCACAATACTTTCAAAGCTATATCTTTGGTCAACCTCGTCTCGTAACTGGTTTAACTCTTCAAGTACATCTTTTTCTTTGCTTACTCTCTGAACTACCAGTATTAGAGCTTCAGGATCGAAAGGTTTTTGAATATAATCAGACACCCCTCGCTTAATTGCTTCCACAGCAGAAGGAATAGTTCCATAAGCTGTCATTATTATACATGAAATACTTTGATCTATCTTTTTAGCCTCCTCAAACAATTTAATTCCGTCCATATCAGGTAGTCTCATGTCAGTAAGCAATATGTCATAAGGGCGTGATCGCAACATCTCCAGAGCTTCCAAAGGCGAAGCACAAATCTCCACCTCATAACCATTTCCCGACAATATAGCCTGGATATGTCGACAGAATGAGATGTGATCGTCAACTACCAAGATGGATCTCCCCATACTCCAATCCTCCTTTATTGACGTTACCATCAAAGTTTACGGGGATCACTATTATGATCTGGGTACCTTCTACTCCATCGCTTTCAGCTGATATCCTTCCTTTATGAGCCCTTATTACCTTATAAGCAAAGGAGAGGCCTAATCCCGTACCCTGGGGTTTTGTTGTAAAAAATGGGAGGAAGATCTTCTCTTTAGCATCTCTGGGGATTCCCCTACCTGTATCCTTGAAGAGTATCTTCACATAATTGGGGTTCTCCTCGAGCAATTCCAATCTTATAAGCACTTTACCCTCTCCATCTATGGCTTCAATGGCATTTTGAATGATATTCCTAAAGGCTTGGCCCAAAAGAAGGGCGTCCACCTCTGCCACAAGGGGTTCTTTCCCTAACAATGATGTCTCAATGCTGACCCCTCTTTCCTTTGCTAACCCACTCAGATCATTAATCGCCTCAAAAATAATTTGGTCTAGTCTCTGCTTAGTAACACAAAGCTTTAGAGACTTGGTATATTCCAGCACTTCCCTAATAAATTGTTCTAGTTGTGTAACATTACGTATTGTCTCACTAACTATCTTTTCAAACTCTGTTTTAATCTCATTGGTTATTAAAAGTTCAGCATTATTGCAATTATTGAACCAATCATTTTCTATACCCATTTGAAGCCTCCTCAATCCAACATAAATCTGGCTTAATGGGTTCCTTACTTGATGGGCAATTGCACTTGAAAATTCACCTATTAAGGCCAACTCTTTTGACCTAAATAATTCTTCCTCCAGTATCTTTCTTGCTGTTATATCTTTACAGACAGCCTCCAAACCGATGATTTTCCCACTTTTATCTTTATCTGGATAGATATTCATACTCAATACAATCTTTTCTCCTTTAGAGTTTATAAAATTAAATTCCACATCATGTAACATTCTAACTGTACCTTTGATTACAGATTTTATGGCATTTCTCAACCTATTTCTATCTTCGCTGACAATCAAGTCTATAGGACTTAATTTGCCAGTATAAAATATTTCTTTAGGATAACCTGTTTTAATTTCCATAGTCTTATTTACAAAGATAAAATTTCCCTTTAGATTTAATCTAAACACAAGATATTGTCCACTTTCATCTGAATGGAGATTGTATGAACCTTGTATTAATCTCAACTTATCTTTCTCTACAATCTTCTTCTCAAGGAAATCGCTAAGCTCTTGAGCGGTTGAATAAATCTGGCTGTTCTTTATGGAAACAGCAGCAGCATCTGCCAGGCCTTTTACAAGCTCCATATCTGCATATGAATAGGACCGTCCTTTTTCCATGGTACATATAATGAGAAGTCCCAATGTTTGCCCTCTTAGCTTTAGTGGCACCCCCATAAATCCTGTCACATTCCATAACGCAAGATTCTTTATAACAGAATGGGGGATCTTTTGCGTTCTCCTAATATTGTTTATAACCATCGCCCTCTTTGTGGATTCAAAGTATTTAAGTAAATACCTAAGGCTTCCTGATTCAAGGGTATCATATACATCCAAGGAATCCTCACCTCGCTTTTCTCTAGACAATACAACAAGAGGGACCTTACTTCTGGATATCAAATAAATAATACCACAATTTCCAATAAAAGTAGCGGCCGCTCTAACAATAGATTTTAATGTTTCTCCAAGGTCTAATGTATCTGTGAAATGTGAAACTGAATTCAAAAGAAAACGCAGCTTGCCTTTTTCTTTCAGCATCTGGTTATATAAAAAGATATTGTCAAGTGTAGTTGCAAGCATACTTGTTATACCTGAAAGTAATCTCATTGAATCACTATTATATATTCTACTATTTTTATGAAGCAACACCAGTGCCCCTTTTACTATACCCTTTGAAATGAGTGGTGAAATGGCAACTGTAGAATATCCTATCGTTCCATATAAATAGTTCACCATATTATTATCTGATGAAATGTTCACAATAGTTGGCTTAATGTCGTTATTAAGGGTAGTTCTTACAGCCGCATTTATCATATTTAAATCTTGCTGTCTTAGCCTACTACATGTCTTAAACAAAAGGGAAATTTGTTTTCCTTTTGATATCGTTCTATAAACAGCTATTCCATCGCAACCAAAAATGGACATAATCTTGCTATTTATCTTTTTGAAAAATGATTTATAATCAAATCCTTCACTCATCCGTGTCGAAATAGCCGTTATAGCATACAATTGTTTGCTCAAGTCGTATAACAGCCTCATATTTTCCTTTGTTATATTCTGTGATTGCTCGATCAGCTCCTTAAGCTCTTTTTTTTCTTTTTCTGCCATAATGGCACTCAGTTTTAATGCAAAAACCTTTGAAAGTTCTCGTATGTAAGCTAATTCATTTGGAAATATGGGTTCAAAGTTAAATCCCACATAAATAAAACCTATTTCTTTTGAGCCCACCTTAAGCAATATTGGGACTGCCCTGTGGGATCTTGGGAATTTGAGCCTAAGGCTAAAGCGAGAAAAGAACCCGTCCAATAACCATGTGTCTGTGTATATTTTGGGATCTTTATCCGGTAGTCCTCTAAAGGCATGGCCCAACGGAACAAGATGACCTGAATTGGAAAAGTAAATAACGCTGACGAAAACTATCTTTGAGTTCTCTAAGATATGCTCAAATAGCCTTTCCAAAAGTTGTTCCAGGTCCTCTGCAGAGGCAAAGGCTTCTAACCCCCTGGTAAGGAGCGATGGAAAATAAAAGGCCAGTTCATTCAACCTCATAGGAGACCTCCTTAGGGGCTCTTAAGAAAACCCCGTAGGTAAGGTATGTAAAACAGTTAATAAAGGGAAGCTTTTTATAAGCCCTGAAGAGGCAACTCACTCCCTGCTTCCCAAAAGTGGCAGTAAAGCCTTTTAGTCATAGCACACCCATTTGTTTACCATATCTTTACCCAATGAGTCTGTCAACTATGGCATACATCAGCACCATTCTCTGTTCCTTATGTGCACAAAAACTTTTTCCTTGACATTTACCCCATTGTAATCTAAATGCTTTTCAGATTAAGCCACGAAGGCTTTTAGGACCAAGAAGGTCTTAGTACTTCGTGGCTTTTTGTTTTTTGTGGGTGATAGCTTTGGGGCCGAATGTTTAAGTATTTGATTATACAATACATTTAGTAAGGGA
>Ga0197142_1003081_pt1 | contig 14195 bp, 10 predicted proteins | sample GBS60_MetaG_FD_148614 | JGI IMG/M metagenome (GOLD analysis project Ga0197142, IMG submission 148614) | Sediment microbial communities from Great Boiling Springs, Gerlach, Nevada, United States - GBS 60_MetaG | ecosystem: Environmental > Aquatic > Thermal springs > Hot (42-90C) > Sediment... | reverse complement strand
TCCGTCTCGCCTGCGGCGAGACCGCCCCTTCGGGGCGCCCTCCGCATCCCTCACGCAAGGCGCACCAAACACAAACCCGCCTTCATCAACGAACGCTTAGCCACGTTTTGATATAACTTAGTGGTATGGTTGCGATACGTCGCGTGCGACGCTGGGCGCTAATAGGCCTTATCGGCATGGCCCTTATAGGTCTTTTTGGGGGGGTGGGGATTTATAGGCTACAAAAAGACTATGAAGCTTTTCAGCCCCGGGTAACTGCTCTTCAAACAGCCCTCAATGAAACCGAAGTCGATATCTGGCGATTACAGCTTCGCTTTGAGGCAGAGCTCTTTTCCAGACTTCTGGAACGTACTCTTCCCCCCACTCTCTATCCCCATGTCAATATCCAACAGCGCCTTACCAAAGAAGTAGAGCCCCATGCAAAAGGCCTTTTGACGGCGACATACATTCGAGAACTGGCAAGGTCCCTCCTGGAATGGGAGAGAAACCTAAAAGGCTGGTCTCAGCTCCTAACTAAACAGCCTACTGACAAAGCCATTCTCCAGAGCGTGATAGAGAGTTACTTCTCGCAGGCGCCCAAAGCTACCTCCGATATCGAGACCGCCTTTCGAAAGGCCCGGACGCGTATAGAAGAGGTCTGGCAGCAGGAAACGGCGCGTTACATGGCAGAGCGCCGTCTGTGGCTAACAGGCATGGGAATAGCCGCCTTACTCTGGTTCCTCCTTGTGACCTTGCTTATCTCTCGGGTAGGCCAAGCCGAAGAAGAAGCCCTCCACCGAGGTCTCAACGCTATCACCAAGGGCGAAAAAATGCCTCCTCTACCCAGCTCGCTCCAACCTCTATCCGAAGCCTACAACCACCTCCTTCGCCGCTGGCAGGCCCTCTCATCCCTCATACAGGCCTGGCCTAACTATCAAACCGCCGACACTGAAGAAACCGAGTGGTCCACTCTCCTGGGCGAATCCTGGCATAAACTCAAAACCATTCGCGAAACCCTGGAAAATCTTGAAACACAAAATGCTAAACTCCAGGCTAGCTTGCAAGAGACTATCGAAAACTTCCAAAAAACCGAGACCAATCTACGTGAGCAGATAGAAAAGCTGCGCCTGGAGCTGGGCGCCTTACAAAATGCGTTTCCATTAGCCCAGGCAGATGCAGAAGGGGCATTTACCTTTCAGAATGACCTCTTTGCGGCGATTACACGCGCAGAAGGGTGGCAGCGCGTACAAGACCTTCCTATCCGAATGGCCTGGAATGCCTTGGGAGAGGGGGGATTCACTCATCAAGAAATCATCTCCGGCCAAAAGGGTGATTATGTAGTGTACATTCTGTCGTACCGCCTGCGCCGAAACGAAAAACCGCGCCTGGTCGTGGCGGTAGCACCGGTAGAACACCTACGTACTCAAAAGGAAGCCTTAGAACGCGAACTAAATCAGGCTGAGCGTACTATCCAGCGTTTACAGCAAGAGATAGAGGCCCTACATTTAAAAATAGCGCGCCTTCAGCAGAGTCACAAGGTGGAGTTAGAGCGGCTTTTGCGGCAGCGGGAGAGTTTGGCCGCCCTCCTGCGTAACCCCGCCCTCCAAAATGGCGAAGTTATAGAAGGCCTATCAGCTATCGCCGAGGTGGCCGCTACCATCGCCCCCGAAGCACGATACAGCTTCTGGGTCTTCAACGAGGAAGAGCAAGGGCTGCACTGCCTGGAAAGGTATGACCCCATTCTGCTCACCCACAGCAATACGCTGGACCTCCCCGCAGACGCCGCAAACTGGCTCCGGGAAAAACTCACTGTAGAACAGCCTCTCGGGCCCCTTCCCACGCCGGAAACGCCTCTCGCCTCTATCGCTACTGCTACCCAGACTACCCTCTATGCCTTCCCCCTTCTCATGGACGAAACGCTCATCGGTGCTTTCCTGATAGAAACCCCAGCCAATCAGACGCTTCCTGACACGGAGTTCTTTCTGATCCTTTCCAAAGTGGCGTCGCTTCTTTTTCAGCAAGGGCATCGCCGCCTGGTAGAAAAACAGCTTCTTTTATCTCTGGAAGAAAATCAATCTCTTGTCGAAGAGCTTCGGCAAAACATTGAAGAGCTGGAAGCTTCGGCTGAGGAGATGCGCCGCACACAGGCAGAGCTGCGAGGACAGATTCAGGCGCTCAATGCAGCCGCCCTCGTGGCCGAACTCCGCCCCGATGGCACCATCATCTACATTAACGAGGCCTTTCAACGGCTCTTTGGCTATAAGGCCTCGGACCTTTTAGGCCGCTCTTATCGGGAACTCCGGAAAGCCGACGACCCCAGCGTTCTGGACCGCCTTTTTGCCAGACTTCACCAGGGCGAAATTTGGCAGGAGGTCGTCCAATACCAGACTGCCTTTGGCGAGCCCCTCTGGGTCCAGCAGACTATCACCCCTGTCTACCTTGCCGAAGGCGAACTCCATAAGTTCATCCTGGTAGGCTTTGACATTACCCTCCAAAAGCAGCAGGAGCAAGAGATCCAGAAAGCCCTCCAGCTTGCCTACGAGCAGGAGCAAATGCTACGGGCTAGTACGGAGGAGCTGCGCCGCAGCAACGAGGGCTACCGGGCCTCACAAATGCAGCTCTCTGCCCAGTTAGAAGCTCTCAATAACGCCGCCTGGCTTTTTGAAACAGACAGCGACGGTACCCTCACCTATCTCTCACCCAGCTTCCTGGAAAGCTTAGGCTACACGGCCCAAGACCTCGAAGGTAAGCATTATGGCGTGCTTTTTTCCGAGCGGCAGCCGCTCTCCCTCATCCAAGGTCACTGGCGCACCATCCGCCAGGGCCAGGTCTGGAAATCCGAAGTCGAACTCAAAGGCGCACTCGGTCAAACCTTCTGGGCAATTCTTGCGAGCACCCCCCTCATCGACCCCCGCACCCAGAAACTTCTCAAAACCATCAACATCCTCGTCGACATCACCGAGCAAAAAGAACAGGAGTTTCGCCTCAAAGAACAGCAAAATGCTCTTTCTCTCCTGGCCTCGCACCCGGCCCTGCGCGAAGGAAACATTGAAAAAGCCTTCCAGGTAATCGCCGAAGTCACGCTCCAGACACTCAAAGCGCATCGGGTGGCCTTATGGCTCTTTGAGGAGCCCGATCTCGCCCGCTGCGTAGCCGTCGCCGAAAAAGAGCCCCACTTCCACGAAGTGGGCAGCGTCGTCAACCGCAGCCTCTATCCCCTCTACTTTCAGAGCCTCGAGCTGGAACAGGTGATTGCCGTCACAGATGCGCTCTCTGACTTGCGTACTCGGGAGTTAGCCCTGCCCCTTTTCAAGCCCAACCATATCATGAGCGTGATGGATGCCCTGATCCGCGTGGGCAATCGCTCCGTGGGCCTCATCAGCGTAGAACAGCGCTATGCCAAGCGCGAATGGCGACTCGATGAGGTCAACTTCCTCCGCTCTATCGCTGCCTCCGCCGCCTCCGTAATCGAAGAACAGGCTCACGCTTACGCCCAGCGGCTCGAGCAAGCTAACCGCGAACTTGCCCAACGTACCCAAGAATTGGAGGAAGCTATCCAAAACATCCAGGAAAGCATCCGCTACGCTCGCCGCATCCAACGCAATATCGTGCCTCCAGAAAGCCTCCTCAACACTTATCTCGGCAAAGAAAATTACTTCATCATCTGGCGCTCTAAAGAGCGCAATGGTGTAGGGGGGGACTTCTACTGGTTTGCGCCGTATGAGGACCGGTACTTCATCGTCGTAGCGGATGGAACCGGCCATGGTGTGCCAGGTGCCTTCATGAGCCTCATCGGGAGCATCTTCCTGGATCAGATTATCAATAAGCGGCGAGTGTGGGAGCCGGCTCAAATCCTTCATGACCTGCACATTGAGGTCCGTCAGGCCCTTAAGCAAGACATTGAAGAAGGGACGCCTTCCCGTGACGGAATGGACATAGCTGTAGTCTCTTACTTCCCGGCGACACATCAGCTCGTCTATGCCGGGGCCAACCTCCCCCTCTACTACTGCCTCAAAGGGCCTGACCTCCGTGAAATCAAACCCGATAAAAAACCCATTGGGGGTGAGCAGCTCGAAGAAGAGCGCTTCTTCACCCAGCATAAAGTGCAGCTGGAACCCGGCGACTGCTTCTATCTTTTTACCGATGGACTAGTGGACCAGCCTGGCGGCCCCGACGGCAAACGCTTCGGCACCAAGCGGTTCAAGGAGTTTATCATAGAGACCTACCTGGAGCCCTCCATGCCAAAGCGCCGCGCTCTCCTCAATCAAATCTGGCGCGAGTGGAAAGGTGACGCCGAAGAGCAGGTGGATGATGTGACGGTGTGGGGTATGCGGATTCCCATATGAGGTGGGTAGGAATCGACCTGGGACTCCAAACAGCAGCCATAGCGGTCATTACCGGGAGCTCCGCAGGGCCATGGTCGCTGGAAGCCGTGGAAATCCTTCGCCTCCCTCCTGGCACCGTAGAAGAGCGCCTGGAAGTGTATTGCCTCTGGCTCAAAGAGCATATCACCCATCGTCTAAAATCGGGGGTGACGGGCGTCTTTGCGGAAATGCCCTTTGTCGGTAAAAATATCCGCAGTGCGCTCCTTCTGGGGACTTTACAGGGGGTGACTTGGGCCCTCCTGCGGGAAGGCGGTACCCCAAGCCTGCAAATGCTTTCCCCCACTGACATCAAAAAAGCCCTGACCGGCCGAGGTTCTGCCACCAAAGCCCAGCTGGCCACCTGGCTCGCGCACTACCTCCTGCCAGGGACACCCATCCCCAAAAACCACCATGCCACAGATGCTATTGCTATTGCTATTGCCGGCGCCTTCACTCAAAACTCGCCGATCACCCGCACATTCACGAGCCGAGCGGACAGATAATTCGGCACCGCCCACCGCACACCATACACATCTGCTATCCACTGGTATGAAACGACATTGTAGCGCTGGAAGAGGTTGAACACATCTACCCCTAGCCATAGCGAACGCATCCAGCGCCCTTCCGAAAAAAGTATCACCCGACTTAGCCCCAGATCCACCCGATTGTAGAAGGGCATCTGAAAAATGGTCCGCCGCTCAAGCTGGCGAGGTACGCCAAAAGGCATCCCCGACGCAAAGACAAACTGGATATTTACTTTATAAAGGGGGTTTGTAGGCAACTCATCCTGAAAGTAAAAGGCAAAGCTGATACGCTGATCGCTGGGGCGACGCATCCAGGGGAGCTCACCGGGCTTTTCTCGGGTGCGAAGGAGGCTAAGGCTAAACCACGAGTCCGTTCCCGCCAAAAATTCCCCATTGAGGCGCATATCCAGCCCGTAAGCATAGCCCCGGGCCAGGTTAGCCCCGTAATAGCGTAGACGGACATTTTCTATCTCGTAGGGGATCATGTCCCAGAGGTGTTTGTAATAGGCTTCGGCGAAATATTTTAAAGGGCGGCCCCACAGGGTGAAAGTATAGTCTAGCCCGCTTACTACCTGAAAGCTCTGCTGAGCCCGTAGCTTGGGAACGAGCTGGTAGTCAATCGCCCGAAGCTCCCGATAGAAGGGCGGCTGTGCATAAAAGCCCGCTCCAAACCGATATTGAAGCTGAGGAGAAGGCTGGTAAAGGACCTGGAGCCGGGGTGTAACGAGGAGCTGGCGATTATTGGCGGCAATGTGGGAGCGCACACCCGCTTCGATACGCCAGCGATTCCATCGAAAGCTCTGCTGCACAAAGCCCATCAGGCGCCGATTTGCAAGGCGCTGTTCCCAGAGGTAGCGTTCATCCAGCCGCACGTAGTCGGCTGAATCTATGGCACTCCATTCGTACACGCGGTCGTAAAAGGTCTCATACTGGCCGCGCACCCCCCACAAAAGCCGGTGCCGGAAATTCGGGTCCCAGGCCCACTCCCCCCGATGCTCTAAATAGCCCGTGCTGATGTCGAGATAATTTCGGGCATGGCGAATCTGGCTCCCTGCGCCCCGCAGAACCACCACTTCATTATACAGGCTGCTGCCGAGGCTGGTTTGCACCTCACCCAGGAGGTAGGCGCCCTCAGTGTCTATGACCTCATCTTCCAGGCTCTGGAAGATGCTCCCAATGAGCGAGAGGCGCAGACGAGCAGCAGGCCGGTACGTGAGGGTGAAAGCCGTCTGGCCGGTATTGTAACGCAGCAGCTCCGCCCCAGCAAAGTACAGATTCACCCGAAGGGCGTAGTTAAGCAGACCAAAGGTCGCCTCACCGCTCTGAGGGAAAAGCCGGTAGCGATTAATCAAACCTGTGGTGAGGAAGTCTATACGCCATTTTTCTATGTCTTCTCGGATGCGAGACCAAGAGAGATAAGCCTGTCCATCGTAAAAAACAGGTCGGTACTGGCCCTTGACGGGGAGGGTATTTAGAAGGTAACCGATAGCGAAACGCCGCCCCCCCAGCGCATAGTAAATACCGCCCTTCTTGCCGACGAAGGCTATACTCTGGCTCAGGAGACCGAGTTCTACCAGCCTCTGCGGCTGCGCCCGCCGCTTGTATGTCACCTGCAAGACAGAAGAGAGCCTGTCGCCGTACCGGGCCTCAAAGCCCCCGGTGCTGAAAAAGGCCTCTTCAATAAGAAGGGGATTGACGAAGCCAAGGCCCTCCTGCTGCCCGCTGCGAGCTGAAAAAGGCCGATAGATTTCTACCTCACCAGCGTAAACCAGATTCTCATCGAAGTTGCCTCCACGTACCCGGTACTGCGAGGAAAATTCATTAGTAGCCTGAGCCCCCATCAGGACGAGGCGGCTTTCCAGATCGGGTTTGAGGTTAGGCATAGTGGAAAGGGCCTCCGTGCGAATGGGAATAGGCTGCAAAAATGGTCGGTCAGCCAGGTCGGTCGGTTTAGCTTTCTCGCTCTGGATGGTCAGCGTGTCGGTACGCACTTCACGAGTGCGTAGACTTAGCGTGAGAGGCGTGGTAGCCCCAGCCTGCACCCACACCTCCGTCTCCAGGGGATAACCCTCAAGATGGGATATCCGAAGGCGCTGCCTTCCCGCGGGTAGGGTTAGGAGAAGGCGCCCTGCTGAGTCAGTGGTATAGGCGCCTTCACTCGTCTCTACCCGGGCATAGGACAGGGGGCGGTTTTCCGAAGAGATCACCTTGAGGAAAAGCCGGCCTGTCTGCGCCCAAAGAGATGAAAGGAGTATAGGCCAGAACCATCTGCACGGGGCATGAGGCATAAAGGGAGAGCTTTCTACCCCGGCAAGATACGCAAAGACTCATTTGAAAAAGCCCAGGATACCAATAGTGAGCACAAGAGTCCCGAAAAAAGCTTCCAGGGTTCGGCTGCGTAAGCGCTGGGCCCAGCGCGCCGTGAGAATGCTGGCTATTAGGAGGCCCACAGCCATAGCCAATCCCATCGGCACATTCACATGTCCACTCTGGTAGTAAGGTAGCATGGCCCCGACTAACACCGGGATGCTCAGGGTAGCCAGACTCGTCCCCTGCGCCATATGCTGGTCATATCTCAGGATGAACCGAATAAGCGGCACAATAATAATACCGCCGCCCACGCCCGTCAGGCCGCTTAGCGTACCCGAAATAATGCCTATCAGAAAGCCCCGCCAAGCCTTCTGCGCTCGGGAGACCCTGGACGGATCGGCAGCTCTCGTAGCAGGAAAAAGCCTCTCTCGCAAAATCAGATATAACCCAATCAGCACCAAAAAACCCGAGAAGATGCGGGTAAGGGTTTCGCTGCGCAGCGTCTGCACCTGCGCAGCCATCAGATAACCCGACAGAAGCACCCCTACCGCAATCAATACCGCCAGAAACAGGTCGGTTCGGCGGCTTTTGTAATACGTGTAAGCGCTTCCCGCCAGTACCGGGATAGAGAAAACCAGCAGGGCAGTTCCCTGCGCCGTATGATGAGGATAGCTTAGGACGTACGACAGAAGGGGGATCATGACGATCCCGCCCCCCACCCCAGCCAGCCCACTCAAGAAGCCCGCAGCCGCACCTATAAGAATGCCCATGCCCCACTCATACAGGGCCATGGCCGCAAAGGTACAAATCGTTACATGGCACCAATAGCAGGCAGGCAAGCACAGGTGGAGGGGGGCACCGGCCCTTAAAAAAGCCTCTCCCTCCCTATCCCTTCGAAGGACGGTGAAGGAGAGGCTAGTAGAGGATGTTTAGCCTGGCAAGAAGCCGCTTCTCATGCGCCTTTTTCGGCGCACCCAGCCTTTTTGCCTTCCTTGCAGCAGCCTTTCTTCTTGGACTTTTGCTTGACGGGTGTGGCGGGCACTCCAGCCTCAGAGTGCTCATGCGAATGCTCTTTACCCTTGCAGGCCGGAACTTCTTCGTTAGAGACGAGCGTGTATTTCACGCCGGCGCTTTGCAGAGCGCTGTGAATACGGCTGCAGCAGCCCAGGGCCGGCTTATCATAAAGAATAACGAGATGGCCTGCGGCTTCATCATAGGAGACTTTTTGTACGCCCTTAAGAGAGACAAGGGTCTTTTGCGCAAGCTCAACCTGGTCTTTCTCTACTTTGAGTACCATTTTAGAAGACTGGCCGTCATTGGCCAGCACCATCCCTACCCACAAGAGGGTAGCCACTCCGAGGTTTGCAAGGATTCGCATGCGTCAAAGATATGCAATTTTCCGCATTCGCAAGAGGGACTCTGGGAACGCCCCGCACAGGGCGCCTTATACCAATCCGAAGCCTGAACGCCTCGAAGAGGGTTTGGGTGGCGCGTCCATGCGTGAGGGATGCGGAGGGCGCCCCGAAGGGGCGGTCTCGCCTCGCAAAGCGAGGCGAGACGGAGCGTTAGCGAACCCCGGAGCCAGCCCGACCCCCGAGCGAAGCGAGGGGGGCACGCCCAGAAAAGAGTAAGCGACTACCAGGCTCAGATTGGCATTAGAGGCCCCCAAAGGCCCTTTGCAGGCCCTCCACTGCGGGTAGCCTACCTCCTGGGGAAAGGGGCAGGGAATATGCTTCCGTCATCGCCTGCTTTTTCGCGTACTTTCGTTTATGCCGTGGCGCTTAGCCCGCGGGCCCGTTTTATGCAACTACTACCTCACCTACCGCTGTAATGCTGCCTGCACTTTCTGTGACATCTGGGAAAAACCATCCCCGTATGTGACCCGCGAGTCTTTCCTGCAAAACCTTCGAGCGCTGCGCCGCCTGGGCGTCAAGATTATTGACTTTACCGGCGGAGAGCCGCTCCTACATCGCGATCTTCCCTTTTTTCTGCAAACGGCACAGGAGATGGGCTTTATCACCACCGTAACCACAAATACCCTCCTTTATCCGAAGCGAGCCCACGAGCTGCGCGGCAAAGTAGACATGCTCCACTTTTCGCTGGATGCGGCTACCCCAGAGCACCACAATGCCCTACGAGGCGGTGTGCCCTGCTTTGAGTTCTTTGAGAAAAGTCTCGATCTCGCTCTCTCGCTGGGCGAGAAGCCCGATATTCTTTTTACCGTAACGCCGGAAAACTGGCAGGATATAGAGACGGTGTATGAGCGCTATATCCGACCAACCGGGCTGCTCCTGATTCTCAATCCAGTCTTTTCATACCGGCAGGTGGGAGCAGGACTGTCCGAAGAGGTCCTGCAAGCGCTGGGCGACTGGGCCCGAAGACCACATGTATATGTCAACGAGGCCTTTCTGACACTGCGGCAAGAAGGCGGAAATGACCCTTACCGACCGGTGTGTCGCGCCATTTCGGCCGTCGTGGTGATTTCGCCGGCCAATGAGTTGCTTTTACCCTGCTATCATGCGGCAGAAAGTGGCTTCGTGATTCCGATCCAGGGCAATCTGGAAGAGTTATGGTGGGGAGAAGTAGTACAACATTTGCGGAAGCTCGAGGGGAGGTTTTCATTTTGTGCGGGTTGCACGATAAACTGCTACATGGAGCCGAGCTTTGGCTGGGAGGTTTCGCGGTATTTCTGGCTATCTGGACGGGCGCGATGGCGTTATATCCGGGAGAAATGGGGTTTATGGGGGGCGCTAAAACTTTTAGGGAGGCATCTGAGCCCCCCTATTAGAAGGCACCGGGCTCAGCATGCCTCCCTAACTACGCCACCTGAGAATGTGCTTATAGAATCTGGGTGATGGCTTCGCCCACGTCGTAGACAGACTGACGTCCGGCAGCCAGGAGGATGCTGCTCCCTACAGCTGAGCGATAGCCTCCTGCACAGTGCACCACAATGGGTTTGTCTGTGGGGACTTTGTTCACCTCTTCTCGCAGGTCGGCCAGGCGGATTTTGAGGCTGTGGGGGATGCCGGGATTGGCGCCGACTTCGTCGGGGTCTCGTACATCTACCACTGTGTAGGCCTTGCCGTCACTACGTAGGACTTCCACTTGAAGGAAGGGCTCGGGACCGGTTTCCTCGGCGTAGTCGGTCGCCAGAAAGACACCCGCGAGGTTTTCTTCGTAGCCGATGGCAAGGACCTGCTCCAGGGCTGCTTCCAGAGCGGCCGGGCTAGAGACGACGAGATAGTAGCGCTCTTTGGGATCGACGAGGCTCCCCAGCCAGGTATTGAAAGACTTGCCGAGGGGGATGTTGATAGCGCCTTTGAGGTGGCCCTTACGGAAGGCATGAGCCGGCCGGGCATCCACGATGAGGAGGCTGCGATCCAGTGTTTTGGCCGCATCGGCGGTGAGCTCGCCCAGGCGTTTGATTTCGGCAAGCGCTTCGGCGTACCCTTTAGGGCCCCGACGGTTGACTTCTACACTATTGGGGAAGTACTTCGGAATGTGGGGCTGGCCAGTCACAAGCGCCTCAATGAAGCTCTCCTCATCAACTGTGTGGGCCAGAACCACCGCCCAGTTGTCCAGCCTTTCCACACCAATCGTGCTGGCGTTGAACTGTTTCAGGGCCTTTCCACAGAGGGTACCAGCGCCGTGAGCGGGGTAAACGAGCGTAGTCGGCTGGAGGATAGCAAACATCCGGCGCAGGCTGTTATACATATCACGAGCCTGGTCTTCCCGCTGCTTTTTGATGTTGCCGGCTTTGGAGCGGAGGTCAGCCCGGCCCACATCACCGATAAAAAGCCAATCCCCCGTGAAGGCTGCATACTCCCGACCCTGCTCATCATATAGCACATACGTCATGCTGTCCGGGGAGTGCCCCGGGGTGAGGTAGGCTTTAAGTCGAGCCTTACCGACCTTGATCTCATCGCCGTCTTTCAAGCCCTCGTAAGGGACCAGAAGGCCTATCAGCTCACTGGCATAGATTCTGGCGCCCGTTTTCTGGGCAATATCATAATACCCGCTCACAAAGTCGGCATGGGGATGGGTAAGCATAGAGGCCACGATTTTGGCCCCGGTGGCTTCAGCTAAATCTAAGTATGGCTGGATATTCCGGCCAGGATCGATCACCGCCATCTCGCCATCAGATACGATGGCATAACCATACTGAGCCAGCGGCTCATCATAAAACTGTTTGACGATCATATGCCTGACAGATGTACGTTTTAGCTGCGTTCATAGGGAAAGCCTGCCTGAATTAAATCGCCCACAGCACCAACATTATAAGCTTCAAAGCCCTTGGCTCGCATGAAGCCCGCCGCTGCCTGACTGCGCCCTCCGGAGGCACAGTATAAGATGTAAGTCTTACTCTTGTCCAGGTGCGCTATCTGCCGTTCAAAGCCATTATAGAAGTCGGCATTTTGGGCACCTTTGACGCGCAGACTTCGATACTCGGATGGCGTGCGCACATCCAGAATTACATACTTGTCGGGATTTGCTTGATACTTCTCGAAAGCTTCCGATGCACTCATCCGCATAGTCGTATACATTTTGGGTTTTTATTCGGTTGGAAATCCAGCGTTTTTGACCGCACCAATGCCCCCAATATTATAGGCCTTGTAGCCGAGGCGTCTCATGATAGCGGTAGCTTCGCCACTGCGGCGTCCCGAGGCACAATGGAGAAGGTAAATCCTGTCTTTGGGTAGCTTTTGCACCTCAGCCTCGAAGTTCGCATAGTAATCCACGTTCATGGCGCCTTTAACATGACCGTTCTGATACTCACCGGGCGTTCGCACATCCAGGATAACCACCTCCTGAGACTTTTCCTTCCACATTTGATAGGCCCTCTCAGGGGCCATGAACATGGGCTCCTCCTGAGCTGCTGCTGGCTGCGCCCCGGCATTGGGGGCGCTCTTCACCTGCTGGCTGCAGGCTACCCCTCCCAGAAGTAAGAGGAGTATAACTGCAACATTGTTTCGCATACCAATGTAAATAAACATATATGGGGGACAAAAAAGTTCCCAAGCATCGAAGAGAGGAACGGCATACCTTTGCGGCATGTCGGGGTGGCGGATAATAGCTGGGGGCATCGGACTGATGGGCGTAGTGGGCGCAACGCTGTATGCGCATGCCCGGCCAATTCCCGCATTGGGGCAGGCTGCTTATATGGCGCTCTTTCATGCGCCGGTGCTTTTGTGGCTGAGTGACCGGCGAGGGAAAGACCTGCTAAGTACACTGGTGCCCCTGATGCTATCAGCAGGCGTGCTCATCTTCTCGGGAAGTATCTATCTTAAATACTTAGTTGGGATGGAGCGGGCGACGATGATGGCGCCGGCTGGTGGAACCTTGCTGATGCTGGGATGGGTGGGGCTGATAGGACGAGCGGTAAAAAAGTGGGATTGAGGGAAGGCCGTGCTGGCATTACCCTCTGAGATCCAGTATCCATACGGTCACATCGTCGACTTGAGGCATCCGGCCCTTGTGGAGGTTCCATTCCGTCTGGAGGTAGGTGAGAGCCTGATCAGCAGGTAGGCTGCTGGTTTCCAGAATAAGTTCCCGCAGGCGTTTGAGGGGCCATTTGCGGCCATTTTCGCCGAGCTGGTCCCGCAGTCCATCGGAAAAAAGGATCAATCGCCCATCGCCGCCGAGCTCCATGACCTCTTCCTTCCATATTTGTGGAGAACCCAAGATATCATAGCCCAGACCGGGGCCGGAGCGAGCAAGCTCTACCACCTGTCCATTACGCACATAAAAACCGCGCACACTGCCCCCAGCATTGACATAGCGCAGAGAGCGGGTCTGCGGTTGAATCCGCATGAAGATCGCTTCTATGCCGTCTTTCACGCCAGTGCTTTCCTCGGAATGCAGGTAGAGAGAAAGGCGATGGCTGAGGATGGCGGCTATGCCTTCCAGGTCGGTCACGCCTTCTTCCCAGATGCTCTCCAGGAGGGAAATGCCGAGCACAGTCATGAAGCCGCCCGGCACCCCGTGTCCCGTGGCATCTCCGAGTACCAGCACGTACTCACCGGAGCCTTTCAGGACCCGTAGCCAGTAAAAGTCCCCACCCACCTCCTGACTGGGTTGATACCAGAGTGCAGTGGGATAAGGAAGCATCTGTAAAACCTCCTCCGAAGGTAAAAGCGCTTTCTGAATGCGCTGCGCATAACGAAGGCTTTGCCGGAGCTCTTCATGCTGGTCCTGGATAACGCTATAAGCTTCTTCGATCTTTTGCTTTTGCTGGGCAATGATATCGCGCTGAAGCTGGGTCTGACGGTAGAGTTTCTGGAAGAACCATGCTGTGATGGCGGCGCCCAAAGCCAGCAGCGCCGAGAAGAGAAGCGCTATTTGGAGCCGCTTGCGGCGCTCCTCCTGCTGCAGCTGCGCTTGAAATATCGCCTTCTCCCGCTGCTGCCACTCATACAGATAACGTGACTCAATCGCACTCTGCTGAGCCTTACGATTCATCAGACTGTCGCGATACAAAACATGCTGCTCGTAACTCCGCAGCGCCCCGCGCCAATCCCCCAGACCGGAGTATATCCTGTACAGAATGGCGTAATAGTTGCGAAGCACATCGATATCTTTGATAAATGGTCTGAGCGGCTCAGCTTTTTTATGCCATTCCAGGGCCTGAAGGAGAAGTTTTCGTTTTAGTGTGAGGTTCGACGTAAAAGTAGCTTTCTTTTCGTGGAAGTGCATCATAGCTACATAGGCGCGGAAGCGCTCAGGTTGGGAGGCATTGGCCCGCAAAGCAAGCAGTTCCTCCAAGCAAACGTAGGCACTGTCCCACTGCTGCTTATTCATGTGGATACGGGCAAGGTTAGATAGAACAAGTGCTTGGGCATTCACATTTTCACTCTGACGTGCCATGAAAAGGGCCTGTCGCAGCATAGATAGTGCAGAATCGGTCTGGTCAAGGCTTTCGTAGTATACACCCAGATTAGAGAAGGAGGTGGCTGCCCCAGCAGTATCTCCCTGCTGGAGGCGAAGCTTTAAGGCTTGCTGCCCATATCGAAGCGCGTCC
>Ga0197142_1003080_pt1 | contig 14196 bp, 15 predicted proteins | sample GBS60_MetaG_FD_148614 | JGI IMG/M metagenome (GOLD analysis project Ga0197142, IMG submission 148614) | Sediment microbial communities from Great Boiling Springs, Gerlach, Nevada, United States - GBS 60_MetaG | ecosystem: Environmental > Aquatic > Thermal springs > Hot (42-90C) > Sediment... | reverse complement strand
GCTCGGTAATCAGCTCGGCAGCCGCACGCGCCATCGCCATCGTCGCGGCTTCCATGCTCTCGCGCACGCCCTGCCGACGCCCATCAATCACGGGACGGATGCCCACCTTCGGCAGCGCGCCCTGCAAGCGGTTCACAGGCGGATGGACTGGAAACGCCGTTTGCATCGTTGCATCACCTCGCATGGGAGATTCCCCATGCGAAAGGCATCTCCTGCCGACCCCCGTCGCCGCGTTCACTCACCTTTTTTGTAATTGGTTCACCATCTCTGGAATCGTCGCAAACCGATAGCCGCGTGCCTTGAGCAGGCGTATTAGGTCGGGCAGGGCGTCGGCGGTGTGGGGGTAGGTGTCGTGCAGCAGCAGGATGCTGCCGTTGCGGGCGCGGCGGGCGTAGCGGTAGACCCAGCGGCGGTCGTGGCACGGCGGGGCAGGCTCGCCCAGCGCAGTCGCCATCACTATCGGCAAGTTCCAGCGTTGCACGGCGCGTTGCACGGTCTCGTTCAGCGCCAGGTACGGCGGGCGGTAGGCGACAAACTTCACCCCTGCCCGACGCGCCAGCACTTGGCAATCGCGAATCTGGCGCCACACCTGCTCCTCCGTGAGGTCGGTCTGGCGTTGGTGGTCGTAGCTGTGGCAGCCGAGCGCGTGCCCTTCCTGCACGATGCGCCGTGCCAGTTCGGGGTGACGCTTGAGTTTCGTCCCAATCACGAAAAATGTCGCCCGCACGCCCTCCTGCTTGAGGATGTCCAAGACGCGCGGGGTGGTTTGGGGGTCGGGTCCGTCGTCGAAGGTAAGGGCGACGGCGCGCTGTGCAGGGTCGCCGCGCCACAGCACCCCATCATACATCATTAGGTCGCCGCGCAGTCGTGCTGTCCAATACGCACGGCTCAGCAGCCGCTCGCGCGACTCGCCTGTGAGATCAGGCAGATAGAAGTAGAGCACGAGCAGGCATAGCAGCCCATCCACCCAGGCGACCCAGCGCATTGTGGGGTATTATACCACAGGTATGCGGTCGGACTTGGCGCGTGTTGGAGCAGTGCTGCTGGTGGGTGTGGTGCTGCTAATCGTGGGCTTGCAGTTTTTGCAGGCGCGCTTTTCAGAGCGAGGACACTACCCTATCAAGGTGCGCTTTGATGATGCCCGAAACATTTCGGTGGGCGCGTCGGTGCTGATGGCGGGCGTGCCTGTCGGGTTTGTGCGTACCGTCGCGTTGGAAGGCGCGCCGCCGAAAGCGGTGCTGACGCTTGCGATTCGCGACGGGGTGCAGATTCCGCACGACTCCACCTTTCGGCTTTCGGGCGGGCTGCTGCTGCCTGGCGAGACGCGCGTGGAGATTCTCCCACCCGACCAAGTGCGCGGCGTGCTTACTGCAGGCAGCGTGGTGGACGGCGAGCCGCCGTTTGACCTCAGTCGCACAGTAGACCGCTTCACGCCCGAAATAAGGACGACCCTACAGGAGGTGCGTCGCACGCTTGCTGCTGCGCGCGCCCTGCTGGAGGACCAGCAACTACGCGCCAGCGTGCAAGAGACGCTGCAGGCAGTGGAACAGGCGACCCGACAGACCACGCGCATGCTTGCGCAAGCCGAAGGGCTCGTCGCTGAGAACCGCGACTCGGTACGGCGACTGCTCGCCAGTGCAGTGGAGGCGACCCGCGAGATGAACCGCGCCCTGCAGTCCGCGAACCAACTGCTACAAGACCCGCAACTGACGGACGACCTGCGTGCGACGCTCGCCCGCGCACGCGCCAGCGCGGAGCGCGTGGAAGCAACCCTCAGTGAGGTGAACCGACTCGTTGCTGACAAGAACCTGCAAAACGACCTAAAGGCGACAGTGAGCAATGTACGCACGGCAAGCGAACGCGTCGTGGAACTCGCAGACAAGGCAAGCACGGTTCTGGACAACGCCGAAACGCTCACCCGCAACTTAAACGAGACGGTCAACGAAGCCAAACCCATCCTCCAGCAGGCGGGCGAATCGTTCCGCAAGGTCAACGAATCGCTGGAAAATTTCGTGAGCGCGCGCACCTTTGGCATCCGCGACGCGACCTACCGCCTCGAAATGGGCTATAACACCGACGCCGAACGCTACCGCACCGACTTGACGACGACCCTCTACCTACAGAATCGCAGCCAGCTCATCATCGGGCTGTACGATTTCACCGAATCGGATGACCTTATTGCGCAGTACGGCACGCCACTCGCCGACAACCTGCTGCTGCGCTACGGTATCTACGGGGGCAAAGCGGGCTTTGGGGTAGACTATAGGCTCGGCGAGCAGGGGGTGCTGACGCTCGACCTGTTCGACCCGAATAACTGGCGCGGGCACGCACGCCTACACTGGCGCGTGTCGGACGGCGTGTGGCTCTGGGGCGGACTGGAAAGCCCCTTCAGGCGCAATCAGCCCGCGTTTGGCATACGCATTCAACGCTAAGGAGGTAAGTACGATGGAAGTCATCTTGGTGCGCGATGTGCCTAACTTGGGCAAAGCAGGCGATATTAAGAAGGTGGCAGGTGGCTACGCACGCAACTACCTGATTCCGAAAGGCTGGGCAGTGCCCGCCACGAAAGGCAACCTGAAGATGCTTCAGGAGCGCGAGCGCGTGCGCAAGGAGCGCGCCGAGCAGCTCCGCCAAGCCGCGCGCGACGCCGCCGCGAAACTCAACGGGCAGACCGTCACGATTCAGGGACGCACTGCGCCCAACTCCACGAAACTGTTCGGCGCGGTGACCGCCGACGCGATTGCCGAAGCTATCCAGCAGCAGCACGGTATTCGCGTCGATAAGCGCACCATTGACCTGCTGGAGCCCATCAAGACAGCAGGGACGCACTCGGTGGTGATACGCTGGGAGGCAGACATCGAGGCGACGATTACCGTCGAGGTGCTGGGTTCAAGCGCGCAGGGTTAGCCCACGCGCTGGCGGAGGCGTTGCACACGCTCGCGTAGGTGGGCGTCTTGGCGCAGCCGATGCTCGGCTTGCTTGTAAGCATGCAGTACCGTCGTATGATCCGCACGCCCTAATGCCTGCGCGATGCGCTGCCACGATTCGCCTGTTGCTTCCCGCGCGAGGAACACGGCAATCTGGCGCGCCTGCACGACCTCCCCTCGCCGACTGCCACCGACGAGTTCGTCTGGAGGCACGCCCAGCTCGTCGCACACCACGCGCACAATCCGCTCCAGCGTGGGAGGTTGCACGGGCTGCGGCTGCGCGTTCACCAGATACGCCTGCAACGCCTGTGCTGCCAACGCCAGCGTAATCGGCTCGCCCGTGAGCGAACTCTGGGCAATCACGCGCGTTAGCACCCCCTCCAGCACGCGCACATTCGATTGTATCTTGTCGGCGATAAACTCGGCGACCTCCAGCGGTAGCTCGATCCCGTCGCGCGCCGCCTTGTTGAGCAAAATCGCTATTCGCGTCTCCAAATCGGGCGGCGCAATATCAGCGCATAGCCCCATCTCGAAGCGCGAGCGCAACCGCTCCTCGACGCCGATTAGCTCGCGCGGGGCTTTGTCGCTGGACAGCACCAACTGCTTGCCCGCCGCGTGCAACATATTGAAGATGTGAAAGAACTCCTCCTGCGTGCGCTCCTTGCCCGCGATGGACTGCACATCGTCCACCAGCCACAGTTGCACGGCGCGGTAGCGCTCGCGGAACTCGTCGGCTTTCTGTTGGCGCATCGCCTGCACATAGCTGCGCACGAACTCTTCGCCGCTGATATACACCACGCAGGGATTCGGAACCCGCTGAAGGAACGCTTGCCCAATCGCATGCATCAGGTGTGTCTTGCCCAGTCCGGGCGGGCTGTAGAGGAAGAGCGGGTTGTAGCGATGGTTGCCGCCTTGCGCGATGGCGACCGCCGCTGCATGTGCCAAGCGGTTGCTCGCGCCAACCACAAAGCTCTCAAAAGTGAAGTTCGGATTGAATTGGGGGCGCGGCAGGGGGTGTGCGCTGCGGGTAGGCGACGCGGCAGGCGCGGCAAGAGGCGGAGGCGGCGGCTCAGGCGCGATATCCGCGCCCACAAACTGCACCACTACAGAGAGCCCCAACTGCTGGCTCAACGCCTCCTGTAGCTCGCGCTGGAACCGTTGCTGCACCCAGTTGCGCCCGAACGCGCTGTCCAGTCGCAAGCGCACGCAGTCGCCCTCGATACCTATCGGCGTAATCGCCTCAAGATACCGACGGCTGGAGGGAGCCACACGCGGCAACAACGCCTGCACCACATTACGCCACGCATGGCGCAACCGCGCTGTGCCAACATCCTCCCCAAGTTGCAACTGCTCTGTGAAACGGTCGTCCCTGCGCATCGCTAAATCTGCGTCCCTGCTCTCGCCAACGGGATGGGCTATATATTAGCATGCCCGTCCCCTGCTTCCTGCAACTGTACGGGGGTTTCGAAAGACCGATGGTCGCTCACAAAGCCGTAAACAAGCATTTAAGAGCGCAAGTCGCGTTTTTTCAACGATTTTTGCTTTCGGAAGTATTTAGGCTCGCTAAATCCAATCGGTAGTAGGGTGATTTCCTACCCATACAAGATTTGCCTCCTGTTGTCGCAAAAACCTTCCTCGTTAGGTATACTCTTGCCGATGACGACGAGACAAGCGTTCGACGCGGAGCTTCAGGAGCTGGAGACGAAGGTGCTTGCGATGGCGAGTATCGTGGAGGGGATGGTTGCGGACGCCGTCGAGGCGCTCTGGCGTCACGATATGGCGCGCGCGGAGCAGGTGCTTATCCGCGACGACGAGGTAGATCAGATTGATGTGGAGATCGAATCGAGCTGTCTGCGGCTGATTGCCCTGCAGCAACCGATGGGCAGCGACCTGCGCGTAATCGGCACTATCATGAAGATGATCACGGACATCGAGCGCATCGGCGATTACGCGGTGGATGTCGCCAAAGCCGCGCGCAAGATTCGCGACGAGCCGCCTGTGGAGCAACTGGTGGACATCCCCCGCTTGGCGAACGCCGCGCGACGCATGCTCTTGGAAAGCATCGAGGCGTATGTCAAGCGCGACCTCCAGAAGGTGATTCAGGTCTGCCAGCAAGATGACGAGGTGGACGCAGTTTATCGGCGCATCCGCACGCAGTTGCAAGAGATTATGCGCGAGCATCCCGAACAGGTGACGGCGGCGTCGTGGCTCTTGCTGGTCGCGCACTACTTGGAGCGCATCGCCGATCACGCGACGAATATCGCCGAGCGCGTGTGGTTTATGGAGACAGGGCGGTTGGAACAGTTGGCGAAAAAGCACAAGAGCGGGGCGTTGGAGGAAGCATACGCGGAAGCCGCCCAACGCGCTGCCGAGAGCCAGAACAGCGAGAATGGCGCAGACGCCGTCCCTATCTGAGCGATGGCACGCACTGCAGGCGCGGATTGCCGCCGCGTGCGCCCGCGCTGGGCGTGACCCTGCCGAGCTGCGCATCGTTGCCGTGAGCAAGGGTGTCTCGCCTGACCGTATCGCCGAAGCCTACGCGCTCGGACTGCGCGACTTCGGCGAGAACTACTGGCAAGAGGCACGCACCAAACTGGACGCCCTCCCTAACGACATACGGTGGCACTTCATCGGACACCTCCAAACCAATAAGGTCAAATATGTCGTGGGTCGATTCGCATTAATACAAGTGGTAGATAGGGTATCCTTATTGCAGGAGGTTCAGCGCGTGGCGCACAAACGCGGTGTGATTCAGCCTGTGCTAATCGAGGTGCGCCTTGCGGCGGTCGAAGGGCGCGCGGGCATCTCGTTCGAGGACGCACCTGCCCTGATTGAGCAAACGCTGTGCGCCGACGGCGTCGAGCTACAGGGGCTGATGGGGATCGCGCCCCACACGGACGATGCAGGCGTTATCCGTGCAGTGTTCCGACGCCTGCGCAGCCTCTACGATACGCTGCCCGCGCCGAACCGACGCTGGCTGTCGATGGGCATGAGCCACGACTTCGAGATTGCCATCGAAGAGGGCAGCACGATGCTGCGCCTCGGCAGTGTGCTTTTCGGTATGCGCCAATAAACACCTTACAGGGAGGTAGACAGTGAGCCGCTATTACGAGGAGATGGATGAGGCATATGAGGCGCGACCCACTCTGTGGGCGCGTGTGCGCACCTGGGTCGGACTCAGCCGCGAGGAAGACGAGGATGAAACGCTACCTGCCCATGCAAGCGATGTCCGATACCGCCGCGTGCATGCGTACCACATTGCCATCCGCAAGGAGGTTCTCAGCCTTGAGGACGCACGAGTCGCTGCAGACGGGCTGAAAGAAGGCATTCAGCAGATTCTCAACCTCGCGGCGACCCCGCAAGGCTTGCGTGAGCGCGTTATTGACTTCCTCAATGGCGTAGTGTATGCGATTGAAGGCAGTGTGGAGCGCGTAAGTGAGCATGTGTTCGTCTACGCGCCGCCGCAAGCCATCATCGATGCGCCCAACAGCGCACGCGCACGCAACGAGGGCGAGTAAAAGCGCCATAGGTAACTTGCGACTTTTTGATGGCTGCACGGTCGGGAGGGCATAACGCACGCCGATGCCCCCTCAGGGGGTGTATATTGCTTCCTCTACGAAACCTGACCGATCGTCTTTGAGTCGCCATGAGCGCAGGTCGGTGGGTTCGCCTTGCACGACCGAGACTATCGGATATGAGTAGTAGGGTAGCGCGTGTTCGCGGTCGTACTCGGACGGCACAGCGGGGTGGTCGGGGTGCGAGTGATAGAAGCCGAGCAGCAGCAGCCCCGCCGCGCGCGCCTGACGCTCCGCCATCAGCACCTGCTGTGGGCTGACATAGAAGCGTCGTTCGCGTTGGTCGGCGCGTTCGTTCGCAAGGCGGATAACCTGTGTAATCACGCGCGTGTCGCCGTCTTCGGTGCCCAGCAGCGCACCGCAGCACTCATGGGGGTACTCGTCGCGGGCGTGCGCGCGGATAGCCGCCTCCACTTCGGGAGAAAGCTGCAGCCTCATGGCGTCTCGTCGTCCCAGAACCGCTCGGAGAGGTACTTGTCCGCGCTGTCGCACAAGATGGTCACGATGACAGCGTGGGGCTCCTCGCCGCGCTTCTCGGCGTTGCGCAGGATGGCTTCGGCGACGCGCAGCGAGCCGACGACTGCCGCCGCCGCCGAGACGCCCACCAGCAAGCCCTCCTCGCGTGCCAGTCGCCGCGCCATCGCGTAGGCGTCCTCCGTGCTAATCGCTAAGTTCGCGTCCGCCAGCGTCGGGTCGTAGATGCCAGGCACAATCGCCGTCTCCAGATGCTTCAGTCCCTCTAGCCCGTGGAAGGGCGAGTCGGGCTGCAGCGCGATGAGCTGGATGTCGCGCCGATACTCGCGCAAGCGTCGCCCTACGCCAACGAATGTGCCCGTCGTGCCCAGCCCCGCCACGAAGTGCGTGATGCGCCCCTCCGTCTGCTGCCAAATCTCGACGCCTGTGGTCTCGTAGTGCGCCTGCCAGTTCGCGGGGTTGTTGTATTGATCGGCGTAGTAGTAGCGGTCGGGGTATCGGGCGTAGAGTTCGCGCGCCTTGCGAATCGCGCCGTCGGAACTCTCCAGCGGGTCGGTGTAAATCACCTCTGCACCGTAGGCTTTTAGGATGCGCTTGCGCTCGGTGCTAACATTCGCGGGCACGCAGAGCGTGACGCCGAAGCCGAGCGCTGCGCCAATCATCGCGAAGGCGATGCCCGTGTTGCCCGAAGTGGCGTCCAGCAGTCGTTTGCCTCCGCGCAGTTCGCCACGCTCAATGGCTGTGCGCACGATGTTCCACGCGGGGCGGTCTTTGACAGAGCCGCCGGGGTTGAACCACTCCGCCTTACCGTAAATCTCGATGCTTTCGGGCAAATGGCGCGTGACACGACGCAGCCGTATCAGCGGTGTGTAGCCGATGAGGTCTACAATCTCGGTCGCCTGCTGCAACTCGTGCGGCAAGCGCATATAGCACGGATAACTCATAGCGCGTTAGGATACCTCCTCTATCAGGTGGATTGATTATACCCCACTGTCAGCGAGTAGGAGGCGCGTGGGGTGTTGCGAATCCCCAACGCATTATGCGCTCACGAAAACGAGTCCAACGCGGCTTTGACGCGGGCTGGAAATACGCGATACGCGCCTTTCTGCCCGAATGTCTTCGGTTGTTGTTCCCGTCGTTGCACGCACGCATCGACTGGACGCGCCCTGTGGAGTTTCTGAGCACGGAGCTGCACCGTCTCGCCCCTGCCCAGTTGCGCAAGGGCGTACGGAGCGTCGATGTGCTGGTACGGGTCTACTTTCGGGATGGCGTCCCGCGCGTCGTGCTGCTCCATATCGAAATACAGGCGCAGCACGACCCCAACTTCCCGCTGCGTATGTTCGTCTACCACTACCGTATCTTCGACGCGAACGACTATCCTGAACTCATCAGCTTGGCGATTCTGGCGGACGACGACCCAAACTGGCGTCCGAGCGTGTTCGAGCGCCGCTTGGAAGGCTGCAACCTCCGCTTCGAGTTTCCCACAGTCAAGCTGCTTGACTTCGACGAAGCGGAACTGGAGCAGTCCGAAAACCCGTTTGCGCTGGTGGTGTTGGCGCACCTGCGCGCCCTCAAGACGCGCGGACGCCCCAACCTCATGTTCGGGGAGAAGCTTGCCCTCATCCGCGCAATGCAAGCCAGAGGGTATACTCCAGAGCAGGTCATCGAACTATATAAGGTGGTGGATTACATCATGGCACTACCAGCCGAGTTAGAGAAGCGGGTTCAGGAGTTCGTGCGCCAGATCGAGGAGCAGTCCGAGTGGCCGCTCACCAGCCTGGAGCGTCTCGCCCTTGAAGAGGGCTATACCGACGGCTACGGCAAGGGACTGCAGCAGGGACTGCAGCAGGGACTGCAGCAGGGGCTGGAACAGGGACTGCAGCAGGGACTGCAGCAGGGACTGCAGCAGGGACTGCAGCAGGGCGAACGGAAGGCGCAGGTTCGCCTCACGATGCGCGTACTCAAGTCGCGTTTCGGCGACGCCGCGCTCCCGCTGGAGGAGAAGCTCGCTCAAGTCCCGTCGCTGGAGGCTCTGGAGGAGCTGCACTTTGTCGCGCTTGAGGCGACCTCCCTCGAGGAGTTCACCCGCGCGTTGGAGGCTGCTCTCGCCGCTGCGCCAGAAGCCACAGAAGCCGAGTGAACGCTTGGGGCGACGCGCGCCGCCCCAAGCCCGTGCCTACGCCTGACGGCTCAGCTCGCGCAGTCGCTGCGTGGTCGCCCAGTATACCCTACAGCACTTGGCGCAGCGCGTCTACGAAGGCGTCGATCTCCTCGCGCGTGCGCGTCTCCGTGACGCACACCAGCAGGTCGTGGCACATCGAGGCGTCGTAGTCGCTTAGCGGCAGCCCTGCGATGATGTGGCGCTGCAGCAACGCATTGCACACCTCGTCGGCGGGGCGCGGCAGCGTCAGCACGAACTCCTTGAAAAACGGCGCGTCGGGGTATTTGAGGCGCACGCCGTCGATGCGCGTCAGCTGCTGGGCGGCGTAGTGTGCCTTCTGGGTGCAGGTCTCGGCGAGTTCGCGGAAGCCGCTCTTGCCCAGCGACGCCAGAAACACCGTGCTGGCTAACGCGCACAGCGCCTCGTTCGTACAGATGTTGGAGGTCGCTTTTTCGCGGCGGATGTCCTGCTCGCGCGTGCGCAGCGTCATCACAAACCCGCGCCTGCCCTCCGCGTCGGTTGTCTGCCCGACGATGCGTCCTGGAATGCGTCGCAGGTGCGCTTGCTTGCACGCGAACAGCCCCAGCATCGGTCCGCCGAAGCCCATCGCGTTGCCCAGCCCCTGCCCCTCGCCGACCACGATGTCGAAGTCGTACTCTCCGGGCGGTTTCAGCACGCCCAGCGCAATCGGGTCGACGCACGCAATCGCCAGCGCGCCCACCCGATGCGCTGCGTCCGACACAGGCTGCAGCGACTCAATTGCGCCGAAGAAGTTCGGGTACTGCACTATCGCGCAGGCGGTTTGATTGTCGAGCGCGGCAGTCAGCGCGTCCAAGTCGGTAATCCCCGCACGGACGGGAACCTCCACCAACTGGCGGCTGTTCGTCCACAGGTAGGTGCGCAGCACCTGCCGATAGTGCGGATGCACCGTTTGCGACACCACTACCCTCGAACGCCCCGTAATCTGGCACGCCATCAGCGCAGACTCTGCCAGCGCGGTGGACGCATCGTACATCGAGGCGTTGGCGACCTCCATGCCCGTTAGCTCGCACACCATCGTCTGGAACTCGAAGATGCTCTGCAGCAGTCCTTGGCTCGCTTCGGGCTGGTAGGGGGTGTACGCGCTCAGGAACTCGCCGCGGCTGATGATTGCGCCCACGATGGCAGGGATGAAGTGGTCATACGCGCCCGCGCCGAGGAAACTCACCCAGCGCGTCGTGTCGGCATTCAGCGACGCCAGCTGGCTCAGCCGCCGAAACAGCGCATACTCGTCCAGTGCGGGCGGGACAGGCAGCTCGCCCTGAATGTAGAGGTCGTCGGGGATGTCCTGAAACAGCTCGCGAATGGACGAGACGCCAATCGCTTCCAGCATCTGCTGAATGTCCTGCTCCGTGTGGGGGATGTAGCGCATAGGTGTCCTCAGATTTGGCGGTAGGCGCGGTACTCGTCGGCGGTCAGCAGGTTCTCGGCTTGGCTGGGGTCTTTCATGCGGAGCTTAATCATCCAGCCCTTGCCGTAGGGATCTTGGTTGATGGTCTCCAACGCGGCTTGCAAGGCGGTGTTGACCTCGATGACTTCGCCTTCCAGCGGGGCGTACAGGTCGGATGCCGCCTTGACCGACTCGATGACGCCGAAACTCTCGTCCACCTGCAGATAGCGTCCGGGTTCGGGCAGTTCCAGAAACACAATATCGCCCAGTTCCGATTGAGCATAGTCGGTGATACCAACGGTTGCAACCTCGCCTTCGATTCGCACCCACTCGTCGGTTCGGGTATAGCGCAGTTCATTCGGCGTGTTCATAGCAGCCTCCAAAGGGTATTGTACCTGATTGGGGGACGGTGGGGGTGGTTTCTGCGCCTTTTTCGGTAGTCGTTGCGATTAATCGTCCCATCCCTAACATTACCTGCGCCTCCTGAGGGCAAGCCGATAGGGGTCATCTCGACTCTGAGGCTTGTGCGTCAGCACTCCAAAGGGGCTGGGTTATGCTGTTTTTGGGATTGTATGCGCGCCTTAGTGGCAGTGGGGTGGGCGCGTAGGGTTGCCCGCGCCCACCCGCTTTTTAGGGGCTGACGCGCTCGACGGGCGTTGGGGCAGGTGTGTCGGGATGGATGGCGCGCTCTTTTGGCTGCCCATACAGTTCGGGATAAAGATACTTGCCCTGATGCTCGCGTGGTTTCTCGCGTTCGGCTTGGAAGCCACGCCGCTGCACATACGGGTCGTTGCGCACGGCTTCTATCCGCCACGAGACGCGCTTGCCGGGCGCGCCGCCCGCGATTTTGAAGCGGTTACCCTGAATCTCGACGGCGACATGCAGGTTGGGCATTGGCGCGCCGATGGGGGTCAGTGTGTAGCGCGGGTCGCGGTTAATCGCGTCGAAGTAGTCGGGGAGTTCGACCCACGCTTCGCCGCGGGCGTCTAAAGTCACGACCCCACTATAGGCGTTCAGTGGCTCGGGTGCTTCAGTGCAGTAGTGCAGTAGGTAGTGCGTCTCTGGGCGCAGGGGATGGTCGATGCAGAACGACTTCAGCCCGCTCGCGCCCATGTCACCTTGCGCGTAGACGCCGAACCCTTCGGGGCTGTTAGAGACGCCAAAGATGCCGTATCCTCCAGGGCTGTTAGAAACGCCGTAGACGCCATAGGTAGTGCCTGTGGCGGCAGAAGCCAGCCCGTACACGCCGACGCCTGCGGTGCTATTGCTTTGTCCAAGTACGCCGCGTGTTGCGCCTGTGGTCGCCGACGCAAAGCCGAACACGCCCACCCCAGCAGGGCTGGCGGCGCGCCCCTGCACGCCGAAGGTCGCGCCAGAGGTCGCCGCAGCGTTGCCAAAGACGCCTGTGCCTGCGGAACTGTTTGCCCAGCCGTAGACGCCTACCGTACTTCCCGTTGTGGCGGCTGCCCAGCCGTAGACGCCTGTGCCCGATGTGCTGTTGCTGCGTCCGAACACGCCCCGCGCCGTGCCCGAAGTTGCCGATGCGAACCCATAGACGCCCACCCCAGCAGGGCTGGCAACCTGACCCCATAAAGAATATACAGTGCCAGAAGTGGCGGTGTGGCTCCCGTAAATTGCCGCTGCTCCAGTAGACGCTTGCACAAAAAGCCTGTAGGTTGGCGAAGTCGTACCTATTCCTACATTCCCGTTATTATAGTAAATATTGCTTCCACTGGTGACCCACTGGGCGAATCCCAAACGAGTTAAACCGATCGATAGCGCCACACACATCCCAAGTATCGTCTGTCGTCTCATCGTTCCCTCCGTACACCTGCGCGAATTGTCGGCAGGGAGTGCGTTTTTCGACAGAGGGGCAAAGGAGGAAGGCGTGTGATTGGGGCGAACTTTCGGTTAGCAATGGCGCGCGATGCAGATGTGATTGTCGTCGGCGCGGGCGTGGCGGGGCTGGTCGCCGCGCGACGCTTGCAGGCACACGGGCTGACGACGCTGGTGCTGGAGGCGCGCGAGCGGGTCGGCGGACGCCTGCTGCGACACACGCTGCGCGACTCGGTCGTGATTGATTTGGGCGGGCAGTGGCTGGGACCGACGCAAGAGCGTGCCTACGCACTGGCACGGGAACTGGGGCTGACGCTGTTCCCCACATACACCGAGGGCGAGAACCTCGCGCTACTCGGCGGGCGCGTGCAACGATACACAGGAACCGTGCCGAAACTCGGCATAGGCGCGCTGTTCGATTTCGGCAGCGCAGTCGCCAAGCTCGATCGGATGGCGAAACAGGTGCCTTTGGACGCCCCGTGGAATGCACCGCACGCCGAGGCGTGGGATTCCGAAACGCTTGCCAGCTGGGCGCAGCACAACATGCGCACCCAACTGGGGCGCTGGGGCATTCGGCTGTTTTCAGAGGCGGTGTTCGCCGCCGAGCCGAGCGAGTTCTCGCTGCTGCATGCGCTGTTTTACATCCACTCAGGCGGCGGGTTCGAATCGCTCACCAACACGCGCGGCGGGGCGCAGCAGGATCGGCTTGCAGAGGGCGCACAGAGCCTCGCGCTGCGCTTGGCGGCACAGCTGGGCGAGCGGGTGCGGCTGAACCAGCCAGTGGTGCGCATTCAGCACGCGGCGCAGGGAGTGCGCGTGGCAACTCGCTCAGGGGCGATCTACACGGCGCGCGTGGTGATTGTCGCCATCCCGCCGACGCTGGCAGGGCGCATCGAGTACGACCCGCCCCTGCCTGCCGTGCGCGACCAACTGACGCAGCGGCTGCCCAACGGCGCGGTCATCAAGTGCTTCGCGGTGTACGACCGCCCCTTCTGGCGCGAGCAGGGGCTAAGCGGCTTCGCCGTCGCCGAGTGCGACCCTGTGCATTTAGTGTTCGACAACTCGCCGCCCGACGCCTCGTGCGGCATCCTGCTGGGGTTTATCGAAGGCGCGCAGGCGCGGCAGATGAGCGCGGTAGACCCCGAGACGCGTCGCGCCAGCGTGCTGGAGTGCTTCGCGCGGCTGTTCGGCGAGCGGGCGCGCCAGCCCGAAGCGTACATCGATCACGACTGGAGCGCGGAGGTCTGGTCGCGCGGGTGCTACGGGGCGCACTTCCCGCCAGGCGTATGGACGCAGTTCGGGCGCGCACTGCGGGAGCCCATCGGACGCATCTTCTGGGCAGGCACGGAGACCGCCACCCGCTGGATGGGGTACATCGAGGGCGCGATTGAATCGGGCGAACGCGCCGCACAGGAGGTACTCACGACGCTATGAGGCTGCTCTATCTGGACTGTATCGGTGGAATCGCGGGCGATATGATGCTCGCTGCGCTGATTGAGGCAGGCGTGCCCGAAGCGGAACTGCTGGATGCATTGCGCACGATGCCCGTCAGCGGCTGGCAGTGGCGCAGCGAGCGTGTGGAAATCGGAGCCATCTTCGCACGGCGCGTTTACATTACGCACGACGAAGACCAGCCCCACCGCCACCTCAGCGATGTGCTGGAGATTATCGAGCGGGGCGACTTCTCGGCGCGGGTGAAACAGCAAGCAAGCGCAGTGTTCACGCGCCTTGCGGAGGCGGAAGCGGCGGTGCATGGCACGACACCCGACCGCGTGCATTTCCACGAGGTGGGCG
>Ga0197142_1003079_pt1 | contig 14199 bp, 6 predicted proteins | sample GBS60_MetaG_FD_148614 | JGI IMG/M metagenome (GOLD analysis project Ga0197142, IMG submission 148614) | Sediment microbial communities from Great Boiling Springs, Gerlach, Nevada, United States - GBS 60_MetaG | ecosystem: Environmental > Aquatic > Thermal springs > Hot (42-90C) > Sediment... | reverse complement strand
GTGGACACCTATTGGGATGCGGATGGCCGGGCCTTCTGTCCGGCAGCAGAGGGGTTGGGGTTTCACATTGGGCCGAGCGGGAGCCTGGAACCCTGCCCGCCCTTATCGTTTGCCTGTGAGCGGTTTGCCGACGGTGCAGGAGATTTTGCCGATCTGCTCGAATCGAGCCGATTCTTGCGCCAGTTTCAGCAGTTTGTTCGGAGCCGGACACGGGGTTGTGTGATTTTGGAACGGCCGGGTGAATTGGCGGAATTTTTGCGAACCGCCGGCGCCCGAGATTACAGCGGTCGGGACGCCCTGGCCGAACTGGCCGCTAGCCACCCCCAGTGCAGCCATCACCTGCCAGGCCAGGAAATCCCGGAACCCATGTGGTTTTACCGGCTGCTCAAGCGGCAACTTTTCTTCGGCCTAAGCGGCTACGGCTAAGGGAACTTTTCACGGTTTGGAATATTTTAGCCGAATGGAGGGGACTATGTGTCATTCCTGCGGAAGCAGGAATCCAGACTGCTTTGGCCTGCCACGGTGTTCCTATGGAGCAAGCACTGGGCAACATGGACTCCTTTTCTGTTCTGGATTCCCGCTTGCGCGGGAATGACACGCTGGGTTTAGCTCGCCAGGAGAGAGACGAGTTGCTTCATTCGGCTACCGTGTTACCTTTTCTCGGCTTTTTGGGTCGTAGGTTGCAGGGGTTGGTCGGTCGCCTGATCGGAGTCCACGCGGGCAATTGTCTCTCGGCCTACCGCCACAATACACAGGGCCAGTATCAGGCTGACCGCCCCAAAGACGACGTAAATCAGCCAGGGCCAGCGCTCCGAGACCGGTACCGGCGGCGGCACATAGGTGGGATTTGCCTCCCGAGCGCCTAGGATTGCCCGTAGCGGGGCCGGCTCTAGATGGGCTGGCAAACTCTTGGCAAAGTCGTAATTTGGCGCCTCCGCCTGCGGATTCCCGTAGTACAACCGAAGCTCCTCTCCCATGTCCGGCGTCCAGGCAAAGATCACCTGCCGGGCCGAACTGCCTACACGAATGCTCGCGATCCCCAACGGCGGGTTCCGATGGTCGGTGATGACTAGCCGTAACTGGCTTCCCACAACTTCGGGAAACGCGATGCGGATGGGTCGGGGTTCCTCCCCGATCTGGCGGCGAAGGGTACCCGCAAAGATGGTATAAAAATTTTCTATTATACCTTCGCGCCGTACCCAGGATTGGATTTCAAAATCTCGCACAAACTCTGGCTCCAGGATGGTCAATTCGAGCTGTTCACAGGGGATGTTTTGACCTCCCAGGTCGATCAGCCAGGCCGAACCAGGGCCTCGGCTGCTGCGCGTGGGTTCTCGTGGCGGTAGCTGGACATCTCGCCAAACCGTCTCTCCGGCAATTTCCACCCAACGGAGCACTTCCACTCCTTCCAGACCGGGGCTGTCGTTCGGCAGGCAAGGGTCTCGGTGGACTTTAATCCGCAGGAACCGAAACCGACTCGGGGGATACGTGATATGCACATCTTCCAAAAACTGCTTTTCCACCTGAAACCGGAGTAAATATTTCTCGCCCAATTTCCGCCACTGAGTTCCATCCTCACTGACTTCGACTTCCGCACGCCGACGGAATCCCATCCCCAGTAGCTTGAACCGGACCCGATTGTGTTCTACGGGCTGTTCAAGCAATTCTAAAGAGAGCTCGTCTTGGTGGGGCGAATCGGTCAGGCGGTTGAACTCCCGGTGGGGGATGATTTGCTCTTGGACTTCCGTTCGGAGCACCCGAAGTGCATAGGGCACTTCCCGGCCTGAGCTGTCGTAAAGGCGTAGGTCGGCTAAATCTGGTCTTGCGCCGTCGAAGACCGATTCATTTAAGAGAAAATCGAGCAGAAGTTTGTGGTCTTTTTTCGTCGGCTCGGTGGAGGAGGTATCCGGAGGAGTTTTTGCCTCAGGTTTTGAGGCCTCCTGCTGCATGTCCTGATCATGGGGAGCGGAAGATTTTTGGGCCCCGGCAGCCCATTCCGTGCGTAGCGGGGCAGGAGGGATCGTTACTTTTTGATAGTATTTCCATTGGGTTAATGGTTCTTGACTCGGAGGGTTTTGTTGCCCAAAAGCCCATCCCGCCCCAAAGACAAAGACGATGCCCAGCCCTCCCAGCAAGGTGCACCCGGCCTGGGCCAGTACAAAACCCCGGATGCCCCCTGCCACGGGAACATTTCTGCGAACACTTCTCCCGGAAACCCGATCTTCAAACACAGCTAGCTCCTTTGGAGGCGGAAAGAGATGCGGTTTCATTTTGGGTGGATGATGCATTGATCTTCGGTAACATTTTAGCCGAATGAAGAGGCACGCTGTGTCATTCCTGCGAAAGCAGGAATCCAGGCTTGTTCCCGCGCAAGCGGGAACCTAAATAGGTCCACATAATTGCGAAAGTGCTTCAAAGGTGCGAAATACCTTCGGTTTCGGAGGTGCCAGTAGTCTAACCACTTCCGGTTTTTTGTGGACTTATTTAGCTACTCCGGAGTTCTTTTCTGGATTCCCACTTTCGTGGGAATGACACGCCGGGTGTGCCCCCAGGAGAGAGGCGGGTTGCTCCATTTGGCTAAAATGTTACTCCCTTGGTTTTGCGAAGGTTAATAGGTCTTTGATTGGGGCGTGTTTTCTTCCCATCGGAGACGTTGGTACGTCCAAGCCGCCACGGCCAGAAGCACCGCCAACGCCAAGAAGGCCAAAATCCGATAGAACCGTTCCAATTGCGCCATATCTATCAAAAAAACTTTCAACACGGTGAGGCCGTACAGTACCATGGCCACCCAGCGAAGCCCGGCCAAGCGGAATCGGATTCCCACGGCCAACAGGGCACTGGCATACAAGGGCCACAGGATGGACAAGGTGGTTTCTCGCATCCGGGCCCAATCCACCCCTCCATCGGGAAACCACTGGTAGTGGGTTTGGAAAAAGCTGACCGCTTCGAGGGACAAGAGCCCCCAAAGTGCTACCACGAGCAGCAGTCCGCCAAGCTGCATGGCCCATTGTTCTGCAGTTTTCCACAGAGGCATAAACCTTCGAACTGCTGCCACCCATGCTAATAAACATCCCAAGGTAAACAGGCTGGACAGAAACTGGGGATTGAATATGGGCGTGAAGGGGGCCAAGCGGATGACCGGCGGCAGATGGAGCAGAAAGCGGCTCAAGGCGGCCACCGCCAGGGCAGCGGCCAAGGCCCGCAAAATGCCCGCTCTTGTCCGGCTCCCGAACCAGCCTAACACAGCGGCTTCCGCAGCCCAGGCCATTTCCACCCACTGCGTTGGCTTTTCCCTGTTGGCCTGCAACGGAAAGGCCGCCGCAATAAAAGCACAAGCAATTGCTATGAGTGTCAGCACCTGGCGGAATGGGTAGTCGGGCTGTCGGATTGCCCACCAGGCCAAAAGGGTATAGAAAATGGCCATGCCCAAGGCGGCCGAGCCTAAATAATCCGCATAGTCCTCCCGCAGGAGCACGTAGGACGCCCAGGACCAGGCGAAGGCGGCCAACACCTGCCGAACGACGGCCGGCCAACTTTGGACCGCTTGTTTAAAAAAAGGCCCTCCTATATCATAGCCCGTGTACAAAAGATACACTCCCGCCTGGAATCCCAACGTCCAGGCGAATTTTTCCGGATGGTAATTGGGTAAATACCACCGCCAATATACGAACTGGGTGCCTGCCAGGGCCAGCAGCCCCAACCCGCTCCATCCCCGACCGATCATCATCAGCACCACAGCCGCATTCAACGCCAGCAAATACAAAAACAGTTCGATATACCGGTCATGGACCGAACGCATCAGCAGGGGCGTGAGCAAGCCGCCGATCAGGGCCATGGCCGCCAACGGCCAACCCCGATACACCACCGCCAAAACCCCGGTTTGGACCACCAGGATCACCAAAAAGGCCATTGCTGCAGCCTGAGGCAACAGTTCATAAAACGCGAAACTGGCATAGATGCTCAGATAGAGGACAATTGCTCCGGCGGCCGAGCACATCTGGGAAAACCGGTACCAAGCGGACCGATAGTAATGCCAGCCCGCACCGATCAAGCCCACCCCCACCAAGGCACCGATCATCACCTGGCCTAACGGTCCAAGCCACTGATTCTGAAAGGCATGGCGGAGAAAGAAGGAGACGGCAAAGATGAATACCAAAACAGACGCCCACCCCAACGCCTTCTGGCCCAGGAAAAGTTCCCATCGCACCGCAGCCGACTCGGACGGGGGAGCCAGTTCGGCAAGGACCGGTTCCGAGGGCGGCACAAGGGCGGCTTCCGCCGATGGCGCTGCGGGAGGTTCGAGAAGAACCGGTGGAGGCATTTCCGGCTCAGGCAACTCTGGGGGCTGGACGGCTTCGGCACCCGTCGGAGGCCCCTCCCCCGGCGCCGCCGGCGACACGTCAGCTATCCGCCGCTCCAAATGATCCTGCCGCTGGAGGATTTCTACTGGCCGGAATTGCAATACATGGGCAGTGGCCGTTTCCAGCCGTTCTAATCGCTCTGCCAACCGCTTCACCCGCCGCACCAACCCAACAGCCACTAACGACAGCACCACGGCCGTTACCGGGAGGGCTATTACCAGCAGGAGCAGCAGCCCCATCAGTCCCAATTCCCACAAGTCCATTTTTCGGCTCTTTTTATAGTTGGAAGGTATCTACCGGCACCGGGCTCTACCAGTGGAAGGGACTACCAATCGGTTCGAACAGCATAGCTTGTGGTAATTAGTCCCGGTAGATACAGTCACAATCAGGTGTTGCCCAAAGGATTGATTTCTGCCTCTGGGAGACTCTGCTGCCATCGGCTTTGCCAAGCCCTCAGCGGGATACTTGCCGAGCTTAGCGTCAGGATGAGGACAGTGTTTTTCTGCCAATATCAGATTTTATAGCATCATTGAGCCGAAAGAAGCACCCCCTTTCCTGGTAATTTGCCCTCTCCTGGTAATTTGAATGTATCCACCCGGCCAGGCACCTACGACTTGGATAGGGGTAACACGTTAGCGGAAGAGAGAAGTACGCTCCTCGTGCCCACCCCGTTCCCTTTCCCCTGGCGGGACAGTGTAAACAGTGTAAGGTGAGGGGGAATGAGGGGGATAATACATGGGGTGCCGCCTTGTTTTCCCCTCACCCGGCCTAGCCTCGGCCAGGCCGGCCTCTCCCGCCAGGGGAGATGCGGATTGGTTCATTCGAGTAAAGTGTTCCGTGGAAGGGCTACACATCCGTTCGAACACTACAGAGTGTGGTAATTGGTCCCGGTGGATATAGTCAAGCTAAAGGGTTGCCACTGATTACTTACCCTGTTACCCTGGTCGTGCCTCGCACCAGTTGCCGGGGAGTATCCTCAAAACCCTGGCCAGCCTGGGGTGGTTCCTACCGGGGGCCGAGAACAGCGCTGGTCGCCGGAGGTTCTTGCAGGAAGCCTTGGTTGCCCCATTGATTCAAGAGTCGGTCCACTTCTTGGCGTACGGTTTCTGATTGGGTGATACTGTAGTCGGTCATTCGGCGGCGGCATTCGGTCGGATTGGCCTGCCAAAGGGCCAGCAGTTCGGCTTCCAGCTTCGGTTGCTCCTGGATCAGCTTTTGTTCCAGTCGGTTCCAGATCGCCCGGACTGTTGGCCCCACTTCTTCCGGCTTGCGGTCGCCCAATTGACGCAGCGTATGGAACTTCCACCAGATCAAGCAGGGATCGGGATGGAAAATTGCCGGGTCCAGTGGTTCTGCCGGGTTCCACATCTCCCATTGTACCTGAAACGCTGGCTGGCAATATTCGGTGGGAACCTTATGAACCCCTAAATACCAGGGGAGCAAGGGACTCCAATCCGGTCGGCCAACGCTGCGCCAATACACACAACCGATCGGCCGGGGCAACTCCAGCCGAAGTTGGAAGACGGCTGTTTCCTGGGTGGCGGGGTGGAAAAGCCGGACCGGGCCTTGTTGATGGCGCAAAATGGCCGCCACATCCACAACCGAAAGCTTCCGGGCAGGCCGAACATACCAGGGCAGCGGGCCAGTGGGTTGGGCGAATAGGTTGGTGGGGAGCGGAGGGTGATTTGGTGGGGCTTCTTGCCCCCCTGAGGAAGAGTCTCTTTGCTGCACTTCGGCGACTGGCATGCCCTGGCCGACCAGATCAAAACCGGCCCCCCTTGGGGAAAGTTCCCCCCGCCGTGCCTCGGCATCTGCCCAGAGCAGCTCCGGGTGGACAAGCAACTGTTGGCCCCACCATTGGCGCAGATCAGGCCGATTTCTTTCTGCGGTCTGATACGCTTCTCGAAAAGAAAACGGTTTGCCCGAGGCCGGATCGTACCACCCCCGTCGGATCGCATAGGAAATCAGATCCGCCGAACATCGGATCCCCCGGCAGGGCGCATTTTGATCCGGCCGGTCAGATACTTCGGTGGGTTGAAAGTCGGGGCCCATAAGGTCCGAAACAGGCCGGTACGCTTCAGGTGGGGGTGGGTTTTCCGGGTGTCGGGCCGGCGTGGCGTCCGGAGACCAGTTGGTCGGCGTTTCCCCAGAGCATTCGGGCAGTGCCTTGACGGCCGGGCCGGAAGTGCCCCCTTCGTGCAGGTATGGCCTGGCAAACTCCGCCTGGCTCGGAAGAGCATCCAAAGGAACTTCGTCGAAGATAAAGACATTGGGGATCACCACGGCCGCATCGTCGGGTACCCGTTGGGCTAACCATCGTCGGCCCCGAACCACCGCCACCACCCAGGCCTCCTGGGGATCGGCCACTACGTAGGTTCGGCCGGAATCCCGATAGCCGAACTGTTCGACCAATTGGCCGATCAATTCCACGGCGTGCCAGGCGGAACCGGCCTGTTCGGCCACCAGACGGCGTAACAGGCCGCCAATGCCCTCTTGGTGGATTTCGCCTCGCTCGATGAGGGTTTCCAAGTCGTCTTCTCGGCTTGGGCACCCATTGCTGACGATGACCACCCCGGCATCGTTCAGGAAGCAATCGCTATATTCCCGGCCGGGGATTTGGCACCACAAAAAGCCGTACCGGGGGAACCGAATTTCTTTTGGCCAGGCGGCGCGTCGTTCGGCTAATGCCGCTGTAGAAAGCTGCTCCAAAGACAGCCGCCGAAAATTGGCGAAATACGGACCCTGGTTTTCCTCGTTGTGGCCTACCAGAACGGAACCGTCCTCCGTGGCAAGCCGACCAATAACAACCGTTAAACACATGGCGCTTTCTCCGGAAATCCGTGGAACCTTTCTCATTTGGCAGAACTGTTCCCTATTTTTCCAAAAAGACGGTTGCTGAAGAAGGGCCCCTTCGGACGGAGGAGCATTTTTCCTGATCTGCCCCGACCACGGAAGTTTCCACCAAGACGGTACCCTTCCCCGGTCGCACTTCGGATATTGGCGTACTTCGACTATTGCGGTGTCCAGACCGGGGCCATCGCCCCGCACGGCCAAAATCGCAACATAGATCAGTGGAACCTCGGAAGTAACATTTTAGCCCTATGAAGAAGGCCGATATGTCATTCCTGCGGAAGCAGGAATCCAGGCTTGTTCCCGCGCAAGCGGGAATCCAGGCTTGTTCCCGCGCAAGCGGGAATCCAGGCAATATGGAATTCTCTTACGTTCTGGATTCCCGCTTGAGCGGGAATGACACACTGGGTTTAGCCCGCCTGGGGAGAAGCCGGTTGTTTCATTCGGCTAAAATGTTACCCTCGGAATAATTCAACGTGGACAAAAAAGAAGTATCTCGGGAGATTTTTCCGAAAACCCGATAGATTAAGCTGCTGTCAATGCTAGCATACAATCCACTGGGGGCAGCTTGGGTAACCTCAGAGGCCGACAACATAATCCAAAGGCCTCCTAGTTCACTATATTTGCAGGATTTTTCAGAGATTCCCAGTTTGTCTCGTCCGGGCGGGCAGGGTACCACTAGGAGTTCGCAGCAGGCTTCAGAAGCTGGCTGAGCATCTGGGCCAGCAGTTCCAGCGGCAGCCCCACCACATTCGACGGGCTGCCTTCTAACAGATGCACCCAGCCGAGCCGATCTTGATACCCAAAAGCCCCGGCTTTTCCCTCCCATTGACCGCTTTGGAGATATTCTTCTAGTTGGTCTGGCCGGAGTGGGTCCATGCGTAATCGGCTGGCGGCTACCTGGCATTGGGGTTGACCGGTCGGCAGCGGCCAAAGGCACAAGCCACTATACACCCAATGCTCCTGCCCGCTTAAGCTCTCCAGAATCTGCCGGGCATGGCGCTGATCGGTGGGTTTGCCAAGGATGTGGCCTTGACATTCAACTACCGTATCACATCCGATCACAATCGCCTGGATAGGCCCGGTTGGTCTCTTCTGACCGGCCGGATCGTAACTTACCGGCTCGAAGCGTACCGGATCGTTTGTCCACAGGCCGGGCGGTGCTTGGCCGGATGGAAGAGGGACCGGGAATTGTTCCGACAGAATCGGGCGCTTGGGGGGGTGATCCGATCGCATTGGGCAGGCCGGTGATTGTTCCGGGGCGGCTGAGCGGAGTTCCGACAGAATCGCACGGGCCGGGGGTTGTTCCGACAGAACTGGGTGGACGGAGGGTTGACCCGACAGAATCGGGCAGACTGAGGGAGAACCCGGGAAGGCCAAGTTTTGTCCCGTTGTCTTTGGGTTTGGTTCCGGCACCGGGCGTTGTTCCGGCGCCGGGCAAACGGGGGGTATCTGGAACCGGCAGGCGATCCGGCGTACCACATCGGCCGCCTTTTGCTGGGCTAAGCGCACGGCCAACTGGGCCGCCGATTCCCCAGGCCGAAGCGTTTCGTCCTCCGCCTCTTCGGAAGGAGGAAGCACCTCAAACTCATACCCCGCTTCGGTCAAGAGTTCCCTCCGCCTGGGCGACCGACTAGCCAAAATCAACCGCACCATCTTTACACCTCTACCTTGACTGTATTCACCGCGATCAATTCCCACAATCTGTAGGAACCTCTGAATAATTCAACGTGGACAAAAGGGAAGTATTTCAGGAGATTTTTCCGAAAACCCCATATATTGAGCTGCTGTCAATGCTAGCATACAATCCATTGGGGCTACCTTCGGCAACCTCAGAGGTTGACAACATAATCAAAAGGCCACCTAGTTCACTATATTTTCAGGATTTGGAACATTTTAGCGGAATGAAGCAATAGGCCTCTCCCCCGGCGGGAGAGGCCGTCTGAGCGGAAGGCTCAGCCGGGTGAGGGGGATTTCGAAGGCATAAGACGCCTGGATTCCTGCTTGCGCAGGAATGACACAACATTCCTTGCATTCAGCTAAAATGTTACCAGGATTTTTCAGAGTTTCCTGTATTGTTCGAGCCGATGTTTGCCCCCCAAATCGTAGGGGCCTGGTCGGGTGGATACCGCCAAACTACAAGCAAGCAAGAATGTCGTTCAAGCATCCACCATGCGACTTCCCGGATGGATCGGGTTGCCTTGGATTCATCCCAGGCCCGTCAACTGCCGATGTCGATGGGAGGTCGTCAGCACAACACACCTCGGATTAGGCTGGATTTCTACCGCATGAGGCGGTGGTTCAGGGTCGATGGACCTTTCAGGAATCGTACAAAAACACTTCCACCGGGGTGCCGGCCGGGTATCCTTCGCTTTCCGGCGGGATCAGGACAAAGCCGTCGGCCAGCGTGGTGGTGCTGAGGATGCCGGCGCCGCTGATGCGGATCGGTTCGGCCTGGCCCTGCACCAACCGGACCCGAAGGTAATCTAAGCGTCCGATCATGGAGCTTACCTTTCGGGCCAAGGGCACGGTCAGGCGGCGATAGGGCCAATCCATCGTTCGGCCGCCCAAAGCCCGGATGGCCCGGCCAGCAAAAAAATCATACGCACACAAACAAGAGACCGGATTGCCCGGCAACAGGAACACCAGTCGGCCTTCCCAAAGCCCCAGCCCCGTCGGACTGCTCGGACGCATCGCCACCCCATGAAAGACCAACCGGCCATGCTCGGCCAAAATCCGAGGCGCATGATCCTCCAAGCCCACACTGGATCCGCCGGAAATCAAAAACACATCCGGCATCCGGGTCTCTGCCTGGGGGGCCGGATGATGCTGGGCGGAGGCCGGCCCGGAAGCAACCGGCTCCTGAGACCGCTCGGCTTCCCCAACGGTTCCCCCCGCTCTGGACTGCTCCGAACCGGGCATCTGCTTGGTTGGATGCTGTTGTGCATCGCTCATCCAGTGGGACGGCCCCTGCTGCGAACGGAGTATCCATTGGCTCTGGCTTTGTTCCGGATCGGGCATCTGGTTACGGAGGTTCGGTTCCGAACCGGGGATTTGCCGTGTCGGATTCTCTTCGGAACCCGGCGCCTGCCTGGTGCGCAGGGGCGTTTGAAGGGCTTGCAAAATGGCCTCCGGCCGGTCCGGCACAATGTCCCAAAACTCTGGCACTCCACCGTCTCGCCGAACCAGGGCTTGGAGCATCGGACCGTTGGCATCGTAGATATGATCCGGTTGCCAGGCTGCACCGGCCGGTAGCAGTTCGTCGCCGGTAACCAGGATGCGAACGCGGGGCCGACGCACTACCGCCACATCGGCCAATCCCAACGAGGCCAACAGCCCCACATCCTGCGGCCGAAGCACCCGTCCGGGCTGGAAGACCGGGGTTCCCTGCCGGATGTCTTCGCCGACGGAGCCGACGTTTTTACCAGGCCAGACCTCCCCCTGGACCAGCACCTGAGAGCCTTCGGATTCGACCAGCTCGGCCGGCAGAACGGCATCGGCCGCGTCGGGCATGGGGGCGCCGGTCATGATCTGGACGGCTTGGCCGGGGCCGACCGACTGACCAAACGGCCGGCCTGGCAACGACTGGCCGACCACCAAAAGCCGAATCGGATTGTAGGCCGAGGCCCCCAGGGTGTCGGCAGCCCGGACCGCATAGCCGTCCATCATCGCCCGGGCAAAAGGGGGCACATCCCTGGGGCTGATCAGCGGCTCGGCCAAGACGCGGCCAGCCGCCTCCGCCACCGGCACCTGCTCCGCTTCCAGCCGGGCTACATGCGTCTCCAGCCACTCCCAAACTTCCGCTACCGGCGTTCTGCGGGCAAACCCACGCATCCGCACATCGTCAAACTCCATCCGACCGCCTTCCGATGCCATCCCAAGTACTCCTGGAAAAGATCTAAGGAACCTCTGAATAATTCAACGTGGACAAAAGGGAAGTATTTCAGGAGAATTTTCCTAAAACCCCATATATCGAGCTGCTGTCAATGCTAGCATACAATCCGCTGGGGGTAGCTTGGGCAACCTCAGAGGCCGACAACATAATCAAAAGACTACCTAGTTCCCTATATTTTCAGGATTTTTCAGAGTTTCCCTAACCGTTCACAAGGTTGGGTCCACTACCTATCGAGGCATCTGACGCACTGACTGCTCCATTTTGCTACATTTTGTATGGCAGTCTCCATGGCGGGTACGAACGTAGAAACCAGCCGTCTTGGAAGTCCTTGGGGATCATGGGTTGCTTCCGTGAACGGTTACGGTTTTTGGGAAAGTGCAGCTAAATAGAATGGAACCTCTGAAAAATCCTGAAAATATAGGGAACTATGTGAACTTTCGACGATGCGCTCGGCCTTCGAGGCGGCAGAGGGTAGCTACAACATCTTGTGTGTTAGCAGTGTCAACAGCCCCAATATATAAGGTTTTCCGAAAAATCTCCGGAACTACCTCTTTTTGTACATGTCGAATTATGCAGAGGTTCCAATAGAATTGTCTCCTCCCGGCCAGGCCCCTACGACTTGGAGGGACGAAAGATCGGCTCGAACACTACAGATTGTGGTAATTGGTCCCGGTGGATCCAGTCAAGATAGTTACTGCAGGTAATTCACACGACTACGTGCGATGCGCTTCATGTCCAAAATATACCCTCTCCCTCTCCATTTGCCACTAGCATTTGCGAAAATCAATAGATAGAGCGTAACGGAAACATCCCCTTGGCCTTGGAGAACCTCTGCGAGAGCAGAGATAGCCAAAACCCTCATTGTCAACCGAATACGGCCATCCGGACGTAGGACTTCTTTCCTGGAGGACCTTAGTATGAAGCTCCGTTTCGTTTTCCCTGGCATGAAAAATTCCAGCGGGAAGATGGTTGTGTTTTTGGCAGGGATGACCGGAGGGATTGTTTTGGGGCTCGGCCATCTAGCGGACGTTGGCCCTGCAAAGGCGCCTCCGGTTTTTTGGGGGAGCCATGTTGCCGTTGCGGAACCGAGCAAACCGGGTACCGCGCCGGCTACGGCGAGAAAGGACAAATCACTGGGGGAAAAGCCAACCTCTCCGGCCGAAGAGCCCCGGCTTGCTTCGGAAGAACCCCAGCCGACCACGGACCGATCCCCCCTGCCCGGCACCCAGCCGCTGGAAATGGAAGGCGACATTGCCTTTGCGATGATCGACGGCGTGGATCGGTTTTTGCTACGGAAAATCGACCAGGCAGCGGAAAAACGCCCTTCTTTTTGGCAACCGGATTATCGCTCGCCAGAGGCGTACCAGAAATCGCTGGAGCCGAACCGCCAACGTCTGGCCCATATCCTGGGCGTTCGGGACAAGCGGGCCAAGGTGGACGGATTTGAGCTTGTCGCCACAACCAAACAGCCCGCCCTGGTAGGCCGAGGCGCCGGCTACCAGGTGCTAGCGGTCCGATGGCCCGCATTTGCCGATGTTTGCGCCGAAGGGCTACTGCTTGTGCCGGAAGGTCGGGAGCCGGTGGCCGATGTGGTGGCCATCCCCGATGCCGACCTGCAGCCGGAACAATTGGTCGGCCTGATGGAAGGCGTGCCGCCGGAGTGCCAATATGCCCGCCGATTGGCCGAAAGCGGTTGCCGGGTCGTTGTCCCCACCCTAATCAGCCGACAGATGACCCACCGGAGCGTGGAAGGCCGACGAGGGGCGCTTTTGACCCACCGGGAATATCTGTATCGGTCGGCCTATGAGCTGGGCCGACACTTGATCGGCTACGAAGTGCAGAAGGTCTTGGCCGCTGTGGATGGGCTCCTGCACGAACAGGACAATACAGGGCACCCCAACAAGCCGAACACTTCGGTTCCCCAGGCCGCTTTGTCGGACCGCAAGATCGGGCTGATCGGCTGGGGCGAAGGGGGGTTGCTGGCCTTGTACGCCGCCGCTCTGGACATTAGGATACATGCCGTCTGTGTGAGCGGCTATTTTACCGATCGGCGCACCATCTGGCAGGAGCCGATCGACCGGAACGTCTTCGGCCTTTTAGAGCAATTCGGCGACGCGGAACTGGCGGCCATGGTGGCGCCCCGATCGGTGATCATCGAAGCGGCCAAATCGCCGGAACTGGAACTGCCCGGCCAAGGCGGTGCACCAGGCCGATTGACCACCCCAGCCCTGCAGACCGTTCGCCGGGAATGGGAACGGACCGGGAAACTGATCGAACCGCTCCGGCCGAAGCCGATGTTTCGGCTTGTCGAAAGCGACAACGGCGCCGGGCCTTATGCTTCGCCGGCTGCGTTGGAGGCCTTTTTGCAGGCCTTGCGTCCCGGCAGCCAACTGGCCCCTTTGGGCGAAGTGCCAAAAAAATTGGCCGCCGGTTTCGACCCGGAAGCTCGGCTTGCCCGCCAGATTTACCAGATCGACCGCCACAACCAACAGCTTTTGGCGGAAAGCCCCTATGTGCGGCAAAAATTCATGTCCAAACTGGACTTTTCCTCCCTGGAGGCGTATGAGAAATCGGCCGCCGAGTATCGCCGATTTTTCTACGAGGAGGTCATCGGTCGGTTCGACGACGAGCTTTTGCCGCCCAATCCACGCACCCGAAAGGCCTACCAGACAAGCACCTGGACCGGCTACGAGGTGGTGCTGGACGTTTGGCCGGACGTGATCGCCTACGGCTTGCTGCTGGTGCCCAACGACCTCAAACCGGGCCAGCGCCGACCGGTGGTCGTCTGCCAGCACGGTCTGGAAGGCCGACCGCAGCATGTGATCGGTAAAGAAATGTATGGTGCCTACAAGGCCTTTGCCAATGCCCTGGCCGAGCGGGGTTTTGTCGTCTTTGCCCCGCAAAACTTGTATCTGGGCGGGGATCGGTTCCGGACCCTGCAGCGCAAAGCCAACCCGATTAAAAAGACCCTGTTTTCCATCATTACACCGCAGCATCAGCAGATTCTGAACTGGTTGCGCAGCTTGCCGTTTGTCGATGGCAGCCGGATCGGTTTCTACGGGCTGAGCTACGGTGGCAAGACGGCCATGCGCG
>Ga0197142_1003078_pt1 | contig 14202 bp, 12 predicted proteins | sample GBS60_MetaG_FD_148614 | JGI IMG/M metagenome (GOLD analysis project Ga0197142, IMG submission 148614) | Sediment microbial communities from Great Boiling Springs, Gerlach, Nevada, United States - GBS 60_MetaG | ecosystem: Environmental > Aquatic > Thermal springs > Hot (42-90C) > Sediment... | reverse complement strand
ATTTGCCAGTCTTGTTATTTACTTTATGAATGCTCATCGTGGAATTGTTCTTATCACTTATTTCGTGGCTTTTATATTTGGAGTTTTTAGATTCGATAGACGACAGTTTTTGTATACGGGAGCATTTGCTGTAACCGCTTACAGTATAGCAATATTTGGGCTGTGGCTACGTCATCCTGAAGTTGTTGATTTAAAATTCGAGATTCTCCAGGGGATTGTGCTTGCTTCTACGTTGGTTTGGTTTGCTGTTATTGGGAATTACATAAGTAACCTTAGGAAAAAACTTACTAAGAACTATGCCGCCCTTTCTATTGCTTATAATAAGCTGGAGGACCTGGTTAGACGTGATTACTTAACGGGGGCTTTTAACCGTCTGGGAATCATGGAATTCCTTGAATTAGAAATCGAAAGGGCTGATAGATATGGCACTCCTTTTTCGGTTTGCATTGTTGATATTGACTGGTTTAAACGCATAAACGATACCTTTGGACATGCTGTAGGTGATAAGGCATTAAAAACCCTCGTAGAGATTCTTTCATCGTGCACACGAAAAACTGATATTATAGGTCGATACGGAGGAGAAGAATTTCTTATTATATTGGCTGAGACGCCTTTGGAATTTGCCACGGTCTGTCTAAATAGGTGTCGCATGGAAATTGAAAAAACCAATTTTCCTGATCTTCCGGAATACTATCGAGTAACAGCCTCTTTTGGAGCAACCGAATATAAGCATGGTGAGACTATAGACAGTTTGTTGTCAAGAGCGGATGAAGCGCTTTACAAGGCTAAGTCTATCGGCAAAAATAGAGTTGTCGCTATCCTGGCTGGTAGTGAAACCTATGATGTTATACCATCTGTGGAGCAGTCTCTATGAATGGTCTTTATGAAGAGGTTCTTCAGCAGGTCGACAAGGTAAAAAGAATTCTTGAATCGGTTTCCGGTGAAGGATCTGTAACCGCTGAAGAGTTATCCCCGTGGATGGATCAACTTAATGCAATAAATGATGCCGTTTCTGGTCGCGTTGTTCGTATAGCCATAGTAGGAGCGGTCAAATCGGGGAAAAGCACTCTCATGAACGCTTTCCTGGGGGAAGAACTGCTTAAGCGTGGAGCAGGTATTATAACTTCCTGTGTGACTCGGCTTAGAAGTACCGGAGGCGAAAAGGGAGGATGGGTAGAATTTAAGTCGTGGGAAGAGATAAATAGTGATATTACAAATATCTACAGCAGATTAAGATGGTTAGATCAGGAAAAATTCCCTCATAAGGACAAATTAGAGATAAGAAACGAAGCAGACCGGGAGATTATCCGTAAATTTTTAGATCAATTCAGAAAGTATCAAAAACCGGGGGATGCTTTCTTCGACCCTTACACTATGATGCTCCACAGCTATCTTGAGGGCTATCGCCATTTCGAAAACGTTCTCGATCCGGATTCTTCGGTAAAACGCATTTTCAACGAACTCAACCTACATGAACATCAGCTTTATGTGGGATCTGGTCATCTCTGGGTTTTTACAAAGGACATAGAAATCTTTTATCCGGTGGAGTGGCTAGGGGAAAATGTGGAAATTGCCGATTGTCAGGGGGGAGATTCTCCTAACCCCATTCATTTCGCCCTTCTTCAGGATTATCTTGTTAGATGTCACGGTGTGGTGTATGTAGTTCAGAGCAGAGTAGGGCTTAGAAACGCCGATTTTCGGATCTTGAGCCTGATCAAAAAGCTGGGGCTTATGCCCATGACTGCGGTGGTAATAAACGTTGATATGGGTGAGCACGAATCCGTGGAGGATTTTGAGAGGCTGAGAAGTAGAGTTAAGGAGGACCTGGCTTGGTTTGGTCGGGAGGATGTGCCAGTATATGCGGTGGCAGTTCTTCCTGAAATGGTAAGAGCGTTGGGGGAAAGGGCAAATCCTTCAGAACAGGAAAAAACCTTTTTTTGGGCACGTCAAGCTCCCGAGCTTTACAGTCTTTCAAAAGAAGAGTTTAGCGCTCTTAAAGAACATGTTCGCAGGATGGTAGAATCCGGTGCAGAGGAATTTCTTAATGGATGCCGATCACGGCTTAGCTTTCTCACGACTCAGATCTGTAGTATTCTTCAAGCTAAACATCGCATGCTCACCATGGACGCTCAAGCGTTAGCTTCTGCCGTTGAAGATCTTGCTAGATGTAGAGATGTGCTGAAGGCTACTCTCGACACTTTCGAAAAAGCCGTTTCAGAATTTGCCGTCTCGGCAGTTGATGAAGCTAAACGTGATGTTTCGAAATTTTTCGATCCCGAGAGTAGCCCTCTGGTTGGAGAAGTCTTAGATGCTATCGAGAGCTACCAGTGCCAGGTAGGGAATGATATTGGTGATATTAGGTATCTGCCACGGAAGCTTTACGAGTTTTACCTGGAAGTAAGGAATGAACTAACCAGAATCATAGCCGAAAAAGTCAACGGCATGATTTTAGATTTTGCTAGAGAGCAGGAAAAGATTATCGCTGAAAAGCTTGAAGAAACCTTCCGGACCTTTATGTCAGTTTTTAAGGTAGCTTTTGAAGGCTACCAGAAAACTTTTGCTGAGAAATTATCGCTGGATATTAAGATGGCTCCTTACGACATTTCGGAACGCTGGAAACCTCCGCAAGATTTTTACCCGCCGTCTCTTGCCGTCTTTGTTCAGGGAGAACCATTAGGAAAGACCACTCTGCTGCTTAAATTCAGTATTGGGAGAGCTATTGAGAGTCTTGCCAGACTTAGGGATAAGCTGGGACGTCGTCGTGGTAGTAAAAGATCGAGAAACTTTTACGGCAAAAAGCTTCAGAACGAAGCGGCTCAACTTGTGAAAAGTGAAGTTCAGGCTGAAGTGATTGAAGTTTTTGATTTGTATGCAGATAAGTTTACAAAAGAGTATCTTCTCCCGCTTGTTGATGACGGCATAAAGTGGCTTGTTCGTGAGATACGGCTTCGCGCTGAAACATCAATGATTGATTTCCATCATGTTGTCGAAATGAGCCGATTGCGAGGCGAAGAACGAGAGCGAAAGATAAGGATTCTGGAAGATGCCTTAACCCACCTGCGGTAGGGACGAACGGCCGTTTGCCCATGCAGGTGGGAAAATTTTCGAGCCCTCCCTAACAAAAAAGTTGAAATACTCCAGGCTCTCTGTTTAATTTTTGCAACACTTAGCCTTTCAATTACTTTCATTGCAACACATTGTTTCAAGACCCCATAGAAGATTTCGTAGCAAACTATTGCATAATGCAACAATTTTAATCTGCTTTTCTGTGTTGCGAGCGAATTAGCCAGTAACTACGGAATGTTAGCTTCATGATCATGGAAGGCATGGTTCTTGAGAACGATGGAGAGTGAATGATGGATACGAGTGAATCCATAAATTGGGAGGAGGAACAAATATGGCAAAAGAGAATGTATCAAAGAACCATGTCCTTAAAAAAGTTATTGGCTATGGGGTCCTGACTGCGGCTCTCTATGCGGCTGTCTTTTTGAATTCTACGACGGTTTTAAAGCTATGTGCCAAAGGAGGAGTTTATGCAGTTTTTCCGATAGCCCTTGCTTTTGTATTTTCGTTCGCTCACGGCACCTTCGCTAACTATCTCTGGCAGTTTCTCGGGATTGAAGCTATGAAACAGCCGAAGGTCGAAGCTGAAAAGACGGCAGAAGTGGCGAAGAGGCCGGAGGTCAGGAGAAGGGCAAGAGTTCAAGCATAAAAATAAAAGAAGAAAGGAGATGGAAATATGCAGGATCTATTCAACAGTGCAAATTTTATTGATTTAAATGGTTGGTCGGTTCTGTTTCTCGTAATTGTAGGATTTGTTGGTGGGCTGGTGAGCGGTTTTATTGGAACTGGTGGTGCCTTTGTGCTTACTCCTGGTATGATGAGTATGGGAGTTCCGGGACCGGTTGCCGTAGCAAGCAATATGTGTCACAAGTTTCCTAAGGCTCTGGTGGGCGCTTATAAAAGATGGAAATACGGACAGGTGGATATCAAGCTTGGAATTGCGATGGCTGTTTTTGCCAGTATAGGCGTGCAGGTAGGAATAAAAATTCAACATATGGTACTCGAAAAATGGGGTAAGGCTGGTTCCAACCTGTACGTGAGTGTTGCCTTTATCGTGATCCTTTTGACAGTTGGCGGCTATGTGTTATGGGATGCTTATAAAAGTGTCCGTGGTAACAATGTAGTCAAGGTTCAAAAAAGCTTATCTCTTGCTCAAAGGCTTCAGTCTATAAACCTTCCACCTATGATTTACTTTAAGACTGCTAATGTTAGGATTTCCCTCTGGGTCGTTCTCCCTGTAGGGTTTGCAACCGGTATGCTCGCTGCTACCATCGCTGTTGGGGGGTTCATTGGTGTGCCTGGGATGATCTACATTATTGGAGCATCTAGTCTTGTTGCGTCAGCAACAGAGCTGGTTGTGGCTTTTTTTATGGGGTTTGGAGGTTCTATAAACTGGGCTATCCATGGACTGGTCGACATTCGTCTTACACTCCTCATCCTGCTCGGGTCTCTTCTTGGCGTTCAATTAGGAGCTATTGGGACAACTTACGTTAAGGAATACATGATAAAAGTAGTAATGGGCACCATCATGTATATAGTGGTCATCAGCAGATTCCTTGCTGTTCCGAGATATCTTACCCAGTTGAATATTATATCCATCCCCGAAAAAACTCTAAAAATTCTGGATACAGCCAGTTTTCTCTTTATGTGCCTTGCTCTTCTTACAGGAGCTACAATAATTCTTGTGAATATGTGGATTGCCAGAAAGCGAGCACTTAAACTGGCAGAAGAAGCAACACTCGAAGAAGTTGCCAGCACCGCATGATGTCTGGCTTGCTGTTGTTCCCATCGTAACCCCCAAACAGAACTCGGCGGGAGAGTATTTGTGACTCATCTCTCCCGCCGATCAAATGTTAAAGCCCGCAATAAAAACTTTCCGTCTATCACAATCATCCCTTGAGTAAAATTTTGAAAGCTCTTAAAAACAATTACGGTAAACATACAAAACGGCTTGTGCGAGGTGTCAAATGATCAGGAAACCTTGGTTTGCCTTAAACATTCGGCAGAAAATAGTTATAAGCTTTGCTTTTTATGCTCTGGTGGTCATATCCATAGGTTACTATTCCTACACCAATTTGGAAAGAATTGAACATAAGCTTGTGTTTTTGGAAAAACTGAACGAACTTAGCAGTGCCACTCTTGAAATGCGGCGTTATGAGAAAAATTATCTTCTTTACCGGTCGCCAGAAGCCATTGACGAAATGAGAGCTTATATGAAACGCACTGAGGAAATCATTGACGAAATAACCCCTTTTACTGAAACTCTGAAAGTGTCAGAGTTGGTTGAAAGATTACGAACCGAATTTAAGGAATACAAGGCTGAAGCTGGGCAAATAAATACTGTAAGCACTTTGACTGAAGAACAGATGGAAAAGTTGAGAAATCAGGGCAAGAGACTTATATCTTCCATTGAATCGGCCGTAGCTACAGAAAGATCGAAAATATTTTCAATCATAAAATTTCTTAAAACTCAGTTGCTTGCCGTGCTTGGTGTTGCCGTCCTTGTGGGTGTTTTCATCGCTAATATGATCGCCGTTAAAGTTATCCGCCCGCTTAAAGAAATAGAAAAAGCCACGTTGGGGATAGCGGAAGGCAATTTGGATCAGCTTCCCGTGCCGGAGACCTATGATGAGACCAGAAATGTTATTGAAGCCTTTAACAGGATGCTTAGAGAACTGGACATGCGTCAGGATGAGCTGATACAGGCAAAAAAACTATCTTCTTTGGGTATCTTAACTTCCGGCGTTGCTCATCAGCTCAATAACCCGTTGAATAATATTTCCACCACCGCTCAAATTATTCTTATGGATTTGGATCATATGCCCAAGGATACTCTGAAATCAATGATAACGAATATTGAGAGAGAAACTCGTAGAGCACAGGATATTGTTAAAGGCCTTCTGGAATTTTCTCGAGCTAAACATTTCTCCATCGTGCCAACTCATCTGAAGAGTCTCATAGATAAGACGATTCAACTTATGGCTAGTCAATTGCCACCGCAGATAGAAGTAGTAGTAGATGTGCCAACGGATCTAACAATACCTATGGATCCTCAGAGAATGCAGCAGGTTTTTCTTAATATGATTACCAACTCTGTGCAGGCAATTGAAACATCAAAGGGGAAAATAGAGATTATCGCAAGAGCTGATCCAGAAAACGATAAAGCTGTCATTAAGATCCGTGATACAGGTAAGGGTATTCCAAAGGAGCATATTGGTAGAATCTTCGACCCTTTCTTTACCACCAAGGAAGGAGCGTCAGGCACAGGACTCGGACTTTCTATCGCTTACGGGATTGTAAAAAAGCACAAAGGATCTATAGAAGTTGCGAGCGAAGTCGGTAAAGGAACGGAATTTACCGTCAAGTTACCGCTTACTAACAAAGAAGTTTCTTAGAATTTCCGTGTTATGATAAATCATAGATTGCTGGAAGAACTGTTTTCATTAACCTGCCTTTGGTAGGATCAGTAATCTTGTTAGAGTTTAGGGGAAATAGCATGAAGGAGCAAAGCGCTGGAAGCCGTATCCTGGTTGTAGATGATGAACCTATCGCTCTTCAAAACATGAAGCACGTTCTTGAAAAGGACAATCTTGTGGTCTTTACGGCAGTGAGCGGAAGAGATGCTATTAGACTTATTGATGAAGAATCTTTCGATGTTGTCGTAACCGACCTTAAAATGGATGATATTGACGGCATGCAGGTGCTTAAGAGAGTCAAGGAGATATCTCCCCTAACGGAAGTTATTGTGGTTACGGGGTATGCGAGCGTTGAAACGGCCGTAGAAGCTATGAAGATGGGTGCTTTCTATTATCTTTCCAAGCCTATCCAGGTCAACGATCTCAGAGCTCTAGTTAAAAAAGCTTTGGAAAAAGTTCAGCTTGCAAAAGAAGTGCGTCGGTTGAGAGAAGAAATTGCCGGCCTTGGAAGATTGCCTCTTTTTATCGGTAAAAGCCCTTCTGTAGAGCGCCTAGTCAAAATGATCGAACAAATTGCTCCCGCAGATTGCAACATTCTTATTCAGGGAGAAACCGGAACTGGAAAGGAAGTTGTGGCTAGAATGATCCATCAGCTTAGCCCTCGACGTGACAGGCGTTTTGTAGCGATAAACTGCGGTGCTTTTACAGAAGAGTTGTTAAGTAGCGAACTATTTGGACACGAAAAAGGAGCATTTACCGGAGCGCATACAACCAAAAAGGGGTTAATGGAGATAGCTTCCGGTGGGACTTTGTTCCTTGACGAAGTGGCTGAAATGCCACCATCAATGCAGGTTAGGTTGCTTAGAGTCATCCAGGAGAAGGTGATAATACGAGTGGGAGGGGTGGAGGAAATCCCTATTGATGTGAGAATAATCGCTGCAACAAACAAGAACTTGAAGAAAGAGGTCGAACTTGGCCACTTCCGCCAGGATCTTTATTATCGGCTCAATGTTATCACCTTGCAGGTGCCGCCATTAAGGGAGCGAAGAGACGATATACCTCTTCTTTGCCATTACTTCATCGACAGATTCTCCAAGGCTCAGAAAAAAAATATAACCGAAATTTCTGAAGACGTTATGAACATACTCATGGAATACGAATTTCCCGGAAACGTCCGGGAACTCGAGAATATGATGGAACGAGCCGTAACGTTGGCCACAGGAAACCGCATAGAGGTAGAACATCTTCCGATTGATTTGCAACAAAGGCTATTTCATATAACACGCCCTCAAAAGAATGAACTTCTTACTCTGGAGGAACATGAACGAGAATACATCCGATGGGTGCTGATGAAAACTCGTGGCAACAAAAGTAAAGCAGCCGAAATTTTGGGCATTGATCGAGTGTCCCTGTGGAGAAAGATGAGAAAGTATAACATCTCGGCATAGTTTTGCAGCTATTCAAGAAGGTCTTCTAAAATTATTCGCGTTGCCTTGCGTCAGCGAGGAGTCTCCTCAAAAGGTGCCTCGTTGCGTCCAGCATGTCCCCGCAAAACGCAGGATTAGAATACCCCCATTATTCGAGAACTATATCTATTGCCTTAGACACATCTTCAACCAGGACAATTTCCAGCCCTTCCTTAACGTCCTCGCTCAAAAACTCCACGTGAGGCCGATTTTTAGCCGGCAAGATGACAGTGGTTATGCCGGCACGTTGAGCTGCAAGGAGTTTTTCTCTGACGCCTTCTACAGGAAGAATCCTTCCTGTGAGGGTCAGTTCTCCTGTAAGAGCTACATTCCTGCGAGCCGGACGGTTTAGGAAAAGCGAAAGAAGAGCAAAGAAAATCGTGATACCCGCCGAAGGACCATCTTTGGGAATGGCTCCAGACGGGATATGAATGTGGATATCCACGTTAGCAAAGTTCATCGGATCAATACCAAAATCAACCGCGTGACTTCGAAGGTAACTTAGAGCGGTCTGAGCGGATTCTTTGAGAATCTTCCCGAGAAGCCCCGTCATGATAAGTTGATTTGTTCCCTGCATTTTTGTGGTTTCTACGAAGACAATTTCTCCTCCATTTTCTGTCCATACCAATCCTGTTGTTACGCCGATCCTATTTGTTGCGCCCATCTTTTCGTGTTGAAACCTTGGAGGGCCGAGAAATTCCTGAATTTTCTCGGTATCAAAGGATATGGTGCATTTTTGCTCGTCTTCGTCATATGGGGTGATCTGTTTCGATACAATAAGCCGTGCTACCCGACGGCACAGAGCGGCAAGCTCACGCTCGAGATTCCTCAAACCAGCTTCCCTCGTGTATTCTCGAATTATGAAAGCCAGGACGTCTGGAGGAATGTCTAAGATTACGTCCGAAAGCCCGTATTCTTGCTGAAGCTTAGGAAGGATATAGTTAGTTGCTATTTCGATTTTTTCCCGTTCTGTATAGCCGGCAAATTGTATAATCTCAAATCGATCAACGAGCGGACCAGGTAACTCACTCACCGTGTTAGCAGTGGCTATGAACATAACTCTGGAAAGATCGAAGGGAACTTCGAGATAATGATCGTAAAACTGAAAATTCTGCTCCTGGTCGAGAATTTCAAGGAGGACGGAGGCTGGATCGCCGCGAAAATCTTTTCCGATTTTGTCCACTTCATCCAGCATAATTACGGGGTTGCTGACTCCAAGACGGTAAATCTCCTGAATGATCCTTCCGGGTAATGCTCCTACATAGGTTCTCCGATGACCACGGAGTTCGGCTTCATCTTTGAGGCCTCCGAGAGAAATGCGGGCAAATTTTCTGCCTAGAGCCTCGGCTATTGATTTCCCCATGGATGTTTTTCCAGTTCCTGGCGGTCCTACAAAGCAAAGCACGGGACCTCGCCCGATTTGCTGATGTCTTTTCTTTTCTTCTCGTTCATGAGCGAGCCGTTTAAGATCCTCAATGTTGACTGGCTTTGAGATATAGTGGACTGCTCCCTTTTTGAGCGCTTCCACGGCTGAATCCACTGTGGCATATCCTGTTACAACCATCACTTCCACCTGAGGTTTAACTTCTTTGATTTTTTCAAGAAGTTGCATACCGTCCATCTGATCCATTTTAAGGTCGGTAATTACAAGGTCGAATTCTCTACGGATGATCTTTTCCAGAGCTTCCCTGCCGTTGGTGGCAGTATCAACATCGTAGCCTTCTCGTTTGAGGATGTATTCCAGATTTCGAAGAGCAATTTCTTCATCATCTACAACCAAAATGCGAAAATTTCTAAGCACGCATAGTGTGCGGATAGCGAGGTGTTCAAGAATTCTTTCCTTGATATGAGTGAGGCCATAATGGTGTTTGTTTAAAATTTGCTCCACGGAGGCGAAGTCCAGGTTATCCTGGGTGTACTTGTTCCATGGCAGTTTGAGGAGATATTCCACATAGTTTAGACTTATGGAATATTCAGACATCCCGGGATCCATGTGCTCGAGATGTTCTAGTTCTCTCAGGACGGCTTCACGAACGTATGACGGATAAGGTCTTTCGTCCAGCATGGCTCTTAGTTTCGCGAGAGTTGAAGGTGGGGGGGTGCTTCCCTGTGAAACTTTGCCATCGCTTGAAATTTTGTCTTGTTCTGACAGCTTTTTTTCATCGCTTTTCTTTTTGAAAAACCACATCGTTTGCCTCCTGCAGGAGTGTTTCACAAAAGAAACATAACGACTAAAAATAGTTGCAATTTTGTCGCCATGTTTTCCTTACGGAATTTTGCTGTCATGGCCGTTCACTCGATAGAAGTTGCATTATTAAAACAACCTTAAGGGATTTTTCCCACTCATGGTCATGATAAGCGAAAGTTGTTCCATCGTCTATTAGAGAAGTGTGGAGAGAAAAAGTTTCATCCTGGCACGAGTTATGCTCGACGAGTTGGTGAGACGAGACGAAATGGGTTGAAAGATAACGTTAAAGAGAGGTGATATCATGAAGAGCTGGAAAGAAAAACTGGAGCTTTGGGCTATGGCGGTTACCTATGCTGAAAGAGGCGATAGAGAAACCGCTATGAGGTTTCTCGGCGAGATGAAAGAAGAAAAGAGAATAGAAGAAAGGGATCGTAACTACGCAAGACAGCAGGTAGTCAACCGTAAGAGAGACTACAGGATGTAAACGGTGTTGCCATGGGTCCCAAGAAGAAGGGCGTGGTAAAAATTACAAAGAAGAATGTCCTAAGATCACTGAAGGATCGCTACGATGACTTTTGCGAAGCTGTTACCCTTGCTGAAGGTGGAATGCTGGATGAGGCTCAACGGCTTGTTGGTGCTCGTAAACCTAGAAAAATTCTGGTGCTGGGAATGAACGGTCTATTCAGCAGACCTGTCGTTGAATATGCTTTGGAATTTGCGAAGCGCATGTCCTATGAGATTGTGGCTTTGAACATTGTTGGCTCTCTTTCCTCCCCTCCTGCTCCCAATGTAAATGCTGATATTTTCTCGGCAGAAGCTCAGGCTCGAGGAATCTCATTTTACTGTGTTTCCAAAAACGGGCGGTTAGAGGAGTGCTTGAAGTCGGTCGAGCGAGAGATAGGAACTGTTGAACTCATGATAAGTGACCCAGTGTTCTGTAGCGAAGTTGACTGCACAGAACTTGGTTCTCTACTTCCTCTTATAACCGTAGCGATGGATTTTTCTTAGTCTTTACGATGATGAAATAATTTCCTCGGTTGCAGTAAAAGCTGGTCGATAATAACGTGAAAGTTCCTTAATTATGCGAATCTTCGGTATTCTGTAAGCAACCTGAATTGTTCCAGTTTAAAAAAGCGGACGGTTTTGTCCGCTTTTTTATTTTGGTTTATTTTGGAATCGGGTGAACCAGCTTTTACCGCTACTAGCCAAACATTCCAATAGTAGCAGGGGTGCCGAAAAGATTGGAGACATCTTCATTTTCTGGTTATATTAGTGAGAATCTTAGAATATCATCATGTCTTCCGTCCCAGCTATAGCAGGAGACGTAGTGCGCTCCTATTTTTCGTCGGATCGATTGATTTCGTCGAAAATTGGTTACAAGAAAGTTAGAAAACGGTGTTAAACAGTTTATGAAATAGGTGACAGGTTTTTGCGTAGTTTTGGTTCGGAGAGGCTCCTGGAATGTTTTATGAAAAAGTATTTAGAATGCTTTCTGAGAAAAGAGTCAGATATGCTGTAACGGGAGGTGTTGCCCTTATTCTTTACGGTGTTGTAAGGTTTACGGCGGGCCTTGATCTGATTGTGGATTTAGAGAAAAAGAATCTTGAAAAATTCATAGAAGCTATAAAAAAAAATTAGGCTTCAAACCAAGGGTTCCTGTTAAATTAGAAGATTTCCTGAGCAATGAATTAAGGTTACAATGGTATAATGAGAAAAACATGGTAGTCTTTAAGTTTTATAACCCCAAACGTGAGATAGAGGAAATAGACGTTTTTATAAAGGAGCTAATACCATTTAGTGAGATAGAAAAGGAAGTAGAGAGGTTTTGTATAGAGGGAATAGTAATTCCGGTGGTGTCAAAAAGGCACCTAAAGCAGATGAAAACCTTTTCGGGAAGGCCTCAGGATATCTCTGATATTATGGCCATGGAGGAACTCGAAAAGATTAAGGGAGGAGATTAACAGTGGATAAAGGAAGAGAAGATGATGAATATTCATTTACAATATCAACCGATAGGTTGAAATTATTTGCAAAGCTTACACCTGCAGAAAGACTTCGGTGGCTTGAAGAGGCTCATGAATTTGTAAGCAAGGTGATTTCCTATGAACAACTAAAGCAATGGAAACTTTATCTTAATCGTCATCGTAATTCGCTCAAACTGGAGTAAGTTTCCTGTTGGCAATCTCCGAATATTCCCAACTCAGGCACTTGACGAATGACAATCTCACCGTTAGCCTTCATTCTGGAAATCCAGAAATAAGGCAGGAGGTTTTAGAATCGTGGCTCCAACAGTGCTTATAGTTGATGACGAGCCGAATTACCTAGTTGTGCTGGAAGAGCTTTTAAGTGATGAAGGTTATACCGTGCTTACGGCTAATAACGCCAGAGTTGGGCTTGATCTGGCGATGAATAACGACGTAGAGGTCGTTGTGACCGATATGAAAATGCCTGACATAGACGGTATGGTCTTCCTGGAAAACCTTCATCGCCTTAAACCGGATCTTCCAATCGTTATGATGACGGCTTACGGTACTATTGAAAAGGCAGTTGAGGCTATGAAAAAGGGAGCCTTTGATTACATATGCAAGCCCTTTGAAAACGATGAATTCAAAATGGTGGTGGCTCGAGCCGTCGAACACTTCAGACTTGTTTGCCGAAATCGGGAACTGGAAGAAGCAATTAAAAATCGGTATTCCTTTCAGAACATTATAGGCAAGAGCCCGGCTATGCAGAAGGTATTTTACACGATTGAAAAGGTTGCTCCTTCTAGATCAACGGTTCTTATTACGGGTGAATCCGGGACAGGGAAGGAACTTATAGCCAAAGCCATCCACTACCATAGTCCGAGAAAGGGTAAGCCCTTTGTGTCGGTAAACTGTGGCGCTCTGCCTGAGACTCTACTTGAGAGCGAACTTTTTGGACATGAGCGGGGAGCCTTCACAGGAGCGTTACAGCAGAGGAAGGGGCGTTTTGAGCTGGCTCACGAGGGCACACTTTTTCTCGATGAAATAAGCGAAATGCCTCTGCATCTTCAGGTGAAGCTTCTTAGAGTGCTTCAGGAAATGGAATTTGAGCGAGTCGGTGGGACTCAGACGGTTCGAGTGGACGTGCGCATCATTGCAGCTAGCAATCGTGATCTTAAAAAAGAGGTTGAAGCAGGAATGTTTCGCTCAGACCTTTTTTATCGGTTAAATGTCGTAAATATTCATCTTCCTCCACTAAGGGAGCGAAGAGAAGATATTCCTCTTCTCGTTACCCATTTTCTGGAAAAATACAGCAAAGAGACTGGCTACAGCGAGCCTTTAAAGGTTGATAGAGACGCCATGCAGTGTCTTATGGAATATAACTGGCCTGGGAATGTGAGAGAGCTGGAAAATGTTATTGAGCGGGCTATCTTGCTGTCCTCCAGTAATGTCATAACTCTAGCCGACCTGTCTCTTGAAGTTCGTCAGGGAGGAAGCGAGAAGCTTTCATCTGAATCTGAAGAAGGGAAGGAAAAGGAGAAAATTCGACTTTCTCATGAAGTGCTTCCCACTTCCGAGATGCCTTTATACCTTCTGTCACCTCGTCAACTGAAGGGATTGGAGTTTATTCGCAAGCATGGCTACATAACCAACAAGTATTACGCGGAAATCAACAATATTTCGACTCGGCATGCATTAAGAGACCTCGACGATCTTATCTCCCATGGATACATCATTAGAGTTGGTCAGGGACGAAGCGCCCGCTACATCCTTAACCCCGGGAAAGTTAGTCAATTAAAATAGAGGCTGTTTCATAATTAAAGTAGACCTTCAATGGGGTTCTGAAACCACGCCTTTGGCGTAGCTTACCTTCGTCCTGAAAGTTTCCTTCACTTTTACATCAGGAACAAAGCCAATAATATCAACTGCATCGTACTCGCTGGCATAAGGGCCTCCCGTTTCGCATCCAGTTATTATCCTTCTGTCTTTATTATCTACAGCTATAACCATCTCAAGTCTTACATGGGATTTAACAGTTCTTACCTGTGTTCCTCTTTGCCAGTTTAGGTTGTATTTGTCTCCAAAAGAAAAGCCCGTAGAGTCTG
>Ga0197142_1003077_pt1 | contig 14205 bp, 6 predicted proteins | sample GBS60_MetaG_FD_148614 | JGI IMG/M metagenome (GOLD analysis project Ga0197142, IMG submission 148614) | Sediment microbial communities from Great Boiling Springs, Gerlach, Nevada, United States - GBS 60_MetaG | ecosystem: Environmental > Aquatic > Thermal springs > Hot (42-90C) > Sediment... | reverse complement strand
CTCGTCCCTCCTCGCCTTATGATCTTGCAGGGATTCTACCACGCACGCCGTTCCGTGGACATCCCGGTTCAGCATCCGGTCGAAAATCTCCAGATAGCGCGCTGCGACTGCATCCCACGACATCTGCTCCGCGCGGCGACGTGACGCTGCCCCCATCTGCCGCACTACCTCACGGTTCGCGGCAAGATACGCCAGGTGCTGCACAAGGGTCTCGACATCACCCCACGCAAAGGTCAACCCGTTCTCCCCTTCCTGCACCAGTTCCGCAGTACCGCCCGTGCGGGTAACCACCAGCGACAGCCCGGCCGCCATTGCTTCGAGCGTCGCCACACTCATCCCCTCGTTGTACGACGGCAGCACAAAGACATCAGCCGCAGCATAATGGTCGGCAATCCGTTCGCGCGGCACGTACCCGGCAAACGTCACCTGATCGGCGATCCCCAGACGATCGGCTTCGGCGTGATATGCCTGCGCTGCATCACCAGTCCCAACGAATTCGACCGTCGCAGTCACACCGGCATCGCGCAGACGACGCAATGCCGCCAGGAGATGACGTTGCCCTTTGCGCTCGATCAGGCGCGCCACGCAGATGATGCGCAGCGGACCATTGTTGCGCGGCGCTGCCATCCGAAACGCGCGCACATCGACGCCATTCGGCGCCAGCACCGGCGTGATGGACGGATCGACCCGGCGGATCATCGTGGCTTCTCCGTGACACTTCGCCACGACCATCGTCGCATTCCGCCACACAGATCGAATGATCGGCGTCAGTATCGGATAGAGCCGCGCATAGCGCTCCTCGAAACCGGGGATATCCGGTCCGCTCACCCGCACCAGATACGGCAATCCGCAGAGACGGCGCAACGCCAGCGCGACCGAACCGGCAGGTACGGCGCTCCAGGCAAAGCAGAAGTCATACGGCAGCGCCCGATGGCGCGCCAGCGCGGCTGGCAACGCCAGCGCCGCATACGTGAGCAACTCCCGGTTCGACGAGTGGTGAATATCGCGGTTATCGACCGGAACCTTGTACAGGCGGATGCGTTCGCTGAACTGCTCCTGTTCTGGCGTGCGTCCCAGAGCTGCTGTGAACAGATCGATCTCCAGATCGGCGACATGCGCCAGCCGCTGCAACAGCGCCTGATTGACCGAGCCTGTTCCGCCGCCGAGCGGCGGGAACTCATTGTTGAGCATCAGAATGCGCACAACTTCGCCTCTTACACCGTTCAACCTGCAACCCGCAACCTGCAACCTTCAACCTTCAACCCTCAACCCATCCTCCCCGTCACCCGCCGAACCACATACAGCGGGCGTTGTTTCACTTCTTCATAAATACGCCCCACATATTCACCAATGACGCCGATGGTGATCAGTTGAATGCCTGCCAGGAAGAAAATAGCCACGATCAACGTTGGAAATCCAGGCGGCGTCAACCCAAACGCCAGGCGCTGCACAGTGTAGAGGATCGCCAGTGCAATCGACACGGCAGAAACAATGAAGCCAAGAATGGTGATGATCCGCAGCGGCACAAAACTGAACGCCACGATTCCGTCGATCGCCAGATAGGTCAATCGGCTCAACGTATACTTCGGCTTTCCGGCATAACGTCCCTGCCGATCATACGGCAACCCGATCTGCTTCATCCCTACCCAACTGCGAATGCCGCGCACAAACCGGTTGCGTTCCGGCATGGCGGTCAACACATCCACCACCCGCCGGTCCATCAGGCAAAAATCGCCAGCATCGAGGGGAATATCAATATTGGCAATCCATCGCAACAGGCGGTAGAACAGCGCATATGCCGCCCGCAGCAGCAGATTCTCCTTCCGGCTCGCGCGCACCGCGTAGACCACATCGTACCCCTCGCGCCAGCGTGCGATGAACTCCGGCAGCACCTCCGGCGGATCCTGCAAATCCGAATCCATCACAATCACACCATCGCCGCGCGCATGGTCAAGACCGGCGCTGATTGCGATCTGATGCCCGAAATTGCGCGCCAGTTCGACAACGACAACGCGCGGGTCGCGTTCTGCAAGGGCGTACAACACATCACGGCTCCCGTCGCGGCTCCCATCATCGACAAACACCAGTTCATACGAGTGGTTCCCGGCATCGAGCACGCGTACCAACCGTTCGTAGAGCGCAGGCAGGTTTTCGCGCTCGTTGAAGACTGGCAAGACAACAGAGAGATGTGGACGCGACGGCGGCATGACGCCATTGTCGGAATGATCTATGAGCAACCCTGCCAGCCGGCGACAGAACGCCAGCGCCGCCTGAGGATCGTCGGTGGGAATCGCCATACGTGTATCGCGCGTCTCGTGCGTGCGCGATGCCTGTCCGACGCTGACATCACCTTCGGACATCCCCAGTCCACCTCCACGCGATTCGGTTGCCACTCTGTAGTATATGGCGATGTCAGGGTATGCGATTGATCGACATGGAGTCAAATTGATAATAAGACTGATTCACCGCCTGCGCATACGCCCGTTCAGCGATTGGGGCAAGCAGGTCCCAGGAGTACTGCCGGGCAGCGTACTGCGCACCAATGCCCAGGCGTTGTCGCAGGTCTGCATCGCCGATCAGTCGCAGCACCGCCTCCGCCAGCGCCCCAGGATTCTCCGGCGGCACAAGCCAGCCACTGACCCCGTGCTCCAGATATTCGGCTGCCTGCCCCACCCGACTGGCGACAATCGGGAGACCGGCGCCCATCAATTCGAGCAGTTTTGCCAGACCGCGTGCACGGTTGATCAGCGTATCCCGCATCGGCATAAGCGCGACATCGGCTTCTGCCAGCGTCGCCGGGATGTGATCCGGCATCAACCAGCCACGATAATCGACGAAGGAAGCGAGACCGGTACGTTGAACCAGTCGCAGCAACTCGTTCTCCTCGCCGCGTTCGCCCTTGCCGACGATAATCAGGCGCACATTCGGGCAACGGGCGGCAACCCCGACCAGCGCCGCAACGACCTCGCGCACATCGAGTTCCCAGAAGCGGGTGTAGAGGAGGAGGTTGAAGGTTGAAGGTTGAAGGTTGAAGGTTGAGGGTTGAAGGTTGAGGGTTGAAGGTTGAGGGTTGAAGGTTGAGGGTTGAAGGTTGAGGGTTGAAGGTTGAGGGTTGAAGGTTGAGGGTTGAAGGTTGAGGGTTGAGGGTCTGACGCCGTTGGGGAGGTAGAAGACGCGCTCAGGCGCGATGCCCATGCTCCACACCAGCGTCTCGAGTGCGCGACTGGCAACGGTGATTGCGTCGGCGCGACGCAGCAGATCGCGCTCCTGCCAGGCAAATAGCCGCTTCGCCGCTGATGGATAGGGGAGCAGATCATTCCAGCCGCCGGGACCCTCCCAATCATCGGTATCCACCACCAGCGGCAGCGCCGGACGAAGGTGATGCAGCGCCAGCGCCGCCAGACCAGCGTACCCTTTCGGTTTGAAGAGATGCACAACATCAGGACGTTGCCGCAGCGTCGCTTGCAGCAGCGCCAGCGTCTGCTGCGCCACGCCTGGCGCTCGCGGCGCGGCAGTATGGATCACCGGCACTCCCTCATATTCGACGCACGTTGCAGCATCATCGGGGTTATGCACCGGCGGCGCAACGATGACCACCTGATGTCCGCGTCGCACGAGCGCCTGCGCCAGCGGCAACATACGCGCCGCCAGCGTCCCTTTCGGGCGGATGCCAAATGGAGCAAGCATCACAATCCGCATACACCAAACCAATCACTCAGCGGACACGTCTGAATGCGCAGACGGCGCAATCCTGGACAGCCTTTGCATCGTTTGCCGGGCATTATAGCCGCTGGCAATGCATGCCGGAACAGCCCGGCTGCGCGCCGGGCAATTGCCACCGATGCCCATATTCTCGATCACAGTGGTGCGAATCCTCATCGTATGATGGTGCATCATACGATGAAACCCCGTGAACGCTGTTGACGATCCCTATCCCTTCGTGTACAATGGTGCAAGCCATTGAAGTAATGGCGATTGCTAACCAATCCTTTACTCCTGAGACCCGTAAGGAGCCGGGCAATGCCTGACGAGCGTGGCAGCGCAGATGAACCTGAGGCGCGATACTATCCTAACCTTATCGGCCGCCTGTATCTCATCAGCCTCGAAGACGTCATGGGCAGAAATGGCGTCAATGCGCTGTTGAATCTGGCCGGAACCCGGCATCTGGTCAATAACTACCCGCCGAACAATCTTAAGCGAGAATTTCCGTTCTCGGATTTGTCGGCGATCTCCAAAGCCACGGAGACGATGTACGGGCCGCGCGGCGCCCGTGGCATGGAGTTGCGCGCCGGGCGCTATGCATTCAACCTGGGGCTGAAAGAGTTCGGTCCGCTCCTCGGTATGGCTGACCTTGCGCTGAAGCTCATGCCGATGACGATGAAGATGAAGATCGTCCTCAACGCGACAGCGCAAACCTTCGACCGCTTCAGCGATCAACCGTCGCACGTCGAGGAGCGTAAAGGGCAATTCCTCTACATTATCGATAAATGTCCGATCTGCTGGGGGCGCAAATCGGATCGTCCGGTCGGGCACCTGGCGCAGGGCATCCTTGAAGAAGCGCTGACCTGGGTGACGGGCGGGCATTCCTTCCGTATCGAACAGACCGAGTGCCAGGGTATGGGATGCGAACGCTGCATCTTTGCGATTGACAAAGATCCTGTTGACTGACCGCATCCTGGCGGAAGAGTCATAGCGCTTTTCGGAGGTGTGGCGTCTTGCGCAATGGAGAGGGGACGGGCACGCTCCGAACCTCCTGAGAAGCACACGGTGCGGTTGACCGACTACGTTGCGTCGCGTCTTCCACAGCGTGTGTTTCTTGTGATTCTCCGTCCCGCACAATAAAATTGCCTGGTTTTGGCGCGTTTCCACGACTTCCCGACGCGTAATTCGACTGTAATCTCATGCCCTTGAAGGGACACTTCCCTATTCTGTATAGTACAGGGCAGAGACCGGAAGGAGGATCGCCCACTCCATGATCTCCGGCCATCGTAGCGGGGAGTCACATCTATGAAACGCATTATTATCCGCGAGCACACGCTCATCCCCCCGTTTGGCGAGCCGGCGCGCGACCTGCGGGTGCTGAACAAGCCACTCTGGGTGCTGCAACGCGACCTGCTCGCGCCCTACTGCCGTGGCGCGCTGGAAGTCGATTCGCTCGAAGAGATTCCGCCTGGCAATGAAGAATTGTTCGTCTATCGCGACAATCTGTTTTTTAACGAATACCTGATCGCTGCGTTCATTCGCATGGCACGCTCGTCGGGACGCGCCTGCCGCATTGCGTTTGCACGAGACGACGCTGCAATTGTCACCCATGCCCTGCATCTGCAAGAAGGCATTCGCCTGGACGAGCGTCACGGCGTCTATGTCGCCGATATGTTCTACTTCCCGCACGGTCCTGACGCCGATCCGGAGCCGCTGGTGATCGATACGCTCCCGCGTGAGATGGGGTACTACCATGTTCCCAGTTATATGGCGCGGCACGGCGATCTGGTGTTTCAGGTGCCGATGCGCGCCTTCCTGTCAATCGAGAACTGGGTGCATCTCTTCCTGGCAAACTCGCCGTTCGGCGTCTTCTCGTGGGGACGCATCCACGAACAACTGGTGGAGGAAAGCTGGAAGGAAAAGATTGCCGTTTCGCTGACGACGCTTATAGAACGTCTCAATCCCTTTGCACCGCCCTGGCGCAACCATTTTCTGTCCTGCTCGCGCCTGGTGAAAATCGGCAAGAACTGCTCAATTGACCCGACGGCAATCATTCACGGACCGACCGTGATCGGCAACAATGTCTATATCGGCGCTGGCGTAGTCATTACGAATAGTCTGATCGGCGATAATGTCAACATCATGCAGGGATCGCAGGTGATGTTGAGCGTAGTGAGCGACCGCTGCTACCTGCCGTTCAATGCCGGTCTGTTTATGACGACGCTGATGGAGAATTCGATGGTCGCCCAACTCAGCTGCCTGCAACTATGCGTGGTGGGAAGGAATACGTTCATTGGCGCTGGCAATATCTTTACCGATTTCCATCTGCTGAATCGCCCGATCCGCACCTTCCATCGCTGGAAAGGCGCCGAGAAACCGGAACTGGTTGAGGTCGGACTGCCGGTGCTGGGGTCGGCAGTCGGGCACAATGTCAAAATTGGCAGCGGTTTTGTCGTCTACCCCGCACGTATGATAGAATCTAATACCGTGCTGCTCTATTCAGCGCCGGACACCGCCATCGGGCACAACGTCGTGCATCTTGCCAGCGATGATGACGATGTGGACGAGAGTGGCGAGCCGCGCCGCACCGTCTATCGCTGGCCGCACCGTTACGATCTTGCGAACCAGAATGGCGATGATGAGCCGCACGGTCCGATGCTGGTGTCTATGTCGTTTGCGCCAACTGTTCCCGCGCGACGCTAGGAGGCTATTCCGTGAGCAAAGAAAAAATCCTGGTCGTCGAAGACGCCCCCGACATCTCCAGTCTGTTGAAGATCTACTTTACGTCGCAGGGGTATGAAGTGATGACCGCGCTTCGCGGTCAGACCGCGCTCGAAATCTGTCGTAAGACGCCGCCCAATCTGGCGCTGCTCGATGTCAATCTGCCCGATATGGAAGGGTATGAGATCGGCAAGGCGCTCCGCCAGAGCGCACGAACGCGCCATATTCCAATCATCTTTCTGACGGCCCGCGGCGAGAAGCAGGATCGCCTCAAAGGGCTTGGCGAGGTGCAGGCGGAATACTATATCGTCAAGCCCTTCGATATCGAAGAGGTGCATACGATTGTCAAAGGCGCCCTCGACCGCGCGCGTCAGAAGAACCTGACCCATCCGGTGACCAACCTGCCGACCGCCGAGTTGATCAATGAGCAGTACCGCGCCCTGCTGGCAACCAGCGGTTGGGCGCTGGCGATGGTGCATATCAACGGCTTCGAGACGTTCACCCAGTCGTATGGCGCGATGGTGAGCGAAGAGGTGCTGAAATTCACTGCGCTGCTGATCAGTGAGGCGATCAATGAATTGGGACGTCCCGAAGATTTTGCCGGGCAGATGATCGTCGGTCCGTCGTTTGTTATCACATCGGCGCCTGATACTATTCAGGCTATCTGTCAGCGCCTGTGCGATCGGTTCGATGCGGATATCGGGCTGCACTACGATTACAAGGATCGCCGCAATGGATACATCACGATCCAGGGAGAGGACGGCAGCGTGCGCCAGTTGCCGTTGATGTCGCTCTCGATCGGCATCCTGACCAGCGACGACGGTCCGTTCTACGACATCCGCGAACTCAGCGAGAGCGTCGAGGAAGTCCGGCAGCGCGCCCTCACCGAAGCCCGCGAGCAGGGACGCAAAAGCCATATGAGCATCGGACGGGCGTGAGAGATCATCGGCGCAGGCGAATAAAAACCGTGCTGTCGCCGGGAGTGCAACAGGTCCCCATCAATGGACGCCACAACTGTTACGTCACCGCAGGTCCGCGCATGGGAGATTCTCACGGGGTTGGCGGAATACGGCCGATCCGGATGCGGCAGTGCGCAGGACATGGTTCAGCGAATCGCCGAACTGGGGCAGGATCATTTACCCTGCCCGTGGGGCGTTGTTGCGGTGCAGTTCGCCGGAGCGATGGCGAGCGCCGGTTGGGGGATCAGTCCAGAGCGGCGGCAGCGCCTGATCGAGCGCACGGTTCCAATTCCTGACCAGACGATTGAACTTCCGCTCTATCATCGTGATGAACTGGCTGGCTTCCTCTGGCTCGGCATGCCCGCAGCCCACCACGAACAACTCGCGCCCGGTTTCCTCACAACGCTGCGCCATCAGATCGAACTCCTGATCACGCTGCTGCACCGCGATGCGGCAGCGCCGGCTGCGCATCTGGACGGATCGCGCGAACGCCTGTCGTTCGATCCAATTGAGACCCTGCGCGCCTTCAGTCTTCACCTGAGTTCCGGTCCTGCACCCGACGATCTTCCGGATGTGGTGGTCGAGTGGGCACAGCAACTCGTGCCCTGCACTGCCGCAGCGATCACCTGGATTGACCCTGAAACGGGACGCATCACGCAGGCGGCAGCAGTTGGCGCCGCCTTTGCGACGCCAGTGCATCCGTTCAACGACCACCAGACGTTGAGTGAGTGGGTCGCACAGTATCGGCGAGCGCTCCGTCTTGATGATATGCGCTCCGCCACCTTCGCCGATGGACGATCGATTGGGGCGTATCTGGCACTGCCGTTGCATGCGGGCGATCAGGTCTTTGGCGTTCTCGAACTGGTGGATGTGCAACCAGGACGCTTCGGCGAACAGGAGGAGCGCCTGTTGACCATCCTCGCAGCGCAGGCGGCGCAGGCGCTTGCCAGTGCGCAACGGTATGCTGCGGACGATGAACATCTTCAGACGCGCCTGGTGCAACTGCGGTCGCTGCAACGCATCAGTCGTGAATTGACATCGACGCTCTATCTCCACAACATCCTCGATTTTGCGCTGAAAGAGGCGCTGCGCGCCACCCGCGCCACCCATGGATACGTTGCACTGCGCGGTTATACGGTGGAGCGTGAAGCATTCGAGATGGAGCAGTCCGATGCGATCAGCGTCGCCATTACCCCGCAAACCTACATCGCGCTGCGATCGGTCGGCGAAAATGGACCGGTGCGCCTGATCGTCGCCGGAGGGTACAGCATTGAAGAGGAAGGGCGACTCATCAATGTTGCACTCGATGGTGGACGAACCATTGCAGAAGAGGTGATCGCCAGCGGCGAAGCGCGGGTCATCGATCATTTGGCGCACGATGATCGTCCGGCGCTGATCGGACCGTTCCCCCTGGCAACGCTGGCAGTGCCGATCTACTACGAAGAGCAGGTGGTCGGTGTCATTAATCTGCACAGCACGCGCGCGCATGTTTTCGACCGCGACGCGCTCGATTTTATGCGCGCGGTTGCCGATCAGATTGCACTCGCCATCGGTAACGAAGAGCGATACCACGAACAGCGTCGCCAGCGCGACCTGCTGGCGCAACGCGCCACAACCCTCAACGAGGTGCTGCGCATCGGTCAGGAGATGCGCGCCGACCGTTCCCTCGACGATGTGCTGGAACAGATTGCATTCAGCGTCGCCGAAACTGCGCGTTACCGCACAGTCGCGTTCTACCTGATCGACAACGATGATCGAACAACGGCATCGCTGGTTGCTGCCGCCGGGTTGCCGTTGACCGAGATCGAGCGTCTCCGCCTGCATCGTCTGCCAATGTCCCTGATCGAGCGGTTGCTCGATCCGCAGTTTCGTGTCGGGCGAAGTTTCTTCGTGCCCGGTCGGCGTATGCGTGAGCTGTTCGATGAAGCCGATCAGCGTCTGCTGCCAACCCTCGAAACCGGTGAAGCACGCACGCCGGATGAGTGGCAGGCGGACGATCTTCTGATCATTCCCCTCTATCGCAGTCGGTCGCGTCTGGTCGGGATGATGGTGGTGGACGAGCCGTATGATCGTCATACTCCAACGCCGCGTTCGGTCGAAACGCTCGAAATCTTCGCCGATCAGGCGTCGATAGCCATCGAAAATGCCATGCTCCTGCGCGAAGCCCGATCGCAGGCGGAACAGATGGCGTCACTCTACCGCGCCAGTACGGCAATGGTCTCGTCGCTCGACCTTGATGATCTGCTCGAACGGATCTATGCCGAGATCATCGCACACGTCGGCGTTCCGTCGTTCTGCTTCGTTGCATCGTACAACCAGTCCCGCGATGAACTCCGCTTCGAGATGTTCAAGCGTGAGCGCGAGACGGCAACGCACCTGCATAAACGCACTCTGCCACGGAGTGGACTCAGCGGATGGGTGATCGAGCACGGCGAAATGCTCTACATCAAGGACTACCTGGAAGAGCAGGATCGCCTGCCAGCGTCGCCGGTCAATCTGGGAGAAGCGATCCGCTCATGGGTCGGCATCCCGTTGATGCGTCAGAACCAGCCGATCGGCGTCCTTTCGGTGCAGAGTTTTGAGCCGCACGCTTTCAGCGAGCGCGATGTGCAGTGGTTGTCGACCATCGCAAACCAGCTTGCCGTTGCGCTATCGAACGCTCAACTCTTCGCCGAACGCGGACAACGCATCAATGAACTGAACCTCATCAATCATATCGGGCATATTACCAGTTCGACGCTCGATATCGAGCGGATGTTCACCGGAGTCTACGAGGCGCTTGCCGGTTTCCTGCCGATCGATGTCTTTGCTGCGTGCCTCTATGAAGCGGAGCGCAATATCATCGGCAATGCGTTCATCGTCGCCGGCAACGAGCGCTCCTATCGCTACATCGGTCGCGCTCCATCACCGGAAAGTCTGCTCAGGCACGTTATCGCAGCACGGCAATCGGTGCGTCTGGAGGATATGTCCCCGGCGTCAGTCGAGGTCTGCCTGGACTTCATTCATCTCATTGACCCCGGACAAACCCCGGCATCGTGCGTCGGCGTGCCGCTGGTGGCGGGTGACAAGGAAGTTGTCGGGGTGCTGACATTGCAGAGTTCGACGCCACGCGCCTACAGCGACCGCGAACTCGCTTTCCTGAGCACAGTCGCCGTGCAGGTGGCGCTTGGCGTGCAGAACATCCGTCTGTTCACCGAAGCGCGCGATAGCGCGACTGCGCTCCAACGCAAAGTCAGCGAACTGTCGACGCTGCTGCGCACGGCGCAGGTGCTCAGTTCGTCGCTCAAGCCAGAGGATGTGTTGCAGTCGCTGATGGCAATCGTCGCCGGTCAACTACGCGTTGATACGGTAGCGCTCTGGAAGATCGACGCCGATGGGTTCCTTACCCCGGCTGCCATGCAGGGCATTCCGTCGGAGATGGCGCGAGTTCTGCGCGTCCCACTGGGCAGGGGATTAACCGGGCGCGTCGCTGCCAGCGGACAACCGCTGGTGGTGGCGAATGTAGATGAAGATGGCACATCGCTCTACCCGGATTTCAATCGTGAGCATCAGTACACCTCGTTTATGGGCGTGCCGGTTGTGTACCGCGAGCAGACGATCGGCGTGCTCAGCGTCATGACCGTTCAGCAGCGCGAGTTCGGCGCCGACGAAGTGGCGTTGCTTGCAGGTATCGCCGACCAGGCGGCGATTGCGCTGGAGAACGCGCGCCTCTTCGCCGAACGCGAGCGGCGCATTGCGGAACTGACCACGCTGAACCGTATCAGTCAGGCGATCAATGTGTCGCTCAGCACTGAAGAAATCCTCGAAGCGCTCCATCGCGGCATGAGCGAGGTGCTCGATACGTCGCAATCCTTCATCGCTCTGTACGATGCGAAGACACGACGCCTGACGTTCCCGCTGGTCTATGAACATGGTCGCCGCGCGCCCGACCGGGAAAAAGAAGTCATTGTGATCGACGATCTGATGGGTGGGTTGACGCCGACGGTCATTCTTGAACGCCGACCGCTGCTGCTCCGCACGCAACAGGAAGTCGAAGCCGTCGCCCTCCTCCCCTACAACTGCGACGATCCGCCGATCTGCTCCTGGCTTGGCGTGCCGATCATTCAAGGCGACGAGATCTTCGGCGTGCTGAATGTGCAGAGCTACGAGCCGGGCAAGTTCGACCAGGATGCGCAGCGCTTCCTGGTCACCGTCGCCAATCAGGCCGCGATCGCGTTGAGCAATGTCCGTCTCTTCCAGAGTGAACAGGAACGCCGTCGGGTCGCCGATACGCTGCGCGAGGTTGCGAAAATACTGACCGGCACACTGGCGCTGGATGAGATTTTTGCGCTGATCCTCGACCAGCTGGCGCGGGTGGTTCCCTACGATACGGCATCGCTCATGCTGCGCGAAGGAGATATGCTGCGGATCGTGGCTGCACGCGGCTTCGATGAGTCGATCCAGGAGCGCGTTGAACACCTGCAACTGCCGCTTGATGATGATCCGTCACTGGCGCGGGTCGTGTACACCCGCCGTCCGCTCGTCCTTGTCGATGCCCGTCAGGCGCCGTCATCCAGCGTCGATGAGGGCACCGAACATATCCGCGGATGGATCGGCGCACCGCTGATCGTCGGCGACGAAGTGATCGGGGTGCTCAACGTCGATAGTACCATCGTCGGCGCCTACGACGAGGAGGACGCACAGATCGCATTCGCGCTGGCAAGCCAGGCAGCCCAGGCGATCCACAATGCGCGCCTGTTCGCCGAAGTGCAGCGTGCGACCGCCGAACTTGAGCAACGGGTCCAGGAACGCACGGCAGAACTCAAGCAAACCAACGACCAGCTCGCCGCCGAGCGCGACCGGTTGCAGGCATTGCACACCATTACCCTGGAATTGACTGCCAGCCTCGACCTGCAAACCACGCTGAACCGTGCGCTGGAACTGGCTTCCAGGGCCGTTGGCGCCCGGCGCGGTTCGATCATGCTCAAGGACCTCAAAAGCGGCACCCTCATTTGCCGCGCCGTCCTCAACACCGATGGTTCGGTCGAGGCAAAGCACTTCCCTGTCTCCTTTGGGGACAAGAAGGGACTCTCCGATTGGGTTATGCGTCATAAAGAGGCGGCCTGTATCGGCGATGTGCTCCAGGACAATCGCTGGTTACAGGAAGAAGGACGCGCTGAAGATGTGCGTTCGGTCATTGCCGCCCCATTGATGGCGCAGGAAGATCCTATCGGCGTGCTGATTGTGACCAGCGCAGAGACCAATTTCTTCAAGCAGGATCAGATGCAGTTGCTGACGACGATCGCCAACGAGGTAGCCATTTTCATCAACAATGCCACGCTCTATACCATCATCAACGAAATCGCCACCGAGCGCAGCGATCTCTTGTTGCAGCAGCGCGAGGAAAACAGTAAGAACCAGGCAATCCTGCAAAGCCTGGGTGAAGGCGTCATCGTGGTTGATGGAGGGCGGAAGATTGTGCTCTACAACGCGGCATCCGAGCAAATCCTGGGGATACCGGCAACGTTCGTCGTTGATCAACCGCTGACGCGGATCGCCGAGTACCACAACGGCAGCACCGTCGTCGAACGTGCAAAACGTATCTATGAGGGCTTGCAGCAGGGATTGCAGGCGTTGACCGAGACGCCGAAGAACCATAATCGAGTGCTGGAACTTCCAGAGCCGACGCAGTCGATCATGCTCAATTTTGCACCCTGGGTCGGTCCACGCAATGCAATCTACGGCAGCGTCATCGTCTTGCACGATATTACCCGCGAAGTCGAAGCCGACCGCGCCAAGCGCGACTTTATCTCCAGCGTTTCTCATGAATTGCGTACACCGCTCACCTCGATCAAGGGGTACGTCGATCTGATGCTGCTCGGCGCCAATGGACCGCTCAATGAAGAGCAGAAGAAGTCGCTGGGCGTTGTCAAGAACAATGCCAACCGATTGATGGACCTGATCAACGATATTCTGGAGATTGGTCGGATCGATAGCGATAAAATCCAGCTCACCTTCGAGAAGGTGGTCATCGGTGATATTTTCCGGGATGTGGAACAAACGTTGCGCGCCGAGATCAAACGAAAACGCCTGTCGTTCACCGTTGAGGTTGCCGCAGACACGCCGCCTGTTTTCGCAGACAAGCGCCGTCTGACGCAGATCGTGCTGAACCTGGCGTCGAATGCGGTGAAATACACCTATCCCGAAGGGATCGTCAAACTGCGCGCCGGGTTGAACCCGGCAGGTCTGCTGCAGGTCGATGTCATTGATAATGGCGTCGGCATCTCGCCAGAGCAGCAGCAGCATTTGTTCCGCCGTTTCTACCGCGCCGACAACCCGCTGCGCGATGAAGCCGGCGGCACGGGATTGGGGCTGTCGATCGCCAAATCATTCGTCGAACTGCACGGCGGTCAGATGTGGGTCGAAAGCGATCTCGGCAAAGGAAGCACATTCAGTTTCATCATCCCGCTGAGACCATCCACATCAGAAGCATCATCGGAGATGCCAGAGCAGAGTTGGTCATGAGCGCGATCCATATCGACAACCGATTGGTGCACTATGAGGTCGTCGGTCGGCGCGGCGCACCGGTGATCTTTCTGCACAGCTGGCTTGGCTCGTGGCGCTACTGGCTGCCGACGATGGAGCATGCGTCGGAACGCTACCGAACGTTCGCTCTCGATTTCTGGGGGTTCGGCGAGTCTGACCGACGTGATGGAGCGTTTTCAATCGCCGAGTATGTCGGCATGGTGATAGACTTTATGAACCACCTTGGCATCGCAAAAGCGACCCTGGTGGGGCATGGATTGGGCGGCATGGTAGCGCTGCGCGCCGTAAGTCAGCATCC
>Ga0197142_1003076_pt1 | contig 14206 bp, 10 predicted proteins | sample GBS60_MetaG_FD_148614 | JGI IMG/M metagenome (GOLD analysis project Ga0197142, IMG submission 148614) | Sediment microbial communities from Great Boiling Springs, Gerlach, Nevada, United States - GBS 60_MetaG | ecosystem: Environmental > Aquatic > Thermal springs > Hot (42-90C) > Sediment... | reverse complement strand
ACCGAGAAATCTGACAGGTAGTATCACTGACCACAACAACTGCCTCTGGCAGATTGCAAAGAGGCTTGACCCTGCAGGAAATGGCCAATTCTATTTTGTCTTTGGTTGCGCAATAAGTGATCCAATGATTGACCTTTATGAGAATATCCAGAGTGGTGATCCAATTGCTTCCCGCTGGTATGTTGGGCGTAATCCAATCGTTGGTATTGCCGAGAACAAGAACGAGACCCCGAAGAAACTCGCACTCAATATTGCACCGAATCCGGTTCGGAATCAGACCAGCATTGCCTATGCATTGCCAAAATCAGGGAATGTATCAATCACACTCTACACTGCTGATGGTAGACTTGCTCAGACCATTGACCAGGGTTATAAGGATGCTGGATTCTATACCAATACAATTGATACCCGTGAACTCGCAAACGGTGCCTATGTTGTTGTGCTGAAAACAGATAATCAAATGGTTTCTGGCAAACTGGTTGTTGCCCGGTAGAGAAAGATAGCAAATAAAAAAGGGGGACTCGTGCCCCCTTTTTTATTTAAATTTTTTTCCTACCTTATCAGCCCAAGCCAGGTGCCGAATAAAAACTGGAGCCTGCCGATGAGCAGGGAGAGACGTGCCATTACTGTATAACCGAATGAGGCACCAAAACCAACCATAATAAAGATAATGCCGATATAGGAAATAGGTTTAAGAATTCCTTTATGTTCTTTTGAAAAGAAAAAGAAGAATATTGTGGCAATGACACCGATAAAAATCAGGATTGCCCAGAGTCCCTGCTGCCAGTTGGCAAATAAATGGGGATAGACAATCGTTCCCTGCATCTGTTTTATCACATCTGCCTGGATGATTGCAGGAATACTAACACCTGAAGAGAATCCTAAGGCAACCGCAATCGGAATTCTTATAAGCCAGGATAGTTTTGGTATGAATCTGAAGAAGTATAGAATACCGATAATCATTGGGATGAGCACAAGATAGTTTCCACCCTGTAAGGGCATAATGAGCCTCGGTGTGAGCACGAGGTGCCAGGTCACTGCAATGGCATAGCCATTTGCCACACCAACAAACAGGTGTTCACAGAATCTATAGAATGGATTCTCTTTATAAAGAAAAGAGAGAATTCCAATAGTTAAAAATGCTCCAATCCAGACCCAGGGATCATGGGACATATTTACCTCCTTATAGGGAATTTATACCCTTTATTGCAAATACAAAATGTTCTGTCATTCTGAGGGTTTCGTTAGAAACCCGAAGAATCTCTTTCATCATACCAACTTGCACTTAAATCAATCCACCCTGGATTGCTTGACTCAATTAATGCAATTTTCTTTCTTCTAAGCCAGCCCTTTATCTGTTTTTCTCGAACTATTGCACTCTTGACATCATTTGTCTCTTCATAATACACAAGTTTTGTAATATTATACTTTTTCGTAAAACCAGGAATCAATTTTTGTTTATGTTCATAGACCCTTTTGATTAAATCAGAGGTTACACCAACATAAAGGGTTTTGGATTTATTGGTCATTATATAGACATAGTAGTGTTTCGCCATAACTTAAGTGAGATTCTTCACTTCGTTCAGAATGACAGAAAAGAGAACTATCATTTCAACCATTTGTTATTTCTTTCTCCGGGTGGCAAAATAACCAATATTTCCAATAACCACAAGTAAAAGAATCGTAATGTGGGCAATTGACTGGGAACTCATTCCCCTTGTCGCAGGTGTGGGACCGGTAAGATTATATTTTGTATTGACAATGTATTCATATTCAGATGCACCCTTTAATCCTGCAATCATCCCACTCATCTGCCCGGTCTGTAAGAATGGGTAGAAATCAGGTGCAGTAACCGCAGTTGCACCAGCACCGACTTTTACACCGAACCTCGTATTTGCATAGACAACCCAGGATTGGGGTATTCCACTACCTGCGATTGATACGATTAAACCTATATCATTATAATTCTTTATTCTCTTCATCATCTCCAGAGATGCAGTCCTGTTTTTATAGTAGTCTGCAGGAAATGCCTGGCTAATATCAGAACCCATTCTTAAGACCGCAGCAAGCCATAACGGAGGAAAGCCTAAAAAGACATAGTCTCGACCATAGATGATTGAGTCTTCGTTCGTCATTGCCTTTGCATTGAATTCTTCTGTGACCTGGTCAAGTCCTTTCTTTGCAAGCCCTGGTCCCTGGATATAAGATGACATCACAAGGACCGGGATTCTCCTTGCAAATGAGTGGCGCAATAGTGCGATAAACATCGGCTGTAATTCAGGCATTGTCTGTGGGTCATAATCTGCAGCAATCAAAATACCCTGTGCCTCAGGGTCAATACTTTCAATCGTATCAAATAGTTTCTGGGTTGGGGGCATCACATTGGTTTTAATATAAAATGGAAATATGAGTGGAATCAATACTGATAATCCTACGACGAGGAATACAATCCTGCGGTCTATTTTAAGTAAAGATTCCCAGATCTTCATTTTTTTCTCCTTTTAACTATTCAACCATCCAACCATCAAACTATCCAACCATCCAACCATAAGACCATCCGACTATCAGACGATTGGACCATATTACTTCCCTCCGAGCCAGTTCCGTTCAATTCCAAGAATAATCTTTAAAGATGTCGCGGCAATGCCCAGTCCAACTCCAAAGAGTATTCCCCTTTTAGATGCAGTATTTGGCACATCCATTATCCACTGGGCAAGGTGGGGGAGTTTAGGCGATATGTAGTAACCAATAGGCACCACTCCAATCATCACAATGAATGCAGCTATGAGCAAGAGTGTTGCCTCAAATGTACGGGCACGGAATGCACGATATGCTGCAGATGCCATAAAGAATGCTAAAAGGGCAAACATTGTAGCTCCGAGTGGTGTCATCACATTATCATAGATCGTCTGGATAGAATATTTTATAACAATCAATTTGTCTCCGATTGTGATTTGTGGTTGAACCGGTAGAGGACCTTTTCCTTCCATACCACCAAATAGTCCGATGATGGCAGTGATGACGATTGCAATTAGTGTGACCCAGGAGTATTGCCAGTGTTCCCTTTTTCTTTGAATCTTGTCTAAATGGTGGTTTATCAAACTTCCCAGACCAAGGACCAGTGCAAATGCTGCAATGATACCGAGCCAGTCAAGGAAGTTCATATATAAGTCCTTGGAAAACTTATGGGGAACAAAGAACTGGATAAGCATTGCAATGCCAATCACCAGGACAATCATTAAAGGCAGTTTTCTCTGCATAAAACCTCCTTCATTCAACCTTTACTTTTATTTTCTCTTTTTTTATTCCCTCTCCTCTTTGAGGAGAGGGAAAGGGTGAGGAGTTCAAAATCATTGTATATTGAACAGGTTGAAGACAGGGATACCGATTTTTAATAGTGCCAGAATAGTCGCAGTAATCAAAACACCCACAATAACAAGTTTACTGTAATCCTGACTCTTTAAAGCAGCAAGGAGAGTAGGATTCCTTGAGATATAGGCACTTGCTGCATATAATTCTTCACCAATGAGTGTATAATCACAGGCAGTGATAAAGAATGGTAGCTGGGTAACCGCATCGGTCCCACCAATTTGTATCGCACCGGTTGAGGCACCGGTCTCAGCCATAATCAATGATTCTGCAAAGAACATACCAACAAGAAAATTTGTTGCAGGTCGTTCTCTTATCATTATTCCACTCACTGCAGATGCATATGCAAACTGGGAATCAGTAACAAAATAGACACTGTCTGGATTGAATGCATCAGGCCTTCCTACTTTATCATATGATTCCTTGACTACCTCACGGGCAACGGTATATACAATCGGGTCTCCAGTAGGCACAATCAAGGGCGTATTATACTGGGCAGTCTTTTTGGCTACTTCACCAAGGATATTTAACGAAGCAATAGTTGCCACATCGTTGATGGTTGAAAATCCCGGCACATAAAGAATCGGTTTACCCATCTCGGTTGCCCTGCCCACAGCCTCATCAATGGCTGATAATCCTGCAATCCTGCGCACAAAGATATTCTTATCCTTTTTTGCATACTCAATAAAGAATACGACCAGAAAGATAAAGATTATGATACTGATAAGGGCATTTATCCTGCCGGTATGGAACCACTGGGGAGATGCAACTACATAGGGTGTGGTTTCTGAAAAAATCTTTTCACCATCCTTTGTGACCGCCACAATCCGATATGCATATGGGATATTATTATATATTCCAACCCGGTCCTGAAAGGTATTCACCTGGGTTCCTAATCGTGCGTAGACACCATAATTGCCACTGTCCTTTTCTGCCCGCATTACATAATAACCCAAAAATTCCGGCGGCTCTTTTGATTTTTTCCAGGACAAAGATATAAACCTTTTATTTTCAACACAGGTATCATTTTCGATTTTAAATGGTATTGAGACTTCTTTCACTGCCCTTGCTTCATAGATGTATTCTTTATCTGGCTCTGCAGTTCCATCTAAAAACTTTTCTTCATCCGGTGCAGTATAATCTACATATTTAAAATTATTTGCACTATCCTTTTCTGCCCGATAGATCAAGGTTAAATCATAATTCTGTCCAATTACCTTGGGATTCAATTTCCATTCTATCTTTATCACCCTGCCGGTCATACCAACCGAGTCCGCAACAATCTTTGCCGGCATTATAATCTGATAGTTCTTGCCGATATAATAATGATACTCAATATTCGGTTTTATGGTTGTATCAATGAAAGAGAATGTATCCTTGAACGCAGCGATGGAATCATAAACAAGGCGCATCAGGGCATAACTCTTTATCATATCATAATTTGGCGATGGTTCCCAGGTGATTCTAAAACCCTCTCCTTCATCATTTGGAATATCAAAAGCATTGATAAATTTTGGAGTGCCAATGGTAAAGAGTGGAGGTGATGGTTCTGAGAATATCCTTTCGTTTCCTTTTATCCCTGCAACTTTATAAAAATACTTTACTCCATCCTTCATCGTTGTATCGCGGAAACTTGTTTGATCTTTATTCACAATACCGATTAGTTCATAATCACCATTCTTCTCTGTCCGCCATATCTCGTAAGTTTCTCCCAGATATAAATCATTAGGCCTTTTCCATTTTATGATATTTCTTTTATTGATTGTATCTTTTTCAACACGATAACCGATCGAGACTATTTTTAGAAAGTTCTTCTGATGGTTAAATTCTTTCATTCTTTCTCTTTTGACTACATCATAGAGATATTCATTATCAGGTTTGATATCATTGTCGATGAAAATGGTATCCTGGAGGATGGTTTTTAACAGAATATATTTTGAACGATAGATTCCAAAACTTTCTACATCCGTATCCCTTTTTATATCCCAGGTGATTGTAATGCTGATGCTATCCTGATTTATTATCTTCAATGCCCGCACATTCTCAGGCGGACTTAAGGCAAGAAATAGAATTAGAGCCAAAAAAGAGTTCATCATAATCACCCCTTTTGTTTATAACACTTAAGTATATATATTGGAAATGAAAAATCAAGAAGATTTTACTCACTACATTTACACGGAGTTTTTTTACATTTTGGACATCCCATAGAATATTTTTCCATTGCATCTTCAGCATCAATCCCAAGAATAGAACCAGCAGATAAAAGCCAGGCAAGACAGTCTGCAAACTCTTCAGTAATCATCTTTCTGTCCTTTTTACGAATTGCCCTTGAGAATTCGCCGATTTCTTCTATAAGCCAGTTTAAGGTTTTATCAATCCCCCTTTTTGAGTCTTTCTTATAATAGATCTTTTCAATGAGTTTCTGATATCCGTTTAAATCCATTACACCCCCTTTTAAGCAAAAAGGGAAGGGGATTATACCCTTCCCTTTTATTTGCTTTTGATTTCAACCCCTAAAATGCACTCTTATAATCATCCCAGGGTTCACCACCGATACCATTGCCATTACCGTCAAATTTATAACCGTTGGTAGCCTTTAGTTCTTTTGAGACAAATACCCTTCTGCCACCACCTGGTGTCCTTTTGAAATAATAATCAATGATTGTTCTGTCACCAGCAGTATTTGTATAAACCCTCATATCTCCAGGAACATAGCCGGTATTGTCATAGACCATTATATTATTAGAATTGATTGTGGCGTTATCAATGAGCCTCGTAAATGTAATCGCTACACCATTGGTGATTGAATTTAAATTCTGGACCCCTGGTGCATTATTTGGGTCATCAACCCGGAAATATGACTGCAAATCTGGTTCACTCTCTTCAGGGCCATCATTATCACCATCAAGTGCCAGTAGATAAGATGGGGTCCTTGAATCACCGAGCCTCTTTATATTCTTACATACCAAAGTGACTGTATAGTTCTTGCCTGTAGTTAAAGGATTTGTTGGTCGGAGTGTTATTCCATAATGGTCGCGTGAGACGATGGTCAAAGAAATCGAACTGCCACCTTCATCAGCAAGTTTGATATTGGATAAACTCAGGGTATTCGTATCCATAGGTGTTATACCAGGAAAACCAATGACAATTAAGGGTTGGGTATTGTTTACAGCTTCAGTATCTGGTGCAAAATAATCAATCGTAGGCTGGAAAGTGGCAATAAGGGTATCAGAGAGTGGGGCGGTCCAGAATGTAGAATGATAATCATCATAAGGCGTTCCATCAGCAAAATTATCATTATCTCCATCAAGTGGTGAACCATATACATTCTTTATACCATCAGCACCAGAGACAAGACGGAGCAGGAATGAACCAGAATCCGGAACATTGGATATAGATATATACCAGGTTCTTATCTCTGAATAGTATTCGGTGGTAATTAAACTGCTGGAGATGGTTGTTCCGGTCCTTACATCAAGGATAACGACCTTATCTGCGCTCAGGGTTGCTGGGTCCATATAATCTGAGAAGAGGACGGTTATCAATCCCTGAATTCCGGGTGTGCTTGCATCCTGGTCAGACATCTGAGTATAATTTGTGGGTGTGATGCTGGTTACCCTCGGCAGATTTCCAGCCCCTGTTCCCTGGGGCAGGTCAGGGTCTGGTGATAGGATATTCTCTGCCTTCTGGCAGGCAATCACCAGAAATAAGATGCCTGTTAAGATAAGGAGTCTTTTCATTTTATCCCCCTTAAAATTTCAAGGTTGCAGAGATACGCCAGTTATCAAGTTTTGTCAGTTCGCTAAATCCCATTATATCAATCTGTAAATTATCCATAACCTGCCAGCCAATGCCATAGAAATAATCGGTCCTGGGTGTATTAACCTTATGGGTTTCATCTGATCCAACAGGTGCGGGATTAGGATCAATCAGGTCTTCGGTAATTGCACCTGTGCCATCAACCGTCCTTGTCCGCTGTGGTTCATACTGAATGAGTTCGGTGACCGTTGTGTAATCGTCCATTGTATATCTATGCTGGGCACCGAGTCTCATTGCTAACTGTGGAAATAGATTGAATTCAACTCCTACAGGTAGTGCAATCTCCTTTGTCGTTCCAGTGATCTTTGTCATCCAGGTCTCACTTGACCATATTGTCCGGACATAATCATCAGGATCAAAAGAAATACCATCGTTATCATCATATACTGTTCTTGTAACTGTAGTATCCTTTGCCACGGTTGAGTCAAATGTTGTGGTGCCCGTGAACATAACACCAAAGCCAATCCTTAATCTATCTGAAACCTTAAAGAGTTGTTTTGTGCCTATCTGTAAACCCTTGATATTGGCTGAACCATCGTAGTATGTTAGCGCATTGATTGTATCCCATCTATATTGCGCCATTATATTTTCTCTGGTTTTGTAATAATGGTCAATCGCATCATCGCCAAATCCTAAGGATTGGGTGAAGAATCCAAGATAGAATCTTCCCTGGGCATTCTCATTGTAATTATAGAATGCACGCAGGTTTACAGTAATAATATTTCCGGACTGTTTCTGATTGGTTGTATCAAAAATGTTCGCACGGGTATAGAACCTTGTGGTATCTACAGGGTCAGTATAGATTGTTGAATCACCGATGATATTCGCTTTATTTACATAATTGAGCAATCCGAATCCTGCAAGGAGCCCTAATGACATATTATCCATATCCTTCCAGATGCTGAATAGAATATCATTCTCACCATAATTGTAATTATCATCACCAGAGAATTTTGCCCTGTTGATAAGGGTAAAAGAATTTGTATTAAGGTCTTCTACTGTATAATCATAGGTGAAGTTATTCAATGGGTCGGTGATAATAGATTTGTTATCAACCCTTAGATAACCGAGTCCAAGGCGGAGATTGTTAAGTTTATACCCGACACCAAAAAATATATTATTATCCTTTATCTGTTCATACGAAGAACGGGTCTCGGTTTCAATAGTTCTACGGTCATATATTCCATTATTATCAATATCGTCCCAATCAATTGTGGTCAATTTTCCATCGCCATACATCTCATTGCCATTGGGGTCAAAAAGTCCTGTTCCCAGTGCAGACTTATCAACACTGTGGTCATAGACCATACCTGGATAGAATTTGCCAAAGCTCGTGGCGCCACCAACAAGAATATACGGCACACTACCATTAGAGAATAGATTTTCGTTTCCTGTGACGAGGTTTGATAAACTCGTCCATACGCGCGCGCCTTCTATCTCACAGATCCTTGCCGGGTCAAATAAAAGGTCATAGTCATCCTCAAATAGACCCGCAGTGGACTGGTATCTAAAGGACTGATAGACCAGTCCAAACGATAAAGAAAACACAAGCATCAAGCCCAGGATATATTTCATTTTACCTCCTTTTTATCCTGATTTTTATATAAAAATTAAGACATTTTTCTATTTTTTGCCATCACCCCCTTTCAGTTTTTATTTCTTAAATATAACCATTTTCTTAAAAAAGTCAAGAATATAATGGTTGAGGTTTAACTATAGTTTTTATGAATTATGTTAAAAGTATTATTTATTAAGTATTATTTATTTATGATTTTGCAACATTTTTTAGGCAGGCGGAAAAATGTTGCAAAATTTAAACAAAATTGTTGAAATTTCAAGAATTTTAAAAATATTTCAAACTATAGATTTTGTCCGGTATTTTACAGCAAGTCGCCATAAACCGAGCGGTATATAAAATCCCAAAAGTGCACAGACAGTTGTAATAGTTATTATAAGCCCAATTGCGAATGGTTTGGATTTATATTCAAATATTAAATCGTGCTTACCTTCGGGTAGGTAAACTGCCCGGAAGGTATAGTTGGCGCGAAGCAATCTTTCTTTTTTTCCATCAACAAAAACCTGCCAGTCAGGATGCCAGTTATCTATCAAGAGTAATAAGCCAGAATAAGGGCAATTAGTTTCAATTACTATCCTGTTTGGCTTATATTCTTTAATCAATGCATCATATATGGGCAGTTTCTTGTCAGGATGTGGAAAATCAACGCTGTCTTCCAGGATTACAACTTCCCTTGGATTGAATGCCGATGATTTCATAAAATCAATGATTTTATCTTCAGGTAACACTACATAATCAGGTATGATACAGGCACGGTTCAATACACTATCATTCTGATATACGGTGTGCTGATAGCCCTTATATACAGGTCTGAATCTTGTGAGATAGTTTTTTATAAAGATAATAATCCGCTGGGAATTCTGGTCATATCCTGATATATCTTCAGGAAGGTTTGGTGCGATTATATATTTAAGATTTAATAAATCAACAAACTTTGGATACTGGATAAGATTCTGGGGATTGAACATTACACTCATTCCAGCACCGATCAAATCCTGATATCGCTGAATAGGATTGGCAATATATCCACCTGCACTCTGGATATTGTGGTATAATAGATAAGAATCACGGTCATGTTCACCCCGTGAACCATATTGAAATGGAAAGACGCGATAAACTCCTGTATCATTTTTAAGAAATTTAATAATATCATCAGATTTATAATACTCTTCGGGTGCCGGACCTACTGGTAGATATTTTGCCATAACCGGAATTTGATGGAACAATGTAATACACAGGAAGATAAAAGTAGTCGTTGAAATGCGGATTTTTTGATTCAATGATAAATAGGTAAAGATAAGTGTTAAGGCCATAATGATAATGCTTATGAGGGCACCACTATAATAAGATGGTAGATTCCTTTTAAGATATGCGATCTTTTGTCCTGCCTGTGAATTTGCCAGTGCTGGTGCAATTAAAAATAAAATAATGAGGAGTGAAATTAAAAGAATTGCACTTGTAATCATAAACTTCTTCTTATCAATTTTTTTCTGGATCATTATTTCTTCAAATCCTATTGCACCTATTACAATCATATTGAAAGAAACGAGATAAAATGCAAGGCTTGGTGCGCGCATCAATTTGAATCCAGGGATGAGTTCATAAAATAGGCGATGGACAAATGTCGCACTGCCAAAACAATAAAATAATGCGACAAGTCCGGTTATGGCGAAGAATTTTACATAACTTCTTTTCCAGAAAAATATTATAGCAAAGAAGCCAAAGATCAAAATTATTACACCAAAGAATTCGGTATGGAGTTTGAATGGATTACTACTCCAGTAATTATCCAATGCACCAGAAAAGTTATATACAAAAAGGTCAAAAATTTCAATTGGTGGAAGGTTCCAGCTTGAGGCATAATCATAACCCTTTTCAACACCTCTGGCAACGGTCTTCATCCCGCCAAGAACCGGTAGCCAGATCATCGCCATTAAAAGAAATATAAGAACGATAGTAACAAAACCATATCCGAATATCTTTATAAAATCTTTTTTTACAAGATTCTTATAATTGGTTATCAAGAAATGTATCACATAAACGATCAGGACGATGAGGCTATAATAGGTGAGCTGGAAATGCCCCTGATAAAATGCAAGGGCGATAAATATTCCCAGGAGAATGAAGTAATTTATCTTTCTAATAATCAAAGCCCGATGGAGAAAGAATAGTATGAGACCGAATAGTGCAATGCTTGCTGCCCTTCCTGTGTGTCCTGCCTCAGGTGTGGTTGCAAGATTACCTGCCCATTGATAGACAAAAGCACCAATGGTTGCTGAATACTTTGAAACACCGAGTTCTTTTAAATAAAGATATATCCCCAATCCCGCGATGAAGAATAGAATGATAAAGATCAAAGCGTGGACGACCTGGGGTGGAAGAATGAATTTTAAAAGGGCAAGGGGTGCTAACTGTCCACCAACCGGTGCCCCAAGTGCAGGAAATCCACCAAAGACCATTGGATACCATAAGACAATGCCACCATTCTCTTTTGCATATTTTTCAAATGGATAACCATCAAGGAGATAATCTGAGCCAGAAATCATTTTATCTGCAGATAAAAATTGGGCAAAATATATTAATGGAATCAAAAATAAAAGTATGATTATGACTCTATCCCAGTTTTTTTCTAAGAAATTATCTTTTTCAGATTTTTGTTTTTCTTTTTTTGCCATTAAACAGAGTATAACCAAAACCCCTGTTAAGTCAATACTGGTTATTTTCTCCTGACCCTTGACTTTTTGCTTTTTGAAATTATAATATATATGGATAATTTATGGATAGGAGAGGCTCAAATCTTTATCATGGATTAGGTGTAAGCACGAGTATAATGCATTCACTCACTTACTATTTAAAATTGCTGGAGATGCCTAATATTGAACTTGAGACTCTGGTCAGACAGGAACTTGATACGAATCCTTTACTGGAAGAGATTGAAGAAGAACCAGAACAGGAACTAATAGAAACTGAAGTTAATAAAAATAAGAATGAGGAGTTTGACCTTCTCGATTTTTATGCCCGGGAAGACCTTTCTAATTCCTCAGATTATTCTGAAGAAGAGCAATTAGATCTTTTTGAAAATACACCTGCCCAGAATGACAAATTATACGACCATCTTATGAAACAGTCAGAAAGAAAATTTTCAGGTCGGGAACTTGAGATTGCAGAATTGATTATATCAAATATTGAGGAAGATGGTTATCTTACAATCTCTCCAGAAGAATTGACCAGTGAAGGATATACCTTAGATGAGATAGAAAAGGTGCGTAAAGAAATCCAGACTTTTGAACCTGTGGGCTGTGCCTGGAGGGATGTGCGCGAACCACTCCTTGCTCAATTAAAACAACTTGGTTATGCACCAGATTCAGTTGAGTCAATCCTTATAAGGGATTATTTAAAGAATCTGCGCACAGGAAATTGGAAAGAATGCCTTGAAATTTTGAATATTGATGAAGATCGACTCAATCAAGCAAGACAGGTTATAATGAAACTTGATCCAAAACCTGGTTTACAGTATTCCAGATCTGATTCCCCATATGTTTATCCCGATTTTATAGTTTACTGGCAGGATAATGAACTCAATGTTCGCCTCAATGAGGAGAATCTACCAAAGATAAGAATAAAAAGAGAATATCTTGAGAAAATAAATCAGAATAGTAATGATATTGAATTTATAAAACAGAAATTAAGATCTGCTTATAATTTGATTCGTGCTATTGAAAAAAGACGGGTTACCTTGAGTAAGATTACAAAGGCACTCCTTGATTATCAGAAAGAATATTTTCTCAATGGTGATAGTTTTTTGAAATCAATTACAATTGTAGATTTTGCCAAGCAATTAGGTGTGAATCCTTCAACGGTTTCAAGGGCAATTGCAAATAAATACCTTGAATCACCAAGAGGAATCCATAAATTAAAATTCTTCTTTACTGCACCCTTGGGGACTACAGACAAATCTTATATATTTGATAAAATTAAAGAGGCAATTCAAAACGAAAACAAAAGTTCTCCACTCTCTGATGTTCAGATTGCCAAAAAACTTGCAAGAATGGGTATTATCATATCACGCAGGACCGTCACTAAATACAGAGAAATGTTAAACATTCCACCCCATAATTTGCGTAGAATGTAAACTTTATTTTCATTCCTTGATTTTTATACAAAAGTCAGTATAATTTAAATAAAGGAGTATTTATGCAAGGATATTATAGATTTCCAAGTATAAATAATGACACAATTGTTTTTGTCTGTGAAGATGATTTGTGGATTGTGCCGATAAAGGGTGGTATTGCCCATCGTTTAACATCAAATTTAGGCAGAATCGGAAATTGTAGTATTTCTCCTGATGGTGAATATGTGGCATTTACAGGCAGGGAAGAGGGGCATAATGAGGTTTATTGTATTTCAATGAAAGGGGGCCCGGCAAAGAGGCTTACTTTTCTTGGTGCTAATACCTTTGTTCTGGGCTGGACAAAAGATGGCGAAAGAATCATATTCGCGAGTGATACAGGCCAGTGGTATCCAGGTTTTACTTTCTTATACACTGTCAGTAGAAATAAAGATATACCGCAGATGATTAAGGTGGGTCCAGCACGGAGGATTTCCTGTGGTCCAGAAAAAGGGATTGTCATCGGCAGGAACAATTCTGACCCAGCAAGGTGGAAGAGGTATCGTGGTGGAACTGTTGGTGAGATATGGATTGATACAGAAGGAAGAGGTAAATTTAGAAAATTGATTAATATAAAAGGCAATCTAACTGACCCGATGTGGATTGGAAATCGGATTTATTTCATATCTGACCACGAAGGGATTGGCAATATATATTCCTGCACACCACAGGGAAAGGATTTAAAGAGACATACAGGGCACAAAGATTATTATGTGCGCAATGCCAAGACCGATGGTAAGAATATTGTTTACCATTCTGGGGGTGATATATATGTCCTTTTCACTGAAACCGATGAAGTTAAAAAGATAAACATAGATTATCGCAGTCCCAAAGTCCAGACCCAGCGCAAGTTTGTTGATGCTGGTAAATACCTTGAGGATTATTCAATACATCCTTTGGCTGAGAAGGTTTGTATCACAACCCGGGGAAAAGTCTTTTCAATGCCGAACTGGGAAGGAAGTGTTATCCAGAATGGAGTAAAATCCGGAGCCCGTTATCGCCTTGGTAGGTGGCTATACGATGGCAAGAGGCTCATATCGGTGACCGATGAAAAAGGGGAAGATTCATTGCAGATTCATAATAACGAGGGAAAAGGTGTAATAAATCTACCCCCAATGGATATCGGAAGACCGATTGAACTTGAACCTTCACCAAAAGAATCTATCATTGCCCTGACCAACCATAGAAACGAATTGATTATTGTGAACTTGAAATCAAAGAAGCAAACAATCATTGATAAGAGTAAATATCGCAGGATTACTGGAATCACCTGG
>Ga0197142_1003075_pt1 | contig 14207 bp, 11 predicted proteins | sample GBS60_MetaG_FD_148614 | JGI IMG/M metagenome (GOLD analysis project Ga0197142, IMG submission 148614) | Sediment microbial communities from Great Boiling Springs, Gerlach, Nevada, United States - GBS 60_MetaG | ecosystem: Environmental > Aquatic > Thermal springs > Hot (42-90C) > Sediment... | reverse complement strand
CGCCTCCAGGCGACCCTCGCGCAGCCGCGCCCTCAGGCCGCTCCAGAAGGCGTTCAGGTCGTGCCGGGTGGCGCGCAGCCGGCCGGCGCTCAAAATCGACAGGCTCTCCTTGACGAGCGCCAGCCGGGAAGGCACCTCGATAGCAGGCATCTGGGCCTTGACGCGGGCATAGGCGGCGCGGATCTGAGCAATGCGGCGGCCGGAGCGCCATTCGGCGCGCACCCGGCTCAACTCCTCGAGAACCCGCCGTTCGATCTCGCTCCGCTTGCGCGTCTGAAGCCACAGCTCCTCCATCTCGAGCGCCAGCGCCAGCAGGCCGCGCAGATAGCGGTAGATCTCCGGGATCCGCCGTTTGAGGTGGGCCAGACGGCTCTCTTTGGGAAAGAGAGCGCGGCGGCTGGTGCGGTCTTTGAGCCGGAACAGGCCCGAGATCATCGGGTGCAGCCCTTCGTTGAGCGCCGAGTTCTTGTACCAGAGGAAGTTCCGGAAGATGTCCCAGTAGTTTTTCGGATCGGCCTCACTGAGAATCTGCTTCATATGCTCGAAGCTGTAAAACTCGCGCCAGGCCTCCAGATACAGCCGCATGAGCGCGCCGTGCTTGAGCCTCGGGTGCGCCATGCACTGATGGAAGGAATCGAAGTTGTTGTAATCGGCGTCGAGCGGCGTACCGGCTTCGACCATGCGCTTGTGGTCCATGGAGCCCGGCAGCGGCGTCAGCAGGAAAAAGGAGGCCCGCTGCGGCCGCACCTCGCGCATCAGCAGCTTCAGATCCGCCCGCACGCTCTCCTCGGTGTCGTGGGGAAAGCCGATGATGAAGCCGACATGGGTGCTCACCGCGTGGCGGTGCCAGGTCTCGATCAGCTCCCGGTAGTCCTTGACGCGGTTCTGGTTCTTCCCCGCCGCTTTCAGGTTGTCGGGGTTGACGCTTTCCATGCCCAGGAAGACGTTCGAGCAGCCGGCCCGCACGGCCTTTTCGACGAAACCCGGGATGCGGTGGGCCAGCACGTCCACCTGCATCATGAACTGGACCGGAATGCCCTCCTGCTCGCGCAGCCGGATCAGCTCGTCGAAGATCCGGCTCCAGGCGGGATTGCGCGCGAAGTTGTCGTCGGTGAAGAAGTGAAAGCTGACGCCCGCCTCCTGCCAGGCCCGGCGCACCAGCGCGCCGATCGACTCCGCCGGGCGATGGCGCATCTTCTTGCCCTGCACGTTGATGATGGTGCAGAAGGAGCAGTTGAACGGGCAGCCCCGGCCGCAGTCCACCGTGCCGTAGTTGGAGATGATGAATTTCTTCAGGTAGCTCTTCGACAGCAGCGGCAAGGGGGCGGAGCCGAGATCCGGCAGTTCGCTCGTGAGGCGGTAGACGGGCTCCAGCCGCCCTTCCCAGGCGGCGGCGAGCAGCCGGCCCCAGTGGTGCTCCACCTCGCCGGCCACGACGGTGACGCCGGCCTCGACGAGTTCGCGGATCTCCGGAGTGAGGCCGTCAAAGAGGGACAGCATCCCGCTGACGTGAAAGCCGCCGATCATCACGGGGACGCCATGACGGCGCAGCTCCAGCGCAATGTCGGAGGCGCGCGCAAACTGGTTGGACTGGACGCCGACGAGGGCGGCGAGCACGCGGTGGCCCTTGCGCCGGTGGAGCGCGAGGATGCGCCCGAGCGGGAGCTTGTCGACGGCCTCGTCCACCAGGTGCACGCGCAGGTCCACGCCTCCGAGCAGGCCGCGCCGGCGCACGTCCTCGCTCAACCCATGCAGGCAGGCCAGCGTGTTGCTCGGCAGCACGCCGCGCCAATGACGGATGACGAAGCCGTCGTCATCGTACTTGGAGGGCTTGATCAAAAAGACATGAAAGGGGGTGTTGGCGGCGTCGGAGTTCATCGAGTTCCCGTTGTTCTAAGCTGGCTTGTCCCCGCCCGCTTTGTCGACCCAGCCGTGCGAAGGCAAACGCTAAGCTCAAGTATACACGCTTTTCGGGCTGCCCTCGAGCGCCAACCTGATAGGATAGGACCTCGGTATGCGAAGCCTCGTCATTGCGCTCATGCTGTTTTCCGGTCTGGCCGCCGGCCAGGGTCCGCGGATCTTCATCGTGACCGACCTCGAGGGGGTGGGAGGCGTCCAGGACGCCGAGGAGCAGTTGCTGCCCGGACAGCGGCGCTTTGAGGAGTCCCGCCGCTTGCTCGCCGGCGAGCTGAACGCGGCCATCGAGGGCGCCTTCGCCGCCGGCGCCTCGGAGGTTGTCGTCTGGGACGGCCACGACGGCAGCCGCACCCTTTCGGTCGACCTGATCGACCGGCGGGCGAAACTGATCCAAGGAAGGCCCACGCCGGCCAATTATTACCTTTCGGAGAAGGCCTACGACGGCGTCATGTTCATCGGCCAGCACGCCATGTCCGGCGCGCCCAACTCCATCCTGGCGCACACGCAGAGCTTCCAGGTCAAACGCCTGACGATCAACGGCCGGGCAGTCGGCGAGATCGGACAGACGGCGGCCATCGCCGGCCACTTTGGAATTCCGGTAATCATGCTCAGCGGGGATCAGGCGGCTTGCGAGGAGATCCGCGAGCTTCAGCCCAAGGCGGTCACGGTGGCGGTCAAGCGCCTCGTCGGTCGCTCTTCGGCGCTGAGTCTGTCGCACGAGGAGGCACGGCGGCTCATCCAGGCGGCGGCGCGTGAGGCGGTCGGCCGGATCCGCGAGTTTGAGCCCTGGAAGATCCCCGGTCCCATCGAGATGCGGTTCGAGTACGTGCCGCAGTTGCCCGTCTATCCGGAAGGCCGCGTCGCGGTGTACCGGGGCGCCACAGTACTCGAGGCCTTTGAGGCCTGGCTCGGACGGCCCTGAGCGGCGCCGCGCTTGACGCACGAAACGGGAATCGTGTACTCTGCGTCGTGGCTGGAGCCCGCCGCGGGTTCCCGCCTTAGATGGCAAGGGCGCCTCAAGCGCCGCAATCATAGGCTGTAACGGAGCAAATTCAATGACTGGAGTCTATACAGAGGACAACAAGCGACTGGTCACGCTGATCCCCGGCGACGGCGTCGGCCCGGAGTGCGTGCGCGCGGCGCAGCGCATCATCGAGGCCTCCGGGGCAGCAGTGGCCTGGGAGGAACGCCAGGCCGGCGCCAGCGTATTCCGCGCGGGCCTGGCTTCGGGCGTGCCGCCGGAGACCATCGAGTCGATCCGCAAAACGCGCGTCGTATTGAAGGGGCCGCTCGAAACCCCGGTGGGCTTCGGCGAAAAGAGCGCCAACGTGACGCTGCGCAAGCTGTTTGAAACCTATGCCAACATCCGGCCCGTGCGCGAGATGCCCGGTGTCCGCACGCCCTATAGCGGCCGGAACATCGATCTCGTTGTGGTTCGCGAGAACGTCGAGGACCTCTACGCCGGAATCGAGCACATGCAGACGCCCGGCGTCGCCCAGTGCCTGAAGCTGATCTCGCGCCTGGGCTCGGAGAAGGTCATCCGCCTGGCCTTCGAGCTCGCCATTGCCGAAGGGCGCAAGCGCGTCCACTGCGCCACGAAGTCCAACATCATGAAGCTGACCGAGGGGACCTTCAAGCGGACATTCGAACGGATCGCGCAGGACTATCCCGACATCGAGGCGCAGCACATCATCATCGACAACTGCGCCCACCAGTTGGTGAAGCGGCCCGAGCAGTTCGACATCATCGTCACCACGAACATGAACGGCGACATCATCAGCGACCTGACCTCGGCGCTGATCGGCGGGCTCGGTTTCGCCCCCTCGGCCAACATCGGCAACGAGGTCGCCATCTTCGAGGCCGTGCACGGCTCAGCGCCCAAGTACGCCGGCAAGAATGTCATCAACCCGACGGCAGTGATTCTCTCCGGCGTGATGATGCTGCGGCATCTGGGCGAGTTCGAGGCCGCAGCGCGGATCGAACATGCCATCCTGGTGACGCTCGAGGAGGGCAAGGTGCAGACCGGCGACATCGCCGGCTACGACAAGGGGGCCTCGACGACGGCCTTTACCGATATGGTGATCGCCAATCTCGGACGGACCTCCGAGCGCTGGCAGGTGCGCGACTACCGGCCGATCCGGCTGCCGCAGATCACCGGCGCCGACGCCGTCGTGCGGCCCTCCTCCCGGCGAACTCTGGGCGTCGACATCTTCGTGGAATCGACGCTCAGTCCCGAGCAGCTCGGGCCGAGCATCGAGCAGGCGGCCGAGGGCACGCCCGTGAAGCTCAAGATGATCTCCAATCGCGGCACGAAGGTGTATCCGCCGACGGGCGCCATCACCGACTGCGTGGATCACTTCCGCTGCCGCTTTATCCTGCGCGAGCCCGACGGCGATCTCTCGGATGCGGCGATCCTGGATCTGCTGGCCCGTATCGGCGCACGGCACCGCTGGATGCACCTTGAGAAGCTGCCGGTCTTCGACGGCGAGAACGGCTTCACACTGGCCCAAGGAGAAGATTGAAGCGCTTCGGGTGGGACCTCTCTGGCCGCCGCCAGGGGCGGCAGAACACCTGCTGGATCCTTGTCCACATGCCGCTCCGGCATCCGGTGGAACAGCGCCCCCGTATCGCCGACCTGGTCGCGGTGATCGCTTCGACGCGCCCGAGCCCGCGCGTCGGGAGCGCCGGCCGCCTGAACCAATCCAGCCGCAGGCTCCTTGGTAAGGATGAATCGACATGAAAGCGCTGGTCGGCATCATCATGGGTTCCCGCTCGGATTGGGAGACGATGCGTCATGCGGCGGAGACGCTTGAAAGCCTGGGCGTGCCCCACGAGGTGGAGGTCGTTTCGGCTCACCGCACGCCGGACAAGATGTTCCGCTATGCCGAGTCGGCCGCGGAGCGGGGACTCGAGGTGATCATCGCCGCCGCCGGCGGAGCCGCGCATCTTCCCGGCATGACGGCGGCCAAAACCATCCTTCCGGTGCTCGGCGTGCCCATCGAATCCAAGGCGCTGCACGGGCTGGATTCGCTGCTGTCGATTGTGCAGATGCCCGCGGGGATTCCCGTCGGCACGCTGGCTATCGGCCGCGCCGGAGCCGTCAATGCGGCGCTGCTGGCGGCAGCGATCCTGGGCGTCAAGTATCCCGCCTACCGCCAGGCTCTCGAAGAGTACCGCCGCAAGCAGACCCAGGCGGTTCTTGACCAGCCGGACCCCCGGGAGCAGCCGAAATGAAGGTGGGCATTCTTGGCGGAGGCCAGCTCGCCCGTATGATGGCCCTGGCCGGGCATCCCTTGGGCTTGAAGTTCGCCGTAATCGACCCGGCTCCGGACGCCTGCGCCTTCTCGGTGGCCGAGGCGCTGTGCGGGCCGTGGGAGGACCGGGAGCTGCTCGAGCGGCTGGCGGCCTGGGCGGATGTGGTCACCTGCGAATTCGAAAACGTCCCTGTCGAGAGCCTGCGGTATTTTGCCGGGCGGGTTCCCACGTATCCGCCGCCTGAGGCGCAAGCGGCCAAGCGGGACCGGTTGACGGAAAAACAACTGTTGGGCGAGCTCGAGATTCCCACACCGGCCTATCAGCCGGTGAACTCGCCCCGCGAATTGCGCGAAGCGGTTGATCGGCTGGGCCTGCCGCTGGTGCTCAAGACGCGCTCCTACGGCTATGACGGCAAGGGGCAGCGGATCCTGAGATGCGAGGAAGATGTCGAAACGGCTGCCAGAGAGCTCAGCGCACTGATGATCGCCGAGCAGTTTGTCCGCTTCAACCGCGAACTCTCCATCGTGGCCGTGCGTGGCCGAAACGGGCAAACGGCCTACTATCCGATTGCGGAGAACGTCCACACGCAGGGCATTCTGTTCACCTGCCGTTGTCGGCCTTCGGATCCGGTCGAGCCGCTGGCCAGGGACTATGCCGCGCGACTGCTCGGAAAGCTCGACTACGTGGGCGTGCTGGCGATCGAGTTTTTCGAGGCGGACGGCCGCCTTTTGGCCAACGAGTTTGCCCCAAGGGTACACAACACCGGCCACTGGACGATCGAAGGCGCCGAGACCAGCCAGTTTGAGAATCACCTGCGAGCCATCCTCGGCTGGCCGCTCGGCGCGACGTCGCCGGTCGGATTTGCGGCGATGGTGAATTGCATTGGCAGCCTGCCGGAGCGTGAACCCCTGCTCGAGCTGGGCGGCGTCCACCTTCACTACTACGGCAAGATGCCCCGGGCCGGCCGCAAGCTCGGCCATGTCACCGTGCGCGCGGGCTCGGAGCGGGAGCTGGATGCCATACTCGAGCGTGTGGTGGCGCTGGTGCGCCGCCAGGCGCACCGTCTCGGCCCGGACGAACTTGACGGGCAGCCTCCGGCGGAGCCTGCCGTCAAAGCAAGTTCTCGCTGAGCGAGGCCTGGAGGTTCCTCGGCTGAAGCTCGACCGGCCGCCTAGCGGGGGAGCGGACGGCTTTTGAAACAGGGTCTTGCATTTTGCCCCCATTCCGGTTTAAGATTATTCTTCTGATGTCGTTTCGCTACGCTAACGCGTTCGGGTATCGATTTAGCTGGCTCTTCTGAGCCGGCACGAGCGGCGTTGGCGTAGCGATCGCGAGCAACTTTAAGTGCCGGCCCACTCGGTCGAGTGGGCCTTTTTATTTGGGAGGTGCTTCCCGAAGACAGGGGGCAAACATGGTCATTTCGATGAAACGGCATGCGACGAAAGAGGAGATCGAGGAGGTCTGTCAGCGGATTCGCGACTTCGGCTACAAGATCCACACCATCGAGGGGGCCGAGCGGGTCGTCATCGGGGCGATCGGCATCGGCGACGTCAGTGCGTGCATTGAGGCTTTGGAGGCCATGCCGCAGGTCGACAAGGCGGTGGCCATCTCGGCGCCGTACAAGTTCGTCAGCCGGGAGTTTCGCTCCGAGCCCACCGTGGTGCGGGTCAACGACGTCGAGATCGGCGGATCAGAGTTTGTGGTGATGGCCGGGCCCTGTTCGGTCGAATCCGAGGAGCAGATCATGGAGGCGGCGGCGGCCGTCGCCGAGGCCGGAGCCAAGCTCCTGCGGGGCGGCGCCTTCAAGCCCCGTACCTCGCCGTACGAGTTCCAGGGGCTCGAGATCGAGGGATTGAAGCTGCTTCGGAAGGCCAAGGAGGCCACCGGGCTGGCCATCGTCACCGAGGTGATGAGCGAGCAGGACATTCCGCTGGTGGCCGAGTACGCGGACCTGTTGCAGGTCGGCGCCCGCAACATGCAGAACTTTCCGTTATTGAAGGCTCTCGGCCGTTGCGGGCGGCCGGTGCTGCTTAAAAGGGGGATGAGCTCCACCATCAAAGAGCTGCTCATGTCGGCCGAGTACATTGTCGGGCACGGCAACCGCCAGGTCATTTTGTGCGAGCGCGGCATCCGGACCTTCGAGACCGCGACGCGGAACACCTGCGACATCGTGGCCGTGCCTGTGCTCAAAGAGCTGACGCACCTGCCCGTCATCGTCGATCCCAGCCACGCCACGGGGAAGCGAGATCTTGTGCCACCGCTCGCCCGGGCCGCGGTCGCCATCGGCGCCGACGGCCTGCTCGTGGAAGTGCATCCGCATCCGGACAAGGCCCGCAGCGATGGAGCGCAATCGCTCTACATTCCGCAGTTCCGCGCGATGATGCAAGAGCTCCGGCCGTATGTCGAGCTGTGGAAGGCGGCGCGGATGACACAAAGCGCCCAGACCGTTTACGCTCATTGAGAGAGTGTCGATGCGCTTGCGCCCTTGGCACCTGGCCTGGTTGCTCATACTGGCGGCAACCGGCGTGGCCGGGTCCCTCTACTATTGGCGCGTCCGCTCAGCCTCGAACGTGGCGCGACTTGCGGCCCGCCTGCCGGAGGGCGAGTTCGCTGTGGCGCACATCGACCTGAGAGCGCTCCGCAGCGCGGGACTGCTGCCCTTGCTGGCGCGCCCCAACGGGGAGCAGGAATCGGAGTACCTGGAGTTCGTGCGCGAGACCGGCTTCGATTACGCCCGCGATCTGGACGCCGCTCTGGTGGCCTTCGGGGGCGAGGAGATCTACGCGCTGCTCGTGGGACGATTCTCCTGGGGCCGCCTCATCGGCTACGTCGACGCCCGCGGTGGGGACTGCTACAACGGCTTTTGTCGGGTGCCAAGCGGCAGGCCGCGCCGGTGGATCTCCTTCTTCGCGGTCACTCCGTCCGTGATGGGCTTCGCCGCCAGCCGCGATCCGTGGGCGGCGAGCGTTTTGCTCGATCCGCGGGATCCGCCGCCGCTTGAGAGGGTCCCCTCGCAGCCGGTGTGGCTGACCTTTTCCCGCGGCGCCCTCAAGCGGGCCGGGTGGCTGCCGGCCGGCACGCGGGCGTTCATCACGCCGATTTTCGACGCCGAACGGGTTACTGTGGCGCTCGGCGCCTCCGGGTCGGCTTATGAGGCCCGGCTCGAGGTCCAGTGCCGGACGCCGGAGGAGGCCGACCGCATCGCCCGCCAGCTCAACGAGATCACCGCGACGCTGAACCGGATGATCCGCCTCGAAAACAAGCAGCCGAATCCGCGGGACCTCAGCGGCATTCTCACCGCGGGCGTATTCGTCAACCACCAGGCTCGTGTAGAGGGCCGTTGGCCGGTGCCGGCCGAATTCCTTCAAGCCTTGGCCGAAGGCGCCGAGTAGGAGCGGGTCCGCCAGGCTTTCCACACAGGCCAGGCGAGCGATACGGCCGCTGCGCCCAGCAAGGCGGCGGTCAGGGGACGCCTCAGGATCCCCAACCAGTCGCCCCGGCTCAAGATCAGGGCCCGCCGCAGATTGGATTCCATCATCGGGCCTAGGATCAGACCGAGCACCAGCGGGCCCACCGGCAGGCCGGCTTTCCGGCACAGCAGCCCGAGCAGGCCTGCGCCGAACATGACCCAGACGTCGGCCACGCTATTGTTGAGCGCGTAGGAGCCCACAATCCCAAGCAGGATCACCGCCGCCCACAGCCATGGCTCCGGGATCCGCAAAGCGCGGGCCAGGGGTCGCGCCCCGGCCAGCCCGATTGCAAGGATGAGCACCGCCGCCAGCAGCATCAGCAAAAGGATCGAGTAGACGAGCGCGCCATGGTCGCGGAAGAGGAGCGGGCCGGGCTGGACGCCATGAATCAGCAGTGCGCCGATGAGCACCGCCGAGGGCGCATCGCCCGGAATGCCCAAAGTCAGCATCGTTGTCATGGCGCCGCCGATGGCGGCGTTGGCGGCGCTTGCCGAGGCTGCGAGCCCTTCGAGGGACCCTCCGCCGAACTCCTGCGGACGGCGCGACAGCCGCCGGGCCTGCTCCCAGGCGATGACGGAGGCGAGGTCGCCGCCGGCGGCGGGAATGGCTCCCACCAGCGTGCCGATCCCCGAGCCCAACAGGCCCGGCGCAGCCATGCGGCGCCACTGCGGCCAGCTTGGTCGAATGCGGCTCAAGGCCGCAGGCGCCGCCGCGGCGCCCGGTGACCGTTCCATCATGCGGGCCAGAACCTCGCCAAGGCCGAACAGGCCGATCATGGCGGGCACGAAGGCGAGGCCGTCGAGCAGTTCCGCGCTTCCGAAGGTGAAGCGCGGGTGGGCGGTCATCGGGTCGAGCCCGACGGTCGCCAGGGCCAGCCCCAAACAGCCGGCCAGCAAGCCCTCAAGCAGCCGGCCGCTTGAGACGCCCGCCATCAGGCTGAGGCCGAACACGGCCAAGGCGAAGTACTCAGCCGGGCCGAAACGCAGCCCGAAGGAGGCGAGCGGGAAGGCCGCCAAAGCCAGAAAGACGATGCTGACGAACTGGCCGAGAAAGGCAAACAACGCGTTGACACCGAGGGCAAGCCCCGGGCGGCCGCTTCTCGCCAGCGGGTATCCGTCCCAGGCGGCCGCAATCGAGGCGGGCGTGCCGGGAATGTTCAGGAGCACGGCGGGAATGCCTCCGGCGGGGATGGCGCCGCAATAGATGCCGATCAGCATGGCTAGCCCCTTCTCGGTCGAGACCCAGAAGGTCAGGGGCGTCAGGAGGGCCACCCCCATGGTGGCGGTGAGTCCGGGCAGCGCCCCGAAGACCGCTCCAAGCAGAGTTCCGGCCAGCAAGAACAGGAGGACATCCCATGCCAGCACCGCGGCGAGGCCGGCGCCGATCTCCGAGCTCATCATGGCAAGTTCACGCCGAGACCATACTCGAAGCCGGCGACGATCGAGGCGGTCAGGGCCAGCGCGAGCGGGAGCGCCGTGCCCCAGCGCTCGTCCAGGCACCGCAGGAAGAGCGCCGCGAACAGGAACGTCAGCAAGGGGAAGCTCACGCGGCCCCAGAGCGCCAGGTAGGCCGCAAGCAGAATGACGGTGAGAACCACGCGTTTGGCTTGGGACGCGCCTGTGACCGGCGCCTCCGGGGCGGCGGCCGGGCGGCGCCGCGCCTTCGCCAGCCAGGCGGCGGCCAGCGCCCCCGTCACCGCTCCGATTCCGCGGGGAAAGAAACCGGGTCCGGGAAGGCCTCCGACGCCGGGCGGAAAGCCGGCGGCGGCGGACCACAACAAGACGCCTAAAAGCAAGAACGACGAGGCGGCGGCCAGCTCGCTCCGCCTCACCGGGCTCCTCCTTCAAACAGCTCCGGAATCGTCTTGCGAAAATAAGTCGCCTGGGCCTGCGCGAACTTCCGGAACTCCTCTGGTCCCAGAAACAGCGCCTCCATGCCCCTGTCTTCGCACAAAGCCTGAAACCGCGGGCTGGCGAAAGCGGTTCGGAAGGCGGCCACCAGCTTGGCCTTGACCTCCTCCGGCAGACCCTTCGGGCCGTAGAATCCGCTCCAGGCGCTCACGCCCAGCCTGTAGCCGGCCTCGACGACGGCCGGGGTGTCGGGAAACAGGGAGGAGCGCGACTCGTCGAAGACGGCCAGCGGCCGAAGCGTGCCCGCCTTGGCATGGGGTGCAACCTCGCCTGCGCCGGCCACAGCCGCATCGACATGTCCGCCGAGCAGCGCCGCCAGCGCCGCCGAGGATCCCGAGAAGGGACAGTGAATCAGGCGCACGCCGGTCTCCCGTTCAAACAGCAACGCATTGATGTGCCAGATTGAGCCGGTCCCGGAGTTGGCCACGATGTAGAAATCCGGCCGCGCCCGGGCCGCCGCAAGGAAGTCCTCGAGCCGGCGCCAAGGGCCCGCGGTGTGCACGGCCAGCACGGGCTTGGTCTTCGTCACCAGGCACAACAGATCCATCAGCTCCGGGCCCACCTTGGCGTAGCCCAAGGCCTCCACCATGGCGATCTCGACCGGGCCGTGGCCGATCACGTAGCCGGTGGGCGCCTGGCGGGTCACATACGAGAAGGCCAGGGCGCCGGCGGCGCCGGGCCTGTTCTCGCACACCACGGGCACGCCGAGTTCAGCCTCCATGAGGGAGGCGAGCACCCGGGAGACGGCGTCGGAAAGCCCGCCGGGTGAGGATTGGATGACGAGCCGGATCTCCCGCGACGGATACGGTCCCGAGGGCCGGCCGCAGGCGCACGTCAGGACGAAGGCCGCCGTCATGGCCAACTGTGCCCGGAGAGCGCGCATCGTGGGTCAGAGGCCATTCTAAAACGTGCCGGCGGCCGGCTCACCGCCGGGATTTGGGATAATGACACAGGAGTGGCGCGAGTCAGGGAGCTTGAGCAGCGCATTGCGCGGCTGGAGGAACAGCTTTGCCTCTACCAAAAGGTCAGCCGGCTGATGGTAAGGGAGATGAGCCTCCAGGAGGTGCTTCAGAGCATCGTCTCCCTGGTCGTCGAGTTCATGAAGTGCGATTCCTGCCTGCTGTACCTCGTTGACGGCGACGAGTTGGTGCTGTGTGCCTCCAATCCCGCCCATCCGAGCGCGGCAGGCGTTCGCCTGAAACTCGACGAGGGCCTGACCGGCTGGGTGGCTCGCGAACGGAGGCTGTTGGCGATCTCCCGGGAAAGCTATCTGGATCCCCGGTTCAAGTTTTTCCAGGGCCTGCCCGAGGACAGCTACGAGGCTTTCCTCTCGGCGCCGGTGATCGCGCGCAATCGCGTCGTCGGCGTCATCAATGTACAGCACCGGCAGCCCCACGCCCACACCGGCAGCGAGATGGAGATGCTGACGACGGTGGGCGAGCAGGTGGGTTGCCTTCTGGCTCTGGCGCGCCTGGAGGGGGCGTTGCCGCAAGGGGCCCCGGCGCAACCGCCGACTCCGGTGGCGCCATAGAGAAGTCCGGATGAGATCCTGGCCGGTGATGCTGGCCCTGCTGATCGCCGGCGAAGGGTCCTGCCAGGCCGGCGCCCGTTGGGCGCTTCAATTTTTTCATGACGCCCTGGATTCGGAACTCGTCATTACGGATCTGGCCTTTCCCTCGCCGCGCGTCGGCGTCGCCGGGGGTTACCTTCTCGAGCGGGGTCGCCTGCGGCCGCGCCTGCTTGTGACGCGCGACGCCGGACGAAGCTGGCGATTCGTTGAGACGCGCGAGGCGGCCGTGGCGCTCTTCTTCCTTGACGAGAACCTCGGGTGGATGGTGACCGAGCGCGGCCTCTGGCGCACGGGCGACGGAGGTCTCACCTGGTCGAAGCTTGCCGGCCTCAGGGGTCTGTTGCGGGTGCACTTTCTGGACAGCCGGCGTGGCTTTGCCGTCGGGGCTCGCAAGTCGGTGTTTGAAACCGCCGACGGCGGCCAAAGCTGGACGCGGTTGACCGCAGCCGACCGGCCGGATTCCGACCCGGAGCGCACCGTCTATGGCTGGATCGAATTTGCGGGGCCGAGGTTGGGTTCGATCATAGGGTGGAGCTTGCCGCGACGGCAACCGGAGGGGCGTTGGCCGGACTGGCTGGATCCGGAGGCGGCCGAGAAGCGGCGGCAGTGGCCGAGTTTTACGATTGTTCTCCAGACCGTCGACGGCGGTCGGAGCTGGCAACACACCACGACCTCGATGTTTGGCAGGATCACTCGGCTACGCCGCCTGCCCGACGGCAAAGGGCTTGCTCTGGTGGAGTTTCAGGATGCCTTCGAGTGGCCCGCAGAGGTTTTCCGCATCGATTTGAGCGACAACCGTACTGAGCGGGCCTATCGAGAGAAGCACCGCGCCGTCACGGACCTGGCCTTCGCCGGAGGGCGGGCCTACCTGGCGGCGATCGAGCCGCCGGGCAAGCTGCGCCAGACGCCGGTGCCTGGCCGGCTGGTGATGATCCGCAGCGGGAATCTGATCGACTGGGAGGAGATGGAGGTAGACTACCGCGCGTACGGTCGCCGGGCGGTGCTGGCGGTGGGGGGCGACACGGAGGTTTGGGTTGCCACGGATACGGGGATGATCTTGCGTCTGCAAGAGGAGTAGGCTCACCCGGCAACAAATTTGTAACATCGCGTTTTATTCACACATTCTCCTCGGCAACCGAGCTGTAACTTATTCATAAATCTATAGAAATAATCTTTCAAAAAACGGGCCTCCGCCGTGAAATTCCTGTTGACATGGGCGTCGTTTCGTTACAAGATAGAAATGGCTCCAAGAGGTTCACCGCGCAGTGAGCCGAGTGGATCGCAGGAGCCGGGAAGCGATGCCAAGGAGTGCTCCAAGGCCTCCGAGGTAAGCGCACCCGAGCAAAGGCGATTCGCTCAGGCAAGCTTCGCCGCCTCGCAATGGCTGAGCGCTACGAGCCGAAGGGGGTAAAACCCCGACGGGGAGCGGCGGTCATTGGCAGGCAGCGGGCGCGTCGGGCCGATTAACAGAGCCGGCGGAGACGTTGATCCGCTTTGCGCTTCGGCCAAGCGCGAAGCGGGAAGTCAAAGCTTGGCGACGTCGGTTGGCAGATGCGTGGAAGCAGCGGGCGAGGTCGGGAGCGGTGACCCCTCCACGGTCGGGCTCGCAAGAGCTTGATCGTTGAGGGCGAGCGAAAGGCCCACCCAAGCTTCCGGCTTCTCTCGGCGGAAGCGGCGGAAGCGCCAGATTCAGGTTTGGCGCCGCAAGGCGCCAGGCAGGAACAAGGCGCGGAGGTCAGCCAAGCCGAGGGCCACCCACGGGCCGTGCATGCCGGCAGGCGGGGACACTGCAAAGTGGGTCACTTGGAGCCACCTTTTTTGTTTCGCCCGCGCCGTGTCATATCACTGGACGGCGACGGGTAGAGCTCGCGCTTTGGCCTCGGCTACGTAGCGATCCACATACGCCAAGAAGGCCTCCTCGAGCGGTTTGCGCGTCTTGCCTCGCTGTTGAATCTTGAGCCCCTCGATGGCCAGCACGGGCAAGAGCCCGCGCGTGGTCGAGGTGATGAACACCTCATCGGCTCTCTCGAGTTCGGCCGGAAGCAGAGGCTTTTCCCCGATCGAGATGCCGGGCACGCGGATCTC
>Ga0197142_1003074_pt1 | contig 14208 bp, 18 predicted proteins | sample GBS60_MetaG_FD_148614 | JGI IMG/M metagenome (GOLD analysis project Ga0197142, IMG submission 148614) | Sediment microbial communities from Great Boiling Springs, Gerlach, Nevada, United States - GBS 60_MetaG | ecosystem: Environmental > Aquatic > Thermal springs > Hot (42-90C) > Sediment... | reverse complement strand
AAGATGGCGTAGCTCAGGCGAGCCAGCTTCTCCGTGTCCCTGGAGTCCTCTAGCACCAGCTCCACAAAGGGCATCAGGTCCTTGTGGGTAAAGGGAAGCCTCCTCATCAAGAATCATCTTGCCCCGTCGGAACTCGGAGGGGAAGTTCAGTTGAAGAGGATGTAGAGGACATCCCCGTCCTGGACCTCGTAGTCCTTGCCCTCGAGGCGCACCCAGCCCCGCTCCTTGGCCCTGGCCCACCCCCCGGCCTCCACCAGCCTGTCCCAGGGGATGACCTCGGCCCGGATGAAGCCCCTCTCCATGTCGGAGTGGATCTCCCCGGCGGCCTCGGGGGCCTTGGCCCCCCGGCGCACGGTCCAGGCCCGCACCTCCTTCTCCCCGGCGGTGAAGAAGGTGAGGAGGTCCAAAGCCCGGTAGCCCGCCCGGGCCAGGCGCTGTAGGCCGCTTTCCTGAAGGCCATAGGCGGAAAGAAGCTCCCTGGCCTCCTCCGGGGAAAGCTCGGAGAGCTCCGCCTCCAGCTTGGCGGTGACCACCACCACCTCCGCCCCCTCCCCTTCCGCCTTGGCCCTCAGGGCGGCCACGTGGGGGTTTTCCGCCCCCTCGGGCAGGTCCTCCTCGGCCACGTTGGCCACGTAGATCACCGGTTTGGCGGTGAGGAGAGGGGTTTCCTTGAGGAGGCGGCGGGCCTCCTCGGAGAGGGGAAAGGTGCGGGCGGGCCTTCCCTGGCTCAGGTGGGCGTGGAGGGCCTCGGCGGCCTCCAGCAGGGGGGCCACCTCCCGGTTGGCCCGGGCCTCCTTGCGGAGGCGCTCCAGCCGCCTCTCCCAGGAGGCCAGGTCCGCCAGGAGGAGCTCGGTTTCCACCACCTCCACGTCCTCCAGGGGGTCCACCCGGCCCATCACGTGGACCACGTTGGGGTCGGGGAAGCAGCGCACCACGTGAGCGATGGCCGCCACTTCCCGGATGTGGGCCAGGAACTGGTTGCCAAGCCCTTCCCCCTTGTGGGCCCCCTTCACCAGGCCGGCGATGTCCACGAACTCCACGTGGGTGGGGACCACAGGGGGCAAGCGCTCCCCCTTGGCGAAGACCTTCTGCAGGGCGTAAAGCCGGGGGTCCTCCAGGGCCACCACCCCCACGTTCTTGTCAATGGTGGCGAAGGGGTAGTTGGCGGCCAGGGCCCCCGCCCGGGTGAGGGCGTTGAACAGGGTGGACTTGCCCACGTTGGGTAGACCGACGATGCCTACGGCGAGCATGCTGACCTCAAAAAAAGCCCCGTCCGGGGCCTCACCTCATCCTAGCACAAGGCTTCCTAAACCTTCTCAAGGAAGACCCCCTATGATGGACAGGGTATGGACCTGGCCGCCCACATTGACCACACCCTCCTAAAGCCCACCGCCACCCCGGAAGAGGTCCTAAAGGCGGCGGAAGAGGCCCTGGAATGGGGCTTTTACGGCCTCTGCATCCCCCCCTCCTACGTGGGGTTGGTGCGGCGGACCTTCCCCCACGCCCCTTTTCGCCTGGTGACCGTGGTGGGCTTCCCCCTGGGCTACCAGGAGAAGGAGGTGAAAGCCCTCGAGGCCGCCCTGGCCTTCGCCCAAGGAGCGGATGAGGTGGACATGGTCCTCCACCTGGGCCGGGCCAAGGCCGGGGACCTGGCCTACCTGGAGGAGGAGGTGCGCGCGGTGCGCCAGGCGGCGCCCAGGGCGGTCCTCAAGGTGATCCTGGAGACGGGCCACTTCACCCCGGAGGAGGTCCGGGGCCTGGCCGAGGCGGCCATAAGGGGCGGGGCGGACTTCCTCAAGACCTCCACGGGCTTTGGCCCCAGGGGGGCGAGCCTGGAGGACGTGGCCCTCCTCCTGGAGGTGGCCCGGGGCCGGGCCCAGGTGAAGGCGGCCGGGGGCATCCGGGACCGGGAAACGGCCCTCAGGTTCCTGGAAATGGGGGCCAGCCGCCTGGGCACCTCCAGCGGGGTGGCCCTGGTGCGGGGGGAGGAGGGGCATGGGTACTAGGAGGCGCAAGAGGAAAAAGGAGATCGCCGGGCTTCCCGGCTACCTGATCCTTCTGGTCCTCCTCCTGGTCTGGCTCTTCCAGGAGCTTCGGCCCGGCCCCTCGGCCCAGGAACCCCCCCTCGAGGCGGGGGAGGTCCAGGTGTACTTCATGCCCCAGGACGGGGAAAGGGCCAAGGCCCGCCTCCTCGCCCTCATGGGGGGGGCCCAGGAAAGCCTCTTTGGGGCCTTTTACGAGTTCCGGGACCTAGAGATCGCCAAAGGACTCCTAGAGGCCAAGGCCCGGGGGGTGCGGGTGGAGCTCTACGGGGAAAGCGACTACCGCAAGGACTTCCGCCGCTATTTGGTGGCGGCCAGCCTGGGCCAGACCCAAGAACCCCCCCGGGTCCCCCAGGCGGCCCTCAGGGAAAGGGTCCGGCCCACCTCCATAGACTGCGAGGAGATCGCCGGGATTCCCGTCTGCTTTGACGAGCGGGAGGGCTTCATGCACCACAAATTCCTGGTGGTGGACCAAAAAGCGTTCTGGACGGGAAGCACCAACATGACCTGGAACGCCTTCGCCCGCAACAACGAAAACAGCCTCCTCCTCCCCTCCCCCACCCTGGCCCAGGGGTACGCCCAGGAGTTTAGGGCCCTCTTCGGGGGGCAAAAGGAGGGCCTGGGCGAGCCCGTGGCCTTCCGCCTGGAGGACCCCTTGGTGGAAGGCACCGCCTACTTCAGCCCCAAAGGGGGCAAGGCCGCCAGAGAGGCCCTTTTAGAGGTGGTGCGCCAGGCGCAAAAGGAGGTGCTGGTGGCCGCCTTTGTGCTCACGGACCGGGAGCTGGTGGAGGCCCTGGCAGGGGCCCACGGGCGGGGCGTGGCGGTGAAAGTCCTCCTGGAGACCCGCAACCTCAGGGATAGCCGGGAAGAGAACCTCCTCCAAGCGGGCGTCCCCGTGCGCCAGGACGGCAACCCCTACACCCTGCACCACAAGGTCCTGGTGGTGGACGGGAAAGTGGTGGTGACGGGAAGCTACAACTTCAGCGCCCGGGCCTGGCAGGTGAACAACGAAAACCTCCTGGTCCTCCAGAGCCCCGCCCTGGCGGAGCGCTACCGGAAGGAGGTCTTAAGGCTATGGGAGGAAGGGAAACCCCTTTAGTCCTGGCCTCGGGAAGCCCCAGGCGGAAGGCCCTCCTCGAGGCCCTGGGCTACCCCCTGCGCCTCCATCCCCCCGGGGTGGAGGAGGAGGGCCTGGACCTTCCCCCTAGGGAGCTGGCCCTGGCCCTGGCCAGAAGGAAGGGGGAAGGGGTGGAAGGTCCCTGGGTCTTAGCGGCCGACACCGTGGTGGACCTGGAGGGCAAGGCCCTGGGCAAGCCCCAGGACCGGGAGGAAAACCGCCACTTCCTCCGCCTCCTCTCCGGGCGGGCCCACCTGGTCCACACCGCCATCTACCTCCGCACGCCTTTAGACCTGGTGGAGGAGGTGCACACCGCCAGGGTGCGCTTCCGGCCCCTAAGCGAGGAGGAGATCACCTGGTATGTGAATAGCGGGGAGGGCCTGGACAAGGCGGGGGGCTACGGGGCCCAGGGCCTGGGCATGGCCCTCATAGAGGGCGTGGAAGGGGACTTCTACACCGTGGTGGGCCTCCCTGTGGCCCGGGTCTTCGCCCTCCTCTGGGAAAGGGGGTTCCGCCCGTGAGGGAGGCGGCCCTCCGCCGGGGGCTTCTCCTCCTCCTGGTCCTTCTGGGCCTAGGGCTTGCCGCCCTCACCCGGCCCCTGAGCCCCCGCCTCCCCCTCGCCCTCTCCCCCCTCACCGCCCCCCTGCCCGCCATGGGCTTCCGCCTGGGACAGAACCTGAAGGCCGCCAGCGAGGCCCTCCTCAACCGCCAGGACCTCTACGCCGAAAACCAGGCCCTGAAGGAGAAGCTGGCCCTTCTGGAAGGGGAAAACCGCCGCCTGAGCCTGGAGGTGGCCCGGCTGGAGCGGGCCCTGGCGGTGCGAAGGACCCAGGCCCCCGGGCTCCTGGCCGTGGCCCCGGTGATCGGGGAGGACCTCTCGGGGCTTTACCGCCGCCTCCTCCTGGGCCTGGGGGAGCGGGACGGCCTCCGGGTGGGCATGCCCGTGACCGCCCCCGAGGGCCTGGTGGGCCTCATCGTGGAGGTGGAGGAGCGGCGGGCTTTGGTGCGCACCCTGGTGGACCCGGAAAACCAGGTGGGGGTGCGGCCGGAAAAGGGCCCTGGGCGGGGGGTAGCCCGGGGGGCCCCTCCCGATAAGCTCCTGGCGGAGTTTCCCCCCTCGGTGAAGCTTTCCCCCGGGGACCTTCTCCTCACCGGGGCCCCCCTAGGCCTCTTCCCCGACGGCATCCCCGTGGGCCGGGTGGAGCGGGTGGAACGGGTCCAGGGAGGCCTCAAGCAACGGGCCTGGGTCCGCCCCCTGGTGGACCTCTCCCTCCTGGAAGAGGTCATGGTGCTGAGGCCCCTATGAAGCCCCTTCTCGCCCTCCTCCTCACCCTCTTCCTTTCGGGCCTCCTCGCGGCGCTATGGCCCCAAGGGGTCATGGCCCCCGACCTCTTCCTGGTCCTCGCCCTCTGGTACGCCGCGGGGAGACCCTACTACCTGGGCCTTCCCGCGGCCTTCCTCCTGGGGCTCCTTCAGGACCTCCTGGGCTTTGGCCTCCTGGGCCTCCACGGGGTGGGCCTCACCCTGGCCGCCTACGCCTACTACGCCGCAAGCCGCCGCCTGGCCCAAGGGGAAAGCCTCCCCGCCTTGGTGGCCTTCCTCTGGGCCTTTCTGGCCAAGTGGACGGGCTACTTCCTGGTGGCCTACTGGCTCAGGCTGGACATCCCGCCCCTCCTTCCCCTGGACCTCCTCCTCGAGGGCCTCCTCACCCTCCCCTTCTTCCTCCTGGCCCGGCGTTTTGGACCATGAAGAGCCGCCTCTACGCCCTCATGGCCTTCTTCCTCCTGGCCTTTGGCCTTTTGGGCCTGAGGGCCTGGCAGCTTCAGGTGCTGGAGCACGAGAAGTACGCCTTGAGAAGCCAGGGCAACTACCTGAAGACGGAGAGGATCCCCGCCCCCCGGGGCCGGATCCTGGACCGCAAGGGCCGGGTCATCGCCCAGGACCGGCTGGTGGTGGACCTGGTCTATGAGGGGGGGGAGGTGGCCTTCAAGGAAAGGCTTCTTCCCCTCCTGGGGCTCAAGGAGCTTCCCCCGGGCCCCGCCGTCCTCAAGGCGGGCATCCCCGAACACCTCCTCCCCACCCTGGCGGAGCTCACGGCGGGCCAGAAGAACCTGAAGCTCGTGGAGCGCATCGCCCGCACCTACCCCAACCCCATCTCCGGCCCCGTCCTGGGGTACGTCCTAAGGGCCAACGCCGAGCAGGTGAAGCGGGGCTACCACCCCGAGGAGGAGGTGGGCCAGGCGGGCCTCGAGGCCGCCCTGGAGCCCCACCTCCGAGGCAAGGCGGGGGTGAGGGCGGTGGAGGTGAACGTCAGGGGGGAGCGCCTCCGGGAAACCATCCTGGAGGAGCCCACGCCGGGGAAGGACATCGTCCTCACCCTGGACCTGGACCTGCAGAAGGCGGCGGAAAGGGCCCTGGAGGAGGCCCTTTCGGACATCAACGAGGGACGTAAGCGAAACGGCCTTCCCCCCGCCCCCCGGGTCAAGGGGGCCATCGTGGCCCTGGACCCCACCACGGGGGAGGTCCTGGCCATGGCCAGCGCCCCCTCCTTTGACCCCAGCCTCTTCGCCCGAAGGCCTGTGCCCAAGGAAGTCCAGGCCCTCCTCCAGGACAAGGACCTTCCCCTCCTGAACCGGGCGGTCCAGCCCTACACCCCGGGCTCCACCTTCAAGCCGGTCACCAGCTACGCCCTCCTGGAGGAGGGGTACGTGACCCCCACCACCACCTACCGCTGCAGCCCCTACCTCGTCTACGGGGGCCAGGTGCGCCGCAACTGGGCCAGCCGGGACATGGGCCCCATGACGGTGAAGGAGGCCATCGCCTGGAGCTGCAACACCTGGTACTACCAGGCGGTGGCCCAGGACCCCTTAGGCTTGGTGGACCGCCTGGCCAAAAGGGCCCGTCTCCTGGGCCTGGGGGAGGCCACGGGCCTCGAGGTGGCGGAGAAAGAAGGCCTCCTCCCCACCCGGGCCTGGAAACGGGAGGCCCTGAAGGAGCCCTGGTACCCTGGGGAAACCCTCTCCATCGCCATCGGCCAGGGGGCCATCCTCTCCACCCCGGCCCAGATCGCCCGGATGCTTTCCACCCTTTTCAACGAGGGGAGGAAGCCCAGGCTCCACCTGGTGGAGCGCCTGGGGGACACCCCCGTGCCCCCCCACCTGGAGCCCGTGCCCGGCCGGCACTGGCGGGTGCTAAAGGAGGGGATGCGGAAGACGGTGACGGAGGGCACGGCCCGGCACCTCCTGGGAAGCTTCCCCGTGCCCACCGGGGGCAAGACGGGGACCGCGGAAACCCCGGGAAAGCGGGCCGGCCTGGAGCACGCCTGGTATATGGGCTATGGTCCCGCCGAGCCCGTCACCCCCTACCCGCCTTTGGTGGTGGTGGCCTTCTTTGAGAACGGGGGCGAGGGAAGCCGGGTGGCCCTGCCGGCGGTCAGGAAGGTGATGGCCGCCTACTGGAGGGTGCCCTTAGAATGAGGCCATGCGCCTCCGCGCCACGCCCAAGGCCTTGGCCCTTCGCCTGGACGGCCACGAAACCCCGGAGGACCTGGCCTCCCTAGCCCTGCCCGAGGGGCTTCCCCTGGAGGTGGAGGTGGCGGGCCCCGTGAAGGAGGAAACCCTGAAGGCCCTTCTGGCTCTGGGCCGCCCCCTGACCCTGGTCCCCCCCAGGGGCGGTAGGCCCACGGGGACCCTGGTGGTCCCCAAGACCCTCAGGGCAGGGGAGCGGGTGGAACACCCCGGCACCGTGGTGGTCCTGGGGGACGTGAACCCCGGGGCGGAGGTGGTGGCGGGGGGAGACGTGATCGTGGTGGGGAAGCTCCGGGGCCTGGCCCACGCCGGGGCCTTTGGGGACGAGGAGCGCTTCATCTTCGCCCTGGAACTTTCCGCCAAGCAGGTGCGCCTGGGTCCTCACCTGGCCCAGGCCCCCGAGGGGGAGAAGGCCCGGGGGCCGGAGCTGGTGCGGCTGGAGGAGGGCCGGATCGTGGTGGAGCCCTGGCCTAGAAGGTGATGGTCCCCGCCTCCACCCCGTAGCGCTTCAGGACCAGGTAGATGACCCAGCCCGTGAGGGCCACGTAGAGCCAGATGGGGGCCAAAACCCGAGCCCAGCGCTTGTGGAGGGCAAACTCGCCCCTAAAGGCCCTCCAGATGACGTACAGGGCCAGGGGGCCGTTCACGGCGGCGAGAACGGTGTGGGTGAGGAGGAGGAAGTAGTAGGCCCCCCTCCAGGCCTCAGGCCCCCCATAGGCGGTGGTCCCGTAGAGGGCCCATCTGGTGAGGTAAAAGACCAGGAAGAGGGCCGCCAGGACCGTGGCCGTGAGCATGGCCCGGTGGTGGTTTACCCTCTCCCCACGCCGGATGAAGAAAAGCCCTACCAGAAGGGCAAGACCGGAAAACACGATGGTCCAGACCGCCAACAGGCTCAAAAGCTCCTTCATGCGCCTTCTCCCATCTTTTCCGCCATGAGCCGCACGGGCAAAAGCCTGGCCGTCCGGGCGTAGCTATAACCCCGGAGAAAGAACTCCTCCCGCTTCGCCATCTGGTAAAGCCTCAGGTAGGCCACCGCCAGAAGCCCGTCCCGCTCCCGGCTTGGGGGAAGGCGGTGGAGGAGGCGTACGATCCCTTGCAAGCGGCGCTCCGCCTGGGCCTCGAGGGGGGTTTCCCGCAAGGCCCGGGCCAGGTCGGCTAAGGTCTCCCCCAACCCCGGCACGGCAAAGAGTCTACCACGCTAGGGGAGGGTGCGCACCGCCCGGTTCCCGGCGGCGTCCACCGCCACCAGGCTGGCCCCGGGGCTCGCCTCCACCGCAAAGGCCACCGAGGACCCCTTGGGGAGGGAAAGGGGGACATAGCGCTCCCCCGTCCGCAGGACCACCCGCTCCACCCCCACGTTGTCCTCCACCACCCCGTAAACCCGGAGGACACCCCCTTCCCGCTCCACCCGCTCTATGCGGATCCTGGGCGGGGCAGCATCCAGGGTGAGGGAAACCCGCCGCTCTCCCCGGTTGCCCAAAGCGTCCTCCGCCTCCAGGCTCACCTCCACCCGGCCTGAGGCGGGAGCCTGGAGACGGAAGCGGAACTGAACGAGCCGCTTCCCCCACTCCCCTTCGGGAAGCACCTCCTGGCCGTTGACCCGCACGCTCACCACCCCCGAGGGGTCAAAGGCGTAGCCCTGGGCCAGCACGTTCTTCCCCGGGGCCACCCCACCCCCCACGGGCTCCACCAGGCCCACCTGGGGCGGCGAGGCGTCCGGCCGGGCGCAGGCGGCCAGGAAAAGGACCAAAAGAAGAAGGGGACGCCGAAGCATCCCCTCCATCATACCTACTGGCTCAGAAGCCGTAGTTAACGCCCAGCTTCACGTAGTAGAGGAAAGCACCGCCTCCACCGAAGGCATACCCGGGTTGGACCTCCAAAAAGCCGGTGAGGGGCACGCCCGGAATCGCCGTACGCCCACCCAAAGTCGCGTGGAGGCCATAATCGGTGGAGCTACCAAAGAACCAGACATTGGCACCCCCTCCCACGTAGGGCTGAACTTGGGTCCCGGGAAGGCTGAGGGGGAGCAGTACGTCTGCATTAATGCCCGTAACGAGCACTCCCAAAACGCTCGTAAAGTCCGCCCCCAAGCGAACCTCGGGCATGCCCGGGCCAAGAGCCGCACCCAAGTGGATGCCGCCATTGAACAGGTTAATGCCGCTACTTCCAAAAAGCCCGATATGCCCGCCCACATAGGGAGATTGGGCCACGGCCAGACCAAGCGCCAGAACCAGAATTGCTACCAGTTTCCTCATAGGTTCCTCCTCTTAATCTTAGACCCAGGTTTATGGTTACTTCCTGGGCCGTACTCAGGCTACCAAGCTCCTCCTTTCATGTCAAGACCCCAAGTTCAGAGTTACGTGGTGTAAAGCGCATTGATCCTGACGTACCCCTCGGTCAGGTCGCACCCAAAGGCCTCGGCGCTATAGGGGCCTTCGCCCAGGTCGGCGAAGACCTCCACCTCCTCGGCCCGCATGGCCCGGCTCGCCCCTTCCCGGTCAAAGGGCAGGGCCCCGCCCCGGTAAAGGGGAATCCCCTGGAGGCGGATCTCCACCTTCAGGGGGTCAAACCGGGCCCCGGAGTTGCCGAGGGCGGCCAGGATCCGGCCCCAGTTGGGGTCGTTGCCGTAGAGGGCGCTCTTCCAGAGGGGGCTAGCCGCCACAGCCCTGGCGGCCCGCCGGGCCTCCTCCTCCGTGGCCGCCCCCACCACCCGCACGGTCATGAGCTTGGTGGCCCCCTCCCCGTCCCGGGCGATCTTGCGGGCGAGCTCCCGGGCCACCTCCTCCACGGCCTCAAAAAAGGGCTTTAGGGGCACCTCCCCGTGGGCCCCGTTGGCCATGAGGAGGGCCAGGTCGTTGGTGGAGGTGTCCCCGTCCACGGTCACCTGGTTGAAGGTGCGGTCCACCACGCCCTTCCACCCCGCCCGGAGGGCCTCCTGGGGCACCTGGGCGTCCGTGACCAGAAAGGCCAGCATGGTGGCCATGTTGGGGTGGATCATCCCGCTCCCCTTGGCCACGCCCACCACCCTGGCCCCCGCCACCTCGGCCTCGGCCACCTTGACCACCAGGTCCGTGGTGAGGATGGCCTCGGCGAAGGCCTCGGCGAAGGGGGTGAGGTCTATCTGGGGCAGGCCCCGCTCTATCTTTTCCACGGGCAGGGGCACGCCGATGACCCCGGTGGAAGCGGTGAGGACCTCCTCCGGGGGAATCCCAAGCCTTTGGGCGGCCAGCTCCGCCATCCGGGCATCGTCCCTAAAGCCCCGCTCCCCCGTGGCGCAGTTGGCGTTCCCGGCGTTCACCACCACCGCCCGCAAGGGCCCCCCCTGGGCGTAGAGGGCCCGGCCTCGGTGGATGGAGGGCGCGGCGGCCCGGTTCTGGGTGGCCGCGTAGGCCCAGCTGGCGGGAAGACCGGAAGCGAGAAGGGCCAGGTCGGGCTTGCCCGAGGGCTTGATGCCCGCCCGCGCCGCCCCCGCGCGGAAACCCCTGGGAAGCCTCAGGGCCATATCCCCTCCTTGGATAGGGCCAGGTCCTCGGGCAGGCCCAGCATCAGGTTCAGGTTCTGCACCGCCTGGCCCGCCATGCCCTTCACCAGGTTGTCCAGGGCGGCGAAGACCAGGACCCGCCCGGTGCGGGCCTCGTAAAGGGGCCTAAGGTCCACCCGATTGGAGGCGTAGGTGGCCTTGGTCTGGGGCAGGTCCTCCCTGAGGCGTACGAAGGATTCCTCCGCATAGAAATCCCGATAGAGGGCATCCAGCCTCCTCTGGTCCCAATCCCCGGCCACCTCCGCCTCCGCGGTGAGGAGAATCCCCCGGGTCATGGGCACCAGGTGGGGGGTGAAGCTCAAGCGAAGCTCCGCCTTGGGCCCGTGGGTCTTGGGAGCACGCCCCTGGGCCAGGACCCTCCCCAGGTTCTCCTCCATCTCGGGGATGTGGCGGTGGGTGCCCCCCGCCTTGTAGGGCTTCAGGTTCTCGTTCACCTCGGCGAAGAAGGTGCCCTCCCCCTCCCTCCCGGCCCCCGAGACCCCGCTTAGGCCCACCAGAAAGCCCCCCCTAAGGGCCCCCGCCGCCGCCAGGGGGGCCAGGGCCAGGGTGGCGGCGGTCACGTAGCACCCCGGGTTGGCCACGAGCCTCGCCCCCCTTAGCTCCTCCCGGTGGAGCTCGGGGAGGCCGTAGACCGCCTCCCGGTAAAGCTCTGGGCTCTTGTGGGGGATTCCGTACCAGGCCTCGTAGACCTTTGGGGGCAGGCGGAAGTCCCCGGAGAGGTCAATGACCCGCTTGCCCTCCTTTAGGGCCAGGGGGGCGATCTCCATGGAAAGGCCATTGGGGAGGGCCAGGAAGAGCACCTCCGCCTTCTCCAGGACCTCCTCCTGGGAGGCGAAGGGGGCCTCGTCCCAAAGCTGGGGCCAGGCGGCCTCGAGGGGCTTCCCCTGGTGCTTGCGGCTTGTGAAGCCCACCAGCTCCACCCCCGGGTGCCCCTTGAGGAGGCGTATGAGCTCCGCCCCCCCATACCCCGAGGCCCCCAGGATGCCCACCCTTACCACGGAACCTCCAAAGGGACTTCGGGAAAGGCCAGGGGGGCCACCTTCTCCCCGGGCCTGACCCAGATCTGCTCCCGGTAGTGGTCCCCCTCCGGGGTGCGGAAGAGGAGAAGCCGCCCGCCCAGAAGGTCCTGGACCCAGACCTCCGGCACGCCGCCTTGCGCGTAGAGGGGCAGTTTCTTGGTGAGGTCGTAGTCCAGGCTGGACTCGGCCACCTCGAGGACCAGGTAAACATCCTCAGGACCTGGATGACGCAGGCGGTAATCCCCTGGTCGGTAGAGGAGAAGGTCAGGCTCTAGATAGGTGTCCGGAGGAATCACCAAGGGACCCTGGACACGGACCCCCGCTTTACCTGCAAAGGCCATGACGAACGCCTCCGTCCAGCGGTCCAATATGTCGGCGTGGCAGGAACCAATCGGGGCCATCTGGTAGATCTCCCCCTTCAGAAGCTCCACCCCCCTCTCCGGCAGGGGGAGCTTCAGGAACTCCTCCAGGCGGAAGCGGTAGGGCCGGACCATACCCCTACTTTAGCAGGGTGAGGAGGACGGCCTTGGCGGTGTGGAGGCGGTTTTCCGCCTGGTCAAAGACCCGGCTCCGCCTGCCGTGCACGGCCTCCTCCGTGGTCTCCTCCCCGTAGTGGGCGGGAAGGCAGTGGAGGAAGACCCCATCGGGGTGGAGAAGGTCCAAAAGGGAGCCGTTCACCTGGAAGCCCTGGAAGTCCCGAAGGCGCTTCTCCCGCTCCGCCTCCTGGCCCATGCTGGTCCAGACGTCGGTGTAGAGGGCGTGGGCGCCCAGGGCGGCCTCCTTGGGGTCGTGGGTGAGGAGGGCTCCGGCCCTTTCCAAAAGCCGGGCCTCGGGCTCGTAGCCCTGGGGGGTCGCCACCCGCACCTTTAGGCCCACCAGGGGGGCCACCTCCAGGAGGGAGGCCAGGACGTTGTTCCCATCCCCCACCCAGGCCACCTCGAGGCCCTCCAGCCCCCCGAAGGCCTCCTTCAGGGTGAGGAGGTCCGCCAGGGCCTGCAGGGGGTGGGCCCGGTCGGAGAGGGCGTTGATGACGGGGATCCGGGCGTGGCGGGAGAGCTCCTCCACGGTCTCGTGGCGGAAGACCCGGGCGGCGATCCCCTCCACGAAGCGCTCCAGGTTCCTGGCGATGTCCCGCACGGGTTCCCTTTCCCCGATGCCCACTTGCTTCTGGTCCAGGTAGACCGCGTGGCCTCCCAGGTGGACCATGGCCACCTCGAGGGTGGTCCGGGTGCGTAAGGAGGGCTTCTCAAAGAGGAGGGCCAGGGTCTTTCCCTTGAGGTCCTCCCCCCGGTAGCGCTCCCGCTTTAGAGCCTCCGCCAGGTCCAGAAGCCGCTTCAGGGCCTCCTTGCTGTAGCCGGAGAAGTCCAACAGGTCCTTGGGCAGGGTCAGGGCATCTCCCCCCATGAGGCCTACAGGATACCCCAAGCCTGCAAACTTATGCAACCCCTAGGACCGGGCCCAGGGCACGTGGAGAATGGGAATAGGGCTCACAAAGGGCTCGGCGTAGTCCACGCCCACGTAGTTGCCCCAATACCGCCGCATGGCCTTGCGGGCCTCCACCCCTTTGGGCCCCACGGTCTCGCTCACGGCCTCCCCGGAAAACTGGCTCCTGTAGGCCAGAACCGCCTGCTCCCACTGGTCTATGAAGGCGGAGATCTTCACCAGGAAGCTGGGGGTGAAGGGGTGGTTGCCGGGGTAGAAGAAAAGCCTCTCCACCCGGTGGGGCCTCCCCTCCAGGGGGGCCTTGGGGAGGGCCGCTAGGTGCACCGCGGCCACACAGAGGCGGCTTGCGGCGGTGTGGTCCGGGTGGCGGTCGGCCTCGAGGGGGGCGAGGACCACCCGGGGCCTGAGGCGGCGCAGGGCCTCGGCCAGCCTAAGCCGCTGCTCGGCCACGTCCGCCAGGCCCCCATCAGGAAGGCTCAGGTTTCCCCTATAGTCCAGGCCCAGGATGCGGCTCGCCTCCTCCACCTCCCTGGCCCGCTCTTCCGGCGTGCCCTTGGTGCCCATCTCCCCCCGGGTCAGGTCCAGAATCCCCGTGGAAAGCCCCTCCGCCTTGGCCCGGGCCAAGGTCCCCCCGCACCCCAGCTCCCCGTCGTCGGGGTGGGGGGCCATCACCAAGAGATCAAGCATCCTTCACCTCCATCCGCTCCCCAAGCCGCCTCTCGGTGCCCTCCCAAAGCCGCTTCAGATTCTCCCGGTGGGTCCAGAAGATGAGGGCCGCCATGAGGAAGACCGTGGCTACCTCCCAAGGGGGCCGCCCCAGGGCCAGGGCCAAGACCGTGGCCGCCACGCTCCCAGCCATGCTCCCCGCGGACACGTAGCGGGTGATGAGCATCACGCTGACCCCAATGGGGAAGGTCCAGAGGGCCAGGATAGGGTCCAAAAAGAGGAGGGTGCCGAAGCTGGTGGCTACCCCCTTCCCCCCTTTAAAGCCCAGGAAGAGCGAGTAGTTGTGGCCCAGGATCGCCGCCAAGGCCACGCCCCCCAAAAGCCAGTCCTCCAGGCCCGACGCCCGGGCGATGAGGACGGCGATCCCTCCCTTGAACACGTCAAAGAAGGCCACCACCAAAGCCGGCCCCCAGCCCAGGGTCCTAAGGACGTTGGTGGCCCCGATGTTGCCGGAACCCACCTTACGGATGTCCACCCCGTAGGTCCGGGCCACCAGCACCCCGGCGGGGATGGAACCGAGGAGATAGGCCAGAAGCAAGACTAAGACCACTCCTGCCATGGGAACCCATTGTATCCCCCATTTGGGGGATGCCTACCCCCAATGCCTCCATGCTACCCTGAGTTGGGATGACACCTAAAGGCCTAACCCTGGTTGAACTGGTGGTGGTCCTGGCCGTTTTGGGCATTGCCGCCGGCATTGCGGCCCTGAATGTCCGTCCCTTCTATAACCCTTTGCAGGATGCGCTCTCCCGAACCGAAGGATTCGTGAAGCAGGTGCGCTCCAAGGCCATGG
>Ga0197142_1003072_pt1 | contig 14210 bp, 10 predicted proteins | sample GBS60_MetaG_FD_148614 | JGI IMG/M metagenome (GOLD analysis project Ga0197142, IMG submission 148614) | Sediment microbial communities from Great Boiling Springs, Gerlach, Nevada, United States - GBS 60_MetaG | ecosystem: Environmental > Aquatic > Thermal springs > Hot (42-90C) > Sediment... | reverse complement strand
CTCCTTGTTTTCAACAGCTCCGTTGACGGAGACGAAATGTAGTCTGCTGGATGTTTCTCCATAAAGACCGAAATACCTTCTCGCCGAGTTGCCGTCGAACAGAAATCTTACTTTAGATCTAGTGGGATCCTGAATCTTGATTGCAATGACTCGAGAGTCTCGAAATGCCAGTCCGAAGTTGCTCAGCGGGTTAATGCTGTGCTATACTGCTGATTAATCGATCGAATAATAATCGAATAATAATTGGGGAGGATCAGATGTCAGTAATGGAAGAAAAGCTAGCAATAGACGGAGGAACGCCGGTTAAGACTACAAAGAATCCGCCTATGTATCCTGGTGGGTTGGAAATCGGCGAAGAAGAAAAAGCCGAAATATTAGACGTGCTTGAACACAAATACTTGTTCAGATACTACGGCCCATCTGATGCTCCTTCTAAGGTGAGGCAATTCGAGGTCGAGTTTGCCGAGAAGATGGGAATGAAATACGCGTTGGCCGTCAATTCTTGCACGTCCGCTCTTATATCTTCTCTGGTTGCTGTTGGTGTAGGTCCGGGCGATGAAGTCATAGTGCCAGGGTATACGTTCTTTGCAAGCTGTGCTGCCATTGTTGCTGCAAAAGCTATACCGGTAATTGCCGAGGTAGACGACTCGCTTACCCTTGATCCTGTCGATTTTGAGAAGAAAATCACGCCTCGTACAAAAGCGGTGATACCTGTACACATGCGTGGAGCGCCATGTGATATGGATCGAATCTTGGAAATTGCGCGAAAGTATAACCTTAAAGTGGTCGAGGATGTTGCTCAGGCCTGCGGAGGAAGCTATAAGGGGAAGCGACTTGGCTCGTTTGGCGACTGCAACGCATTTAGTCTGCAGTATCACAAGATCATCACTGCGGGCGAAGGCGGTGTAGTGCTTACCAATGATCCATTGCTCTACGATCGCGCTCAGGCTTATCACGATACTGCAGCTTGCTGGAGACCGGATAGATTCGGGTTGCCGAGGTATGAGGGTGAAGTTTTTCCCGGTGTCAACTTCCGAATGAGTGAACTCCACGGCGCAGTTGCTCTAGCGCAGCTTAGAAAGCTCGACAGGCTGCTCGAAACTATGCGAAGCAAGAAGAAGCGCATAAAAGACCAGATATCGGATATACCAGGCATCACATTCCGACGGCTGAACGACGAAGCTGGAGATACTGCTATCTGCTTAATATTCTTCCTCGAATCGCCGGAACTCACCGAGAGGTTTGCGAAGGCGCTGAACGCCGAGGGAGTTGAGGCTGGATGCATATATTCGAAGGGAATTCCGGATTGGCACATATATGCTCATTGGAAGATGATTATGGACAAGGTTACTGCGACTCCGGAAGGTTGCCCTTACACTTGTAAATTCTACACCGAAAGAGGCGGGAATGCCCAGTATAGCCCTGATATGTGTCCGCAGACGCTGGATTATCTTAGTAGAAGCATCCACTTGGACATCCCGCCGCAGATGACCGACGAGGATTGCGATCTGACAGCGGCTGCAATACGTAAGGTTGCAAAGGCACTGCTGTAGACTCGATGAACGTTGCTGTAGTCGGTTCGGGGAGCTGGGGCACAGCCCTTGCGATATGTCTGGGCAGAAGTGGTAACGCAGTAAGGCTCTGGGGATTGCCTGAAGAAGCTGCCGCTCTCGAAAGAGATAGGCAGAATGTGCGCTTTCTCCCCGGCGTAGTTCTGCCTGAATCCGTAGAGCCTACTGCCGACATTGCTTATGCGCTCAGCGACCGAAGAATGGTTGTTCTGGCTGTTCCAAGCACTGGCTTGAGAGATGTGGCTTTGCTTCTAAAGGGTAGGCTGAGCGTTGATACCCTGCTTGTTAATGCTGGAAAGGGATTGGAAAGTAATACGAGTCTGCGCGGTTCGCAAGTTATTGCCGAGGTGCTGGGTGAAGATATCGGCTCTCGTTGTGCTGTGCTTTCAGGTCCGAATCTGGCTGTTGAGCTGGCTAATGGAGTTCCAACTGCTACTGTTGTTGCGTGCCCGGATATTAAACGTGCTGAGATGGTTCAAGAGGCGTTCTCTTCGACCAGCCTGCGGGTTTATCGTAATGTAGACGTAGTCGGAGTCGAGTTGGGTGGCGCCCTCAAGAATGTGCTTGCTATTGGAGCAGGCATATCGGATGGCCTTGGCTACGGAGACAATACAAAAGCGACCTTGGTTACTCGCGGTCTAATTGAAGTGACAAGGCTCGGAACTTTACTCGGAGCGGACGCCCGGACATTTTTCGGACTTTCCGGTTTTGGAGATCTGGTTGCTACTTGCGCTAGTCGTCTGTCGAGAAATTTGCGACTTGGTCGTATGTTGGGAGAGGGAATGACTTTAGAAGAAAGTCTCGCAGCTATCGGACAGGTGGTAGAAGGAGTTCATACCTGCCGGGCGGTTTACCGACTCAGTTGCAATCTGGATATCGATATGCCTATTACTGCTCAAGTGCACGCTGTTCTATTCGAAAGCAAAGATCCAAAACAAGCTGTATATGATCTTATGACTCGCGACAACAAAGAAGAGTTTTGTTGATTGGACTATACGCCTGATTTTCCTCGCACAAATACCAGAACTTCGAAAATAAAGCCTTGCGTATGGTAGCTGAACTTCCAATTGGGGTATATACAAGTATGGATGTGCTTGCAAGGCACATCAATAATGACTAGTCAATTGCAGCGGGCAGCCTGGCAGTAGAAAGAGGCAAAAGCGATGCGGTGCAGATGTGGGAATGAAATAAAAAATGTACCTGAGCATCTTCAGGACTTAGCCAAGTGGGTCTGCCAACAGTGTACAAACGCAACACCACGAAGCAGACCAGTTACACTGGAAGAACTTGACGTATCCGAGTCAATTCGCAAGCGATTGACTCATGGTCGTAAGAAAGAAGCGGCTTGATGTCCGAATGGTTACTTATTTACCGATCAGGACCTGTCCATATTGGGCAGGTCTTTTGCGTTTTGCTATCATGAATCTTGAAATGAGAAATTATGTCGAGGAAATTGATGCGCGACTTCTTGACGCTGTTCAGCGTGACTTTCCCGTTCACCCCACGCCGTTCGAGGAGCTTGGAAAGCAACTTGGTTTGTCCGCAGCCGAAGTTGTAGATCGTATAGAACGTTTGAAGGCCAGAGGTGTGATAAGACAGATAAGCGCGATATTTGACTCAACAGCTCTTGGCTATCGCAGTGTACTTGCAGCGTTTGAAGTTGAAGACGCGAGTTTAGACAAGGTTGCTCATGTGGTTGCATCACATTCCGGTGTGAGTCACTGTTATGCTCGTGACGCTCGCTACAATCTTTGGTTCACGATTACTGTTCCTCCGGAGGGCGAGGTTGAACAAGAAGTAAGCGAAGCAGCTAAGCAGCATGGCGTAAGGGATTATCTTATTTTGCCAGCTATCAAAGTTTTCAAGATCGGAGTGTTTTTGTCAATGTCCGAAGAGACTCGAGCGGCTGATTTGAAACCGCAAACACATATTCCCAAAAGTCAAATTCCGATTGAACAGATAAATCGTTCTGCAGTGAAAGCGTTGCAGCGCGATCTGCCGTTGACGGAACGTCCGTTTAAGATACTTGCCGAGACCGAGGGCTTGACCGAGGAAGACTTGCTTGTGCACGCACGGCATATGTTGGATACTGGTGTGATGCGCAGGTTCGCTGCAGTGCTCAGACATGTGCGTGCGGGTTATAGGGCTAATGCAATGGTTTGCTGGGATGTTCTGCCGGAGGCGAGAGAAAAAGTAGGTCTGAGCATGGCGGATCACCCTGCCGTCAGCCATTGCTATGAGCGTCCTTCCTATCCGCAATGGCCTTACTCGATATACACTATGATCCACTCTCGAACTAAACCTGCCTTGTTCGATATAATCGACGAACTCGCGCGCTTATCCGGCATTTCCGCTTATAAGGTGCTCCAAAGCATCAGAGAGTACAAAAAGTCGCGGGTATCATACTTTTTAGAGTGAGAAAAGTGGGCAAAACCAAAAAGGCAGAAAGTCATGCTGCATAAAGCTCGTCTTTTTGCCTTTTCGATTCTCTTAATAGAAGTTAGGAGTGACTACTATGCGCGATATACAATGGCGAGCGTGGAGCAATGCGGCATTCGACGAGTCGAAAGCTACCGGTAAGCCAGTTCTTTTGTCGATCAGTGCAGTGTGGTGTCATTGGTGCCACGTTATGGACGAGACTACTTACTCCGACCCCGCAGTTATAAGTCTCATCAACGAGCGTTTTATTCCGGTTAGAGTTGATACTGATCGCAATCCGGATATCAACGCTCGTTACAATATGGGCGGTTGGCCGAGTACAGTGTTTCTGACGCATGAACGCGATATAATTGTCGGTGCAACCTACGTACCTCCCGATGATATGGTGAAAATTCTCCAAAAGGTATCGAATGCTTGTGCAACTCGTGCAGAAAGTATTCTTGCTCAAGCCAGGGGATTTCGTGCAGAGCTTGAACAAAAAACGTTTGCTTGTAAAACTGGCAAGGTTGGAGCAGAGGATGTTGAGAAAATTTTGGCAACTATAAGATCGAGCTACGATAGGAACTACGGCGGTTTCGGAAACGATTACAAATTTCCGCTTCCAGATGTTCTTGCTTTTTTGTTGTTCAGCTTTGAACGCACTCGCGAAGGACGCGATCTCGAAATAGTCGTTCATACGCTCGAGTGTATGTTGAGAGGAGAAATGTTCGACAAGGTTGATGGCGGAATGTTCAGATACGCAACTAAACCAGACTGGACCGAACCGCACTACGAAAAAATACTTGGCGACAATGCCGACATGGCGTTTGTGTTGCTGGAGGCTTATCGGCTCACCGGGCGAGATGAGTTTTTCCGAACTGCGATGGGAATATTCCGATACGCGGAGAAAACACTCATGGACGCAAAGACAGGTTTGTTCTTTGGGAGTCAGGACGCAGTAGAATCTTACTACAAAGCGGACGAGGTAGGCAGGAAGCAGATGCAGCAGCCGGACGTCGATACGGCTGCTTACACAAATTCAAATGCAGCGATGGCGAAGGCTTATCTAAAACTCTGGAGAACGACAAAAGAACCACAGGCACTAGATCGTGCCTTGGATATAGTTTCATTTCTGAACAATTTGGATCGCGGTCCCGATGACACGGTTTGCCACTACTACGAGGATAATAAACCCCATAGCTTTGGTATTCTATCGGACCATGCAAGTTTAATGTTGGCAAACATAGAGTGTTACGAAGCTATCAGCAGGAACGAATACATTGAGGCGGCAAAAGACCTGGCACGCAGCCTTGAATGCTTTGCGGCTGAATTCGGAGGACTTTATGACATTTCAGCAGCGCGTGCTCATGAGCGAGGCTTAACGCGTTCCAACATTCCTATAGATGACAATGCGATTGCCGCGATTGCATTGACAAAGCTCTGCCGATTGACGGGAGATCAATCTTATGCCAACCGCGCTGAGGCTATTCTCAACTCGCAAGCATGCCGGTATCGGGACTATGGAATTGCAGCAGCGATTTATGGAATGGCTATTGTGCTTTTTGTAAGTCCAGTATCATGACACAATTGACGGATTCCGTATACGGTGTTGGTTGCTATTAGATACAGAAACTATAGGCTACGGGTCGGTGATTCTTGGCGAGGTATGGCTAGTGTAACAAACCGTCGCCTAAATGTTGCAAAATTCTGGAGCAGTACAGATGCTAGCTACATCTCACTCCTGAACTTGCTTGCACAATCACAATGAGGGGGTTACTATTGCGTTACACACACATCGTTCACCGTTGATAGTATCCATAGTACCTGCTATATCTACTTTCTGCCCAATCTGAACGGCAGATGAAGAAACGATCCTAATGCCTGATATGCGAGCTGTGTCCTCAACATAGAAGAAACCGTTGAATACTGCGGTTACGATACATCCCTTCAACGATATTTCTCGTCCATTCGGCAAGGTTTTGATCTGATTAGGTGTCGCTGTTATCATCTTCGCGCTGAAAGTCGCGTCATCAGCATATACGGTATGGTAACCGCTGGTAATTCCGCCACTCATTGCTCTTATGAAGATTGTTGCGCTTGATGCTTGGGCGGTAGTGGTGACCGTAATAAGATTGTAGGTGGTCCTGTTTCCGAGATTATCGAACGTCCACACTACGTTGGGACTGAACATATCCGTCCCCCCGGTAGGGTCTATTCCTATAGCAGCGGATGTTGTCGGAACTGCGCTGGATATACTGCGTACGTATACCGATGCTGTGAGCGTTTCGCCGGGATAAGTTCGCACTCTTTGCATCAACCCGTGATCACATTTGCCCGGATAACACAGAAACACTGCAGCCTTTGAGCCGCTGTGGGCGTTGGGTGAATAGGTGCTTACATTATAACCGGCGTATTTTCCATAGCTGCCACCGACTGGAACCCAACCACTTGGAAAATGAACATCCGCATCGTTGCAGTCGAATACCGGCCCCTCCATATTACCGTTGACTAGTGTTTCATTTATTGGGGTGTCTATTGAATGGAGATAAAAATTGTCATAGTTAATCTTGCCGGATACGGATCTCCCCGGAACAAGACTAACGCCTATGCCTGCCCAGCATGAAATAGCGTTTGATTGCGCCGTTACGGCCGAAACACACTTGAACATCCCACTCCAAGTATTGCTACCGTCTGGCTCATTGTTCCAAAATAAGCCAGCAGGGCCCAACCATATTGCATTTCCAACATTTGCTTCACGCGGTATGCCGGGGTCAGTCGAACCGTAAGGATCAATTCCGAAGGTTCTAAAGTAGTATTGTCCCGTGCTTGAGCTAGTCATCTTTTCGTAACCAACCAGGAGGTATGTTTTGCCTTGTTCGGCAGCTAGCCTTTGCATTATTCCTGCGTGAACGTAATGTCCTGGCGCATCCGGTATATTATTGCTTCCAAATCCGCTGATTTGTTGTGATACGCCGCCAGTTTGGTATATGCTTGTATCTGCGGAGAATAAGACAGGAGGAGTTTCGCCAGTCGAGGATCGCGCGTAAGCTGTCCAACCTAATGCTATTCCGCTTGCGAACATATCAATACCCGGACCCGCGAGAAGATTAGCGGGTTGGAACAAAGTAGTAGCACAGGCGGTTGCGCGAGTCGAATAGTTTCCAGCATAATCGTAAGCAAATATCGAATAGTAGTAAGTTGTGTTGACGGATAGACCAGTATGAACACAACTTCCTTGCGATTTACCCTCGCCATTGACGCGTGCTACCTCGAAGCCGTCCGTGACGGAAGTAGGATAACCTGATGTGCTGCAACGCACCACCGCTCCTGCGCAATCAGGGCTTGCAGAATGTGTCCACGTTATGATAACAGCGCGATCTTGGCCAGTTGCTGTAACGCTAGTTACTGGCAGAGGTATGGTGTTGTCGCTATATGGGAATGCTTGTGCAGGCCAGGCGTCACGATAATATATGGCAGCTGGTTTGAGAGTGCCATCGATTCGCCACAAGCCGAAGTAGTTCTCAAAGCTGACGTTTGGATCGGTGTTCGGATCCTCTACGTAGGCGCGCAAATCGCAGCATTGCCACTGAATACCGCCAGCAATGTTGTGTTGCAGAAAAGCTCCAATGTTTATTTGGAACACGTTGAGTTGATTAGCTTCTGTGAAGTCGTATTGCCAAAAAGTGCCTCGCCAAGCGGGGTGCGGCTGTGACGGCCATCCGAATTCTTGTACTACTATGGGCTTTTGGTTTTGCCCCATGCAGTTTTTCACAAAGGGAATAGCCTCTGTGCCGATGTTTGGCCAGTAGGAGTGAAAAATGCCTACATCTACGAAATTAATAACATCGCTTACGTTTTCCCACCATCTAATACCTACGCCCACACTGTGATTGCGATTCGTATCTATCGAGCGCACGTGTTGACACATTCGATAGAGCCAGCTTATTATCTGATCGCGCTTGGTAGGATTCGAGTCCCAGTTATCTCCGCCGCCAATATTGTCCGGATGATCTGGTTCGTTCTTCACGTCCCACAGAAACACACCCGGATTATCCTTCAAACGACCAACTATAGCTGAGACATATTGCTTGTGTTCAAGTTCTTTCTGTGTTCCGGCAGCGGGAAACGACGTCTCCCAATCAAAAAGTGTTATGTTGGCCTTCATTCCCCGATATCGGAGATACTCAACCAAACGTTCCAATCTTTCCAAATACACCGGGTTGACGTTCGCACCACCCCAGCCTCCGGCAGAGTAGGGAAGGTTGATACGCACTACGTTGATTCCGAGCGTACGCATTCTATCTATGTCGCGAGTAATCTCTGCCCAATTCCAATTGCCAAACCAAGCTCCCCACGGGGCCGATGCTGGATAGTAGTTAGTCCCTTTGATCTTATACACTGTGCCATTGAGCACAAATTGATCGCCAAGCGGTTTAAGATATGCTTGTGATGCTGCAGTTTGTTTGATAGCTAATCCTGTAGTTATTACAACTAATACTAAAATAGCAGTTCGAAGAAAGACGCTTATTTTCAACCTCTAATGCCTCCGCATTCATTTATTGGCACATGCAGTGTTACTCTCGGCTTTCAAAACCGTTATCGTGGGTTTGTATATCAATGCTAAAGCTAAGTGTATTGACTTTTCAAAAGATTGCTGGTACATATTGCACACCAAACAAACCACTCGCTAACCATACTCAGTATAGCATACAAACGATACTGTGTAAGTAGTTATTGGGTGAAAACCTGGTATCCTCTGGGATACCAAATTGCCACCCGTGGATTGACGCATTAGCGTTTATGAGAAATGTTTCTTGAGTTCCGATATGTAGTAGGTGCCTATCCAATTTTTGTTTTCTAATAGCCATTCGCTTAGCTTTGTTTTTCCTTTTGGCGGCTCGTTGGACACAAGTAAATTGGCCTTAAGACTTTCTAACTCATCTCGTGTGAGCACTACATCGCGCAGCACGAATCCGAGAATGGCGGTAGTTGCGAGGGCAAGTAGAGGATTTAAATGGATAATTAATGTTTTGCTGTGGACGGTTTGTTTTATTAAATATACGAGATCGTTAAGGGTGTACATCTCTGGTCCGACAGCATCGAAAGTCAGATTTTCGGAAGTGCTGCCAGCATCTACAGCAAGATCAGCAAGGTCTTCCACAAAGATGGGTTGTAGTCGATATTCGCCGTTTCCCGGAATGGCGAATATTGGCATATGCCGCAGGAACCAGGCTATGTTGTTGATTAAGGCGCCCTGGTTGCCAAACAATAAAGCAGGTCTGATTATTGCAAACGAAAGCCCAGACTCTTGTATTGCCTTCTCAACTAGTGCTTTGCCCCTGTAGTAAGGTTGGGGAGATTCCTCCGAGGGGTTGGCGATGCTTATGTGAACTATCCTACTTACTCCTGCGCTCTTTGCGGCCGAGATCAGTATTCGTGAGTTGGCCACAGCTTTATCGAAAGTCATATTCCCGCTTTCGAAGCGGATCCAATATGTGTTGTATAAGACTTTAGCGCCTTTTAGGGATTCTGTGAGTCTTGTAGGATTGTCGAAGTTGTACGGAATCGATTCTACCGCATCGCCGAAATCGGTGGGTCGGTCTGGGTGACCTGTAAGATTTATGACCTTTTTCCCTTTCGAAAGGAGTCTTTGCGCTATGTATTTACCGGTGAAACCGGAGACGCCAGTTACGACGTTGACCTCCGAATTAAGCATTCGACCTCACCGCCTATTTTTTCTTAACAGAAGATTAGCTCGATTGGCACCTATCCCGCTACGGAGAAATGCTTATGATCTGTATCTCTTTTGCCACAAAACCTGTAGCGAGGCTGCCATAGCCGCTCATCCTGACTCGCATTCCAGGCTTAAGGTGCATAAAAGCGCTTTTCTTACCTTGTATTTGAACGAGAGTATCCACATCTGCCAGCACTGTTATTGGTGCATATCCCGTCGACATAGTGAATGTAAACGATGGATAGTCAATTTGTTGTATTATACCTACAACGCTAATCGGCTTTTGCGGTAGTGCACTCTCGGCTTCGGCGTGAGTACGGACGATGCGCACTTCATTAGCGTCTATCTCGTTGAGCCCAACCAGTCTGCCCGTTATTCTGACAGCATCACCCTGGTTGAGGGTTCCTAGGCCTACGATCTTGTCTCCGTGTACCAGTCTAGCATTGGCCGCGTTTATCGTGTATTGTCCTGTAGAAGTACGTAACTTAATAATGCGACCTGCGTAATCAACATCGGTTATCAGGCCACGACCCGACCAATTCGCAGGCTGCTCGTCGGCTGCAGGCGATTTCGCTCCGACTTCGGCTATAGGCTCCGGTTCGAATATTATTTTGATCAACTTATCCGGTTCGGTTTCGGAAACGGTCTGCGAACTTGGTTTTCGCGAGAATACCCTAATTCTTAACGCTTGTATCTTTTGGGGTCCTGAAATGGTCCCATACACGCGTATTGTGTCGCCTACCCGGAGGTTGTTGTCGCCCGTAGCAAAATTTTCAAAAATTACTTCGGTGCGTTTCAAGAGTACGGTGTATACAACGTTGTCTTTGGCAAGCAAATAGATTGTATTGCCCTCTACTTTTGTGATAGTCCCTGTCGCAAGCCATGTACATCCTGCATGATCGCAAACGGTATCCTTTGACAGGCCAATAGTTGGTGCAAATGTTATTACTAAACCAAACAAAATAGCTGTTAGATATCCAATCTTGTTCATAACTTGTGCCTCCTTTAAAGGTAGAGGCTATGGGGTGAGTCTGGTTAATTCCTTATGTAGGATGTACCCCGACGCTCAAAACGACTAAACTGTGATAGATAATAGATAAAAGCAGCAATATATAGACATAAATCCGGACTCGTAAGCATCGGCATTAAGGTAATCGTTTAAATCGTTTCCCCCGAGTAAAGTTACAACTGTCTTTTATTTAATTAGGGTAGTAAAACAGTATTCGTTTGACAAATCCACGATGGTTTTTTTGAAATGCTGGTTTGACTCCTAGTCAGAGCTCTTATATAATGCAGTTGAGACTAGTTCGGACTGTAAGAATACATTCGGATTTTTGGTAAGAAACCAGCACTCCCGTGAGTCATGATCATTGCCATGTCTGATTTGGAGAAAGAGGCTTATGTAGAAAGCCTCTTTTCTATTGTTGCGCCAAAATACGATATCATAAATACTGTCTTGAGTTTTACTAGGCACAAGACATGGCGACGTTTTGCGGTTTCGAAATCCGGGTTGCGACCGGGAGATAGCGCACTGGATATATGTTGCGGCACGGGAGACTTTGCGATGGAGCTAGCTCGTATCGTTGGGGCCAACGGCATGGTCGTGGGAATCGACTTTTCCATTCCTATGATACGGCTGGCAGAGGAAAAAGCAAATCGCAGCGATTACAAATGTGTAAGCTTTATTGCAGCAAATGCGTCTAGTCTTCCTTTCGCTGACGATTCCTTTGAGTGCGTTACTGTTGGGTTCGGACTGCGAAACGTTGCCAATATATCAAAGGTAGTCTCCGAGATGGTCCGAGTTACTCGGCCGGGCGGAAAAGTAATCAGCTTAGAGGCGAGTAGAATAACCTCACCTTTTCTGGTATTGCCCTGGAGATTTTATTTCTGCACACTTGCGCCATGGTTGGCGAAGCTTTTTGGAGGCCAGCTGGAAGCCTATAAGTATCTTCCGCGTTCCGTTAGCAAATTCGATTCTCGTTCAGCTATAGCTTTGGAGTTTGAATGCTGCGGGCTTCGCGAAATCGAGATACATGATCTGATGTTTGGAGCAGTGTGTGTCCACATCGGCACAAAGCTTTATAACGAGTTATAGATTCCGATCAGCCTATAAAAAGAGGTTTTATTCAGCTAAGGTAGACTAGATGAACACTAATTTAGCAAGTTCTGGACGTGATGAGTTGATTTCCCAGGAAAGAGAAAAGATTGCTGCGCTGACGCAGATGGTCGAAGATCGGCTGGAATCGGTCGCAGCGTCTGAAATCGAAGTTGCTTATGACATTTCGACAAGATTGTTTTCGGCAGGCGGCAAACGCGTTCGTCCGACGCTTGTAATCTTGTCTGCACTCGCATGCGGTAGTTGTGACTACGCTAGGATGGTAGACTTGGCTGCAGCCGTTGAGCTAACACATACAGCCTCACTCGTGCATGATGACGTGATCGACGAAACCGCTGAGCGTCGCGGTATAGCTACTGCTAATATTAGATGGGGAAATAAGCTGAGCGTGCTTGGAGGCGACTTTCTTCTTTCGAAGGCGTTTTATCTTATCTCAGAGATAGGCGACCACGACGTTCTACAAGTCTTATCTGCAAATGCCGTTCGGATGTCGGAAGCTGAAATGCTTCAGGCGATTTGTGAAGGCGATCTTAAACTTTGGAATGCCAACTACTGGCGTATTGTGGAAGGTAAAACAGCAAGCTTTATGGCCGCATGCTGTGAATGTGGTGCGATTTTGGCTGGAGCCGACGGGCTTACTAGAGCAATGTTCTCGGGCTATGGCAATCAGCTCGGAATGGCGTTTCAAATCACAGATGATCTTCTCGATATAATAGGAGATCCTGCCGTTACCGGCAAGGCTATTGGTACTGATCTTGTGCACGGCAAATTTACTCTTCCGCTGTTGTTTGCATTGAAAGACGAGAGTGTAGCGAACCAATGCGAGAAATTGTTGTCCGAGTCTAAAAACAACGGCGGATTATCATCCGAGGGCTTACAGACAATTGTTAGGCTGATTATAGAATCGGGGGCAGTTGAAGAGGCTCGGCGTATGGCAATTGATTGTGCTCGCAACGCATGTGACCAACTTAGCGGCATCCCGTCTTCTGAATATAAGGATTCGCTCTGTGCTCTTGCCATGTCTATTGCTGACAGGGAATACTGATATACTGCTGATGTGTTTTTATTTATATCTTAAGCTTTAATGTCTTATCCATCTACTGTGCGCATAGGGATTAATCTAAACGTAATAGTCAGAAACCAATGTTAACATTCACGGTAGCGGCGTTCTTGTCTATTCCATCTCCGAAGACCAGCATTGCCTTCGCGCATTCTCCTTGATTCCTCGAATCTACGGTGGCTGCTTGTATGCGAATGCCTCGGCTGCTCATAACGTAGATGACCTTGGGTCAGTATATGTCGTGGGTCACTGCCACTGTCTAAATATCTGGCTTTCCCGGATTCGAGAAGCTCTCTACTTGTGGCAACTTGCACCTCATATGCAGTTTGCAATACGCCTAGTTAACTCATTTCGATTTGCCACGTAAACCCTGGATTTTACCTGGTCTATGCTGAGTGGATTCCTTTAGATTTCTGTAAGCAATCCGGGATAAATTATCCGACAAATTATTTGTTTCTTCCAGGCAGAAAACTTATGTTTTGCTGGGGACGGTATACGTTTTCGGAAATAGCCGGTTTGTTATTAGCTTTAGATTTCGGAATGGCTACCCATGCGCATCCGAGGTCAGTAGATGTGAAATGCGCCGAGCTTCTCTCGACACTTTCCATTGTCACCGACAATCGGCTCGGCTTAATTAATACTATTGCTCCTACTTGTTTTTGTTTTATAAAGGCTTGCATTGATTGTTTGTTCAGGTTGTGGGGTAGGGCGCATGCCGGCAGTCCTGTGAAATGAGCAATCAACCACGGATTATTCGATGCTACCACTGTCCCCGGTTGCAACGAAGCTTGTGCCCAACGGACTATTTTTTTATCAAGCGGTGGGAATTCTGCTGTTCCTTTAACGGACGGCGGATAACCCTTGGTCCAAATAAACATAGCGCCCAAACAAGCTGCTATAGCAGCGGTTCTAAGAACAATTAGTTCGGTATTCATCATTTGCACTAATCCAGCAGCACAAAACGGAAGCAGCAGACAAAATGTCGGTAGCATAAAACGGTTACCTTGTGCTAGAGGCAAAGACGGCGTTATCACATACACTGTAAAGTTCAGAGCGGCTATTACTAATATGAGCCTATGTTCCGAAGCTAGCACTCGGCGTTGTGAAGATATAATTAGCCAAGCAAGTCCAAGAGACAGAAACAGCAGCCCTGTGGATGCTAGGAATACGCTATTTGCGAAATACCAAGTGTTGCGTAAAGTTGTGTCGATTGAAAGGACAAATTCAGCGTTTCTTGGCGCACCATTAGGATGCCACAACCAGGCATCTCGACGAAACGAGTCCGTAGTATAGTGAAATACCTGCACGGAG
>Ga0197142_1003069_pt1 | contig 14221 bp, 13 predicted proteins | sample GBS60_MetaG_FD_148614 | JGI IMG/M metagenome (GOLD analysis project Ga0197142, IMG submission 148614) | Sediment microbial communities from Great Boiling Springs, Gerlach, Nevada, United States - GBS 60_MetaG | ecosystem: Environmental > Aquatic > Thermal springs > Hot (42-90C) > Sediment... | reverse complement strand
AAGTGTTGGACCTGTCAGTCCAAGTTGAATAGCTTTTTCAGGTTCTATAATTCCAATTCCAGCCATTCGATTAATAAAAATCCTGTTCCTATGAACAAGTTTTTCGAAATACGCAAGTTCATCTGGGAATTGTTTTGCCCATTCTTTTATTTTAACTATAGCGTCCGCAGGTAAGTCGTTTGCGACCCCACCTATTCTTGTATAACTTGTTGTAAAACGAGCACCACAAATTAGTTCAAAGATATCATATAGCTTTTCCCTCTCTGTAAAAGTCCAAAGTAAAAGAGTCATAGCCCCCACGTCCATACAAGTTGAACCCATAGCCATAAGATGGGAGGAAATACGAGCAAGTTCGGCAACAAGCGTCCGTATCCATTGGGCTCTTGGCGGTGCCTCAATTCCAAGAGCCTTTTCAATTGCCAGTGCAATTCCAACATTATTTGACATCGGTGATAGATAATCCAGACGATCGGTGTGCGGTATAAACTCGTGATAGGTAACATTTTCAGCCAATTTTTCGTAACCTCTGTGAAGGTAACCTAACTCTGGAACACATTTTATAACGGTTTCACCATCTAATCTAAGTACTACTCTTAGAACCCCATGCGTTGCCGGGTGTTGTGGTCCCATATTTAGAACCATATCGTTTTCGAGAGGGTCCTCAAAAATCAAGGAGGTGTCTTTGTCGATTAATTTTTTATAAAGTTTGCTTTGGCGTACTCTGCTTATAGTTTCAATTTCTTTTAATGTTTTGACATTTCTATCCATAAATTTCCTCTAAACAAAGACACTAAATTAAAAATTATCTTTAAAAAATCATCAACAAACTGAATATGTTCACAAAAATAGTTAAAGCAAAATTTAAAAATTGTTTCAAAAAAAATTATAATTTTGTATTTTTATCTAATTCATATGACAAAAGTAATTATATTTCTCATAAAACTTTTATTTTTAGTTGTAATTGGTTTAAGAGCTGATACCTCCTCTGTGGTGATTTCCTTTCTGCTCACAGACACAGAAGGAAAACCTTTGCAAGGATGTAAAATATTTATTCGGAATACATCGACAACTTTCTTTACCGACAAATTTGGCAAAGCAAGCATAAAATTACAACATTCTCAGAGTTACCAAATTTTCTTCGATAAAGCTTTTTATCTCCCTATTGACACGACAATTTTTATTCAAAAAGACATCGATACAATTCAAATTCCTATAAGTCTAACAGAAAAAGAATTTCATTCCCGAGAAGTTGTAATTACAGCAACAAGAACTGAAAAGGACCTGCTTAATCTACCGATACCAATGACCTCCCTTTCGCAATTTGATTTCAAACAAATAAATGCTAAAACACTTGACCAAGCATTAATGGAACTTACCGATTTAAATATTGTTGATGACCACGGCAGAGGGATACAAATGCAAGGGTTAGACCCTGATTATACTTTGCTTTTAATCAATGGTGAACCTCTGGTCAGGAGAACCGGTGGAATATTGGATATTTCAAGACTCTCGGTTGGTAATGCAAGCCGAATTGAAATTGTTCGCGGTCCCAATTCATCCATATATGGGAGCAATGCTCTTGCTGGTGTGATTAACATTATCACATCTGAACCTGAGAGCGACACAGAAATATCTCTTTTTTCTAAGTATGGGTCATACAATTCTTTGGACTTAATTGGGGAGCTAAAAAAATCGATTATACCTGACGTTTTTGCCGTTACCCTATTTGCCCATAGGTCTAAAACCGAGGGCTTTTCCATAGTTCCAAATTCTGTCGGCAAAACCGTACCTGAGATTACAAACTATAACTTTCAAACAGAATTTTTTTACAATCCTACCCGAAAATCACGCTTCCGAATCGCTTTTCGCGGAATGCTCGAGAACGAATTAAACTCATATCTTGCAAATTACGATACCATTAGAAGTAAAAATGAAGTTAATGAATTAAGCTCGTATTTGAATTTTAAAAATATCCTTAATGACCGATTTAATTATGAATTTCGCGCTTATTTTTCAACTTTTTCTACAAATACTCAAGACCGTTTTTCCAGAACACAAGAAATTTACGATGAATATAAATTCTCGCAGGATGTTTTAAAATTCGAACTTCAAACAAACTACGCTTTTTCATTAAATAATTATCTGACAATAGGTGGTGGTTTTATTTTTGAACAGGCTAAATCCATAAGAATTGCTGGGGGAAAAGAATCCACCAATCAATTTTATTTATATCTTCAAGATGATATAAAACTTTTCGAAAAACTTAATGTTATTGGAAGTCTTCGTTTCGATAGTCATAGCGATTATACCTCTCAACTAAGTCCTAAAATATCTTTTTCGTACCAATTAAACAATAATCTTGTCTTACGAAGCTCAATCGGCACAGGATTTAAAGCCCCCGACTTTGAGGAATTGTATCTTGATTGGACTAATCCAATGGCTGGGTACTCCGTTTTTGGAAGAACTTATGCTTCCGAAGGTTTGAAAAAATTACAGCAACAAGGTCAAATAGCTTTGTTACTAATTTCACCCGATACCATTGGGCATCTTGCCCCAGAAAAATCGATTTCTTTTGATTTTGGTGGTAATTTATACTTCGACAAATTCCTATTTAAAATTAACATTTTTCGCAACAGGATACAAAATCTCATAGACTTCCTTCCTATCGCCATTAAAACAAATGGTCAAAGACTCCACACTTACCGTAATATTAATCGTATATTTACCCAAGGAATAGAAGTATCGCTTGAATATGCCTTTTTAAAAAATTTACAACTAAATATTTCTTATCAATTCCTGCAAACAGGCGATTTGGATGTTATCGAAAAAATAAAAAAAGGCAAGATTTTTAGACGCGATATTAATGGTAACGATGTTCCCGTTAAAATTTCCGATTACGGTGGTTTATTCCATCGGCCTGCACATTCGGGTAACATTCGACTAACTTATAATTCTTCTGAATTAGGAATTTTTTCGTCTTTTAGAATTAATTTCAAAAGCAAATATGGGTATAAGGATGTTAATAGTAATATGATTCTTGATGAATCACGAGAATTCGCTCCTGGTTACGTGATTTTCAAATGGAATATATCGAAAGAGCTATTTAATTACTTTATCTTCAATTTTGGAATTGATAACTTGTTCGATAAAAAAGATATAAGATTCCTTGCTGCAAATCCCGGTAGAACATTTTACTTTTCAATTGATTTTAAGTATGTTAAAAACTAATCAAAATATTATAAAAAAACTAATGGAGGTTACTATGTCAAAATCAAAAATCTCTAACTTCATTTGGTTTTTCATTGCAACAGCATTAATTGCTTCGTGCTCAAAGGATAATGAGAGCAACACCCAGACGCCCCCAACAACAACCGCAAAAACAATAACTATCTACGACCTACCCGCCGATACGGGCAAAAAGGGCATTTTCACTCTCTTCTCGCTTCGAGATAGTTCAATCATTAGCAACAGTGATTCATTGACAACCAAATGGGACATTGGTTTTGCAGGAACCACAATTATAACCAACAGTGGCGTTCGGGGCCCCGGAAAAGGCGGGGCTATCATTCTTACGGATGTGGATTTCAACTCGGTAAAGGAAGCCCCAGAAACTGGATACAGAATCGAAAATTCTTTAACCGATCTTGCTATACCTACTGGTTCTGGAAACGGTTGGTATAATTATGACCCCCAAACACATATTGTCTCCCCTATCCCCGGTAGAGTCATAATTATCCGAACAGCTGATGGTAAATATGCTAAGATGCAAATAATAAGTTACTGGAAGGGGAATCCACAACCAATTGACCCATTTCAACACAAAGAAAGATTTTATACGTTTAAATATGTTTATCAACCTGATGGTTCAAGAAAATTTGAATAAAAATTCTTAAGAATTAATCTAAATATTGGAGGTAAAAACGATATGACGCAACAATTCAATTTTAAGATTTGGCTTCGGGCAACTCGCCCATTTTCATTCACTGCTTCAATTATTCCCGTTTTAATCGCTACCGCTTTTGCATTCTTACGTCAACCTAATGAAATTTTGTGGGGCTTGTTTCCTGTTGTTTTCTTTGGCGCAATACTTTTTCATATTGGAGCAAATTTAGTTTCGGATTATTACGACTACAAATTTGGAGTGGATGCCGAAGATACTTACGGTGGTAGTCGTGTAATCATTGAAAAACTATTGGAGCCCAGACAAGTACTATTTGGTGGACTTGTCTCCTTTGCTTTTGGATTTCTATTGGGTTTAATTCTTGTCTACTACCGTGGCTATGAAGTTTTACTTATGGGCTTGGGTGGCCTCTTCTGTGGTTTATTTTACACTCTAACAAGGAAAGGTTTGAAATATATAGCATTAGGAGATCTTGCCGTTTTCGTTTCTTTTGGCCCCCTACTTGTTATTGGAAGCTATTTCTCCTTAACTGGAACATATGATTGGGAAACATTTTTAATCTCTTTACCCATTGGATTCCTTGTAGTTGCAATTCTTCACGCAAACAATACCCGCGATATATCCAACGATTATCGAGTTAAAATCAGAACCTTACCAATGTTGATAGGCTTAAATAACTCCAAAAGAGCATATTTTGTTTTAATTTTTGGAGCATACCTGTTGACGATGCTTTTAATTGCTTTAAACATTATTGATTTTACTGGTTTACTTGTTTTTCTTTCGATGCCAGTTGCGATTAAAAATGTAAAAGAATTCTCGAAAGCAACCTCGAACGATATTTCATCTATAATAATTATGGATGTGAAAACCGCTCAACTTCACACCCAGTTCGGTTTACTTTTTATTTTTGGAATAATTTTAAGCAAATTTTTATGAAAAAACTTTGGATAGGGCTTTCACTCGCTTTCGCTCTTTGGTTCATAATGTTTTCGCCCTGGACAGCCCAGAAAATTAATTTCTGGGCTGTTATGTTTTTTGCTGGTTTGATTTTAACATCGTACGTTTTTTTGCAAAACAAGGGCAACCTTGCTCGATTATTCAACTATCAATCTAAACATATTTTCATTGGGATTTTTTCTGCTATCGTGCTTTATTTCGTTTTTTATGTTGGCAAACTGATATCCTTTTCTCTTTTCGATTTTTCTGCTACTCAAGTAGCCTCTGTCTACGATACAAGATCTACTGCTCCAACCTGGCTGATCTCAATTCTTTTACTTTTTGTAATTGGACCTGCCGAGGAGATTTTTTGGCGTGGGTTTATATTAGAAGAGTTATCGAAAAAATTTAATTCCATTCCGCTCGCTCTTATAATATCGACGATTCTATATTCAATCGTCCATATTTGGTCTTGCAACTTTATGTTGCTTGTTGCTGCTTTTGTTTGTGGTATTTTTTGGGGGTTAATTTATCTTCGTTACAAATCGCTAATCCCTGTAATTATTTCCCACTCATTGTGGGATTTTACAGTTTTTATTCTCTTTCCATTTGGATAGAGAACAGCTAATTACTTTACATTTATTGCACTAAGAGATAAAGATAACATAAAATATTTCTCATAAATTATTACTACTTTATATCTATCAATTTCGCATCTTAATAATATTGTGGACAGTTTCTTGTTGATTTAAACCTAAATCCCACTTCAATTAAACTTTTCAGCCTGGTAAAGCATCAATCTCCATCCCATTGCCTTTGGCCTATCACAATTCCCTTGGCTAAGGGAGATTAAAAATTGAACAATGAGCTGAAGCCCCTTGTTCAATTCCTTGTTCAATAAAGTTTGAGATGAGTTTAATTTTTTCAATTTCCATTTGGTGGATTAACTAAAGGTGGATTTTAATACATACAACATTCAGAAAATGAAAGCCCTCGAATGAAATCGAGGGCTCTAACCTTGCGGGGCCGACGAGGCTCGAACTCGCGACCTCCAGTGTGACAGACTGGCGCTCTAACCAAGCTGAGCTACGACCCCGTTACCGTGGACCCAAGGAGATTCGAACTCCTGACCTCTTGAATGCCATTCAAGCGCTCTCCCAACTGAGCTATGGGCCCTTTGTTTTTCAAATAACTAAAAATTGCAAATACAAAATTAATAACTTTAAACGAAATTTCAAACACTTTTATTGAATTTATTCTCATTTTATTTTCTCTTTTTTTTGTATTTTTGTTTTTTGTTAATTTTTGAGGTAAAATATGCCAAAGTCTATACTTTTTGTTTTTTTCCTCTTCTTTTTTTCTATGGGTAATTCCTTTTCACAGGAAACAAGAGTTAAACTTCCAGACCAAATTTGGGGTATCGGAGTAGAAATTCAAAACGAAGACATTTACGGAGGTACTCTTGCCTATGCTCTTAATCCTGATATGCACATTGGCTTGAACTTTGGCTTGCTTTTTGATGGTGGAGCCGAAGGTTCTGGAAGCTCCACATTTCTAACTTTCGGTCCTTTTTTCAAATACTTTCTCACACAATGGAAAGTTCGTTCCTTCTATCCTTTTGTTAAAGCACAATTTTTAGTCGCTACAGAATCCATTTCGTACAAAGATCCTTTTACTTTAAAAACCAAGAGAACAACTGAAACCCAAACAAAACTAATAGGTTTCTTTGGTTCTGAATGGTTCCCAATTTCATCGCTTGGAATTTATGGAGGCATTCGAGTATTAGAACTCCAACTTGATCCTACAAGATTCATCATAGGATTAGGTGGTGTCACGATTGGTATCGAGTGGTTTGTTTTTTAACCTGTACCTTTTTTCAGTTATTGACTTTTAGGCCCAAAATTTCTTATTAACCAAATGTTCTCGCTCTTTTGAACTATAAAAAAATATTCATATATAAAATCAAATTCAACATTTAGAAGATGCTCTGCTGGATTTAAAGTATCAATCTTATAATATGTAATCGACCGATTGGCAACGTTTCGCCCGAATCTTTCCAATCGGTCTTTTAGTTCAAAGTAATTTTCAGAATATAAACTGCTGTCTGAAAAAACAAATAGTTTAACCGAGCCATTAATGTTGTTTTGTTTAACTTCGTTCACCAATAAGGCAACTATTCCAATCGACTGCGAAGGATCCAAAGGAATTTGCTTCTTTTTTGCCTCGCTTAGCTTTATAAGCTCACATCCTGCCAAAATAAAAATAACCAAAGTAATCCAAGAATATTTAAATTTGTCCACCATTAAAAAATTTTATTACTAATTGTATCACTTTTTCTAAAGTCTCAGTTGGCTTGGTTAAGTTGTGTTCAACTCCAAAAGTATGATTGGTACGTGGTAGTATAACTAATTTAACCATTGGGTTCTTTGCTTCATCAATTAAATTTTGAATTTCCTTCAAGGGAACAGTTAAGTCCTCGCTTCCATGAATAATCAATACAGGAACATTAATCTTGGCTAAATGTTCTACAAGGTTATAATTATTATTGACAATGTCACTGTAGTAGGAGAAATCGAGCTTCAATTTTTGTCCAGTTCTTGAATTAGTGAATATTAATGTGCCATCTCGTTTCCATTCCTCAACCTGTCGTTGAGTGTATCGGAATAAAGTACCAACCGACCCAATGAGACATATTCTCTCGACAAAATTATTTTCTGATGCATAAATCATTGAAATAGCACCACCAAGGGATTGTCCAATAAGGAAGATTCTTTTAGTGTCTACAAAATTTTCGACTACTCCGCTAAAAATTGATTTATTACAAATATTTTCAATTAAAAGACTGAGTTCTTTAACACCTTTGCTTATGGTAAATTTGGAAAATTTATCAACATCGGTGAATAAATCGTTGAAAGGATCAACAAGGTCTGTTGAAAAGTTAATAACAATTGAAATAAATCCAGTAGAAGCAATTTTATCGGCAAGATATGGCAGAAATCCCCAATCCTTATGTCCTGTAAAACCGTGAATGATAATTACCACGGGCATTGAATTTTTTAAGTTGTAAGGATATCTTAAATCCCCAATTATTGTATCAACCGGGCCTATCGGGATTTGGAATTTTTCGAGATAGGTCAAGCTCATTATCTGCCAACAAGTTTTACTTTGAAAACAAGTTCTTTCCCGTCTCTAATAACTATTACTTCAACCTCATCATTAGGTTTAAATTCTCTTAATATATAAGTCAAATCTTGAAGGTTTTTCACACTTTTTTCACCAAACTTGATAATAATATCGTCACTTTTTAGACCAGCTTTCTCGGCAGGACTACCTGGACTAACCCCAGTGATTTTTAACCCTTTCGGATTGTCTTCAAAATTCGGAATAATCCCAAACCAAACTTTTGCATATCCGGGTGCTGCGTTTTGAGTTTCTTTTTTTTCGGAAGGAACAATAATATAATCTGGTTTTTCGATAGTGTTACCATAACGCTCCAAAATTTTTTTTGCAAAATTTACAACTGTTACAATTCCATCGCAATCAATTTTTTCGAAGTCATCTGTGGGCATATGATAATCGCTGTGAGCACCAGTAAAAAGAAATAGAACAGGGATTTTTGCTGCATAAAACGAAGCATGATCACTCGGACCGTAACCTTCTGAACCCTTTGTCAAACTTAAGGTATCGATTGTAGCTAATGAATCAACAACTTTATCAAAAGTAGTTGATGAGCCCGTGCCAAATACATTCAGTTTCCGTTCTTTCATTCGACCTACCATATCGAAGTTCATCATAAGTACAATTTTATCAGTTGGAACAGGAGAATTCTTAATAAAGTAAGAAGAACCTAAAAGCCCCATTTCTTCACAATTAAAAGCGACGAAAATCACAGACCTTTTAAGAGGATTTCTTGAGATGTATTCTGCGAGTGACAAAATTGCAGAAACACCAGATGCATTGTCATCGGCACCATTGTGGATTTGTGGAATTTTACCTCGATAGAGTGACGTTTCTGTGCCCCATCCCAGATGATCAAAATGAGCACCAACAACGATATATTCGTTCGACAGAACCTGGTCAGTTCCTTGAACCAAACCCCAAACATTCTGTACATTAACATATTCCTTTTCGAGTTCAACTGTTATAGTAATTTTAGTATCTGGAATTTGAAAACTTTTGGGCTTTTTAGTTTTTTGCAATTCGAGTTCAGTTGGATAAAGATTTGCTTCTTTCGGAAAAAATTTTGCAATTTCGGTTCGATTGGCTTGAATTGCAATAATTCCAGCCTTGCTGGAAAAGGAAGAGATACGTAATGGGTAGAAGACGTTTGCTGAATCGCTCTGAACTTTTACAAAAATAATCGCTTTAGCACCATGTTCACGCGCATTCATTGCTTTATAACTCAGTTTAGAATAAGGAATGAATCGTTCATCCTTTGGTTGTCCTTCGGCTGAATCTGAAAGAACAATAACAATTTTATCTTTTACATCGATACCTTCGTAATCATCGTAGCCAATATCTTTTGCGGTAATTCCATAGCCAGCGAAAACCACTTCTCCACTGACAGTTCCATTTTCAGAAAATGCCAAAGGTTGAAATTCAACTCCGGCTTTCCATTGTTTAGGTATTGCCTTCCACATCTCACGTGGCAAGCCAGGTCTTTCGATTAATTTCTCCCAAACCACAGAGTTTTTTTCGGAAATTTTAAACTTTACTGGGAAAGGAAACTCTTGTGTATATGAATTTTCGATTGTCTTCAAGCCAAATTCTTTGAAGAGGTTTTTAATGTATTCGGCTGCACGATAATTCCCTTGGGTTCCGGGGTACCTGCCTTCTAATTCATCCGATGCAAGAAATCTAACATATTCTGCTACTTTTTGAGCTTCCGATGAAGTTGCTTTTTGCGAATAAATGTTGCAAATTGGCAAAATAAATATAAGAAAGAAATATAAACGAGAATAAAAAAGCTTCTTCATATTTTACCTTGATTTATCAGAAAAAAACAAATTGTATCCCTTATTCGAAGGTGCCGATGAGCTCTTAGATTTTTCGAGAAGAGAAAGAATATAATCCCCTAATGTAAAAACAAACCATTCGTATTCATCTTCAGAAAAAATAGTAGTATCGATTCTTGGAGCAGTATTATAAAAGTTGTAAACATAAACATCATTATTCGACAAAACGAAATCAATAGTTGTAAAATCAAGATTAATTGCTAAACATATTTTTTTGGCAATGGTTTCCAAAGTAGATTTTAATTCAGTTTTGACAAAATTATTTTCTTTTGAATAACGAGCAACCAAAGGCTTACTGGGATCATAATTAAAAATGCGAACTTTTTCTTTACCAATAACAAAAACACGAAAGTAGGCTTCGGGTTTTAAATCTTCTTGCACAACAAGTTGCTTGTTGCCTGAATAGTCATATGCCGAAAAGAATTCCATAGGATTGTAAACTCTGAAGGTTAATGCTTCGTTATTTATCGCATTTATTCTGATTATCATCGGAAAGCCAAGGTAGTCAAAAAGATCAGACCAGTTCAAAGGATAAATAAGGTTCTTAAAAGTTTCTGAAGTAGTTCCATCGGGATGTTCTTTCGTTGGGATGATAACTGTCTTAGGAGTTTTCACCCCCAATTTATTAGCAAAATTATATTGGAAAAAGTAATCTTCTAAGCAACGCAAAAATGGATCGTTGATCACCTTAATACCTGCTAATGAAGCAGATTTTAGAATTGACTGATACATAGGAACTTCTCGACTGACCCTGTCGAAAATAATGTCGTAGTTCATTATTTCCCCAACTTTGCAAAAACCAATTTTCACCAACTCGGCTTCTGCATTTTTGGCACGAGAATTTATATATTCAATAAGAGAAAACGGGAAAGAATTTTCAGCACCACAAAAAATACCAATTTTCTTCATTTTAACCTCGATATTTTACAAAAAGAATTTTTGTAAATCCCAAATTAAAGAAATTAAAAAAGTTTTTAACCTAAAAATATATTTATTTAATAAGTTTGTAATTTTCTAATTTGAAAAGTATAAATGGGAAATTCAAAGTTCTTTTTCGAGGAATTTACCACTGCCAGTTATAAAGATTGGCTTGAGGAAGCTAAAAAGAGCTTAAAGGGGAAAGAGCCGGAAAGTTTGTCTTTTCAACTGGATGAAAATTTATATGTCAAACCTTTGTATACAGTCTCCGATTTGGAACAGTGTCCTTTTGCTCTTAATGAATTTCCTGGGCTCCCACGATTTCTCCGCTCAGCTTCAATTTCTGGTTACCGAATTCAACCCTGGCACGTTGTTCAAAGAATCGACACCCCTGAGCCCGCCAAAGCAAATTCCGCTATATTACAAGAAATAAAATCTGGAATAAACGAATTCCTTTTAAAACATTTCGACAATCAAAGTATTCCTCGCAAAGGCATTACCATAGAATCACTGAATGATTTTGAGAAAATTTTCAAGAATGTCGACCTTCAAAAAATTTCCTTTCACTTCGAAACATCAAAGCCAGTGGAGCTTTTTTCTCTCTTTTATGTTTTTCTAAAACGAAATGGAATCGATCCCCAAAGCGTTTCCGGAAGTATTCATTTTGATTTGCTTTCGCATTTCCTTTTAAATGGGTATTTTCCAACTTCCTTCAAAGGAATCGAGAATTTCCTCCTTTCGATGGTTAATTTTTTTGCCGACAACTTTCCCAAATTCAAAGTTTTATTGATTGATGCTACGACCTTCTTTGAAAGTGGTTCAAACACTCTTCAAGAAGTTGCTTTTACTTTGAACCTTGCTGTTGAGTATTTAAGATTGCTCTATAAGCTGGGTATACCTCCAGAGAAAGTAATAGACAAAATGCTATTCAAAATCTCCATCGGAAGCGATATCTTCTTGAACCTCGCCAAATTGCGGGCAATTAGGTATCTTTGGACTACTTTACTTGAAGAATTTAAAATCGACATAGAAAAAATTGATATTCAAATATATGCCGTTACGAATAAAAGAAACAAAAGCAAATTAGATACTTATGTGAATATGTTGAGAAATTCTTGCGAAACATTAACTGCGGTATTAGGCTCAGCAAACTACATTGAAGTTACCCCCTATGATTATCCTCTTGAAGAACAAAACGAATTTTCAACTCGCAATGCCCGGAACACTCAACTCGTGCTTCTCGAAGAACATAATTTAACCGACACTATTGACCCGGCCGGTGGTTCCTGGTACCTCGAAACCCTTACATTCGAACTTGCTAAAAATTCTCTGGAACTCTTTAAAGAGGTTGAAAAAAAGGGTGGATTTATTGAGTGTATAAAGAATAACTTTATTCAAAATTTAGTCCTTGAAAATCAGAGAAAGATTTTAACCGACTTAACAAGCCGCAAAAGAATACTTATTGGAACAAACAAATATCCAAATCCAAATGATGACAAATTTAAAATAACAGAAGAAGAAAGTGATAAGGAAGTTAATCAAACTCGCCCGTTTAAACATTCCCCTACTTTTCTTGAACCAATTGATGTTCAATTCATTATCAATGAATCTTTAAACCCGAATTTTTCGATTTCTTCTTTTGTTAAATCAAGAGAATCACAAGCAGGGATAATTTCCATCGTTCCACTTGTGCCTATTCGGGAAGCTCAACCATTTGAAACATTAAAGCTGCGTGCGTCATTATACCAAAAAAGATATGGGAAATTGCCTGTTGCTTTGCTTTTACCTTATGGCAAAGTTGCCGATTTCAAAGCTCGAGTTGATTTTTCACACGACTTCTTTGCTGTTGGTGGCTTTGAAGTTATTGATTCATCTCCTTTTGAGACCATTGAAGAAGCTTTTCAAAAAATTTTAGCCACATTGCCACAAGTCGTTGTTTTTTGCTCAAAAAACGAATTATATCTCAATTTTGTTCCTCAATTAACCTCACTAATTAAAAAAGCAAAGCCTTTTATTGTAACTGTTTTAGCAGGTTTGCCTAATAACGATGAAGAAATTAACTTGTACAAAAACATTGGATTGGATTTCTTCATTCATATCAAATCCGATATAGTAGAAACTATTAACAAAATTTTTGATTTAATATGATTTTTAATTAAAATTTGTTAAATTTGAATTTTGTTAAACCAAAAAAGTGAGAAAAATGAATGAAAATAAATGCAATTGTGGATGTAATGTTTCCACAGCAGACAACTTTTTCGACACTCAGAATTTAAGTTTCCTTGTCCTTTGCAGCTGCAAAGCAACTCAAAATCAAAGTCAAAATGAAGATTCAGAACCAAACAGCTTGAATCAAAAAGAAACTTTTAAATTTGAATAAAAAAATTTAAATTGAAAAACTCCCGGTAATTTTGTAGTTTAGTTTTTTTCAATTCATACATATGAAAGGAATTGTACTTGCCGGGGGCAAGGGAACTCGTTTGTATCCCTCAACAAATGTAATTAGCAAACAACTTCTCCCCATTTTCGACAAGCCAATGATTTATTATCCTATTTCGACTTTGATGCTTGCTGGAATTCGCGATATGATTATTATTTCTACACCAGAAGACATTCATAATTTTCAGAAGTTGCTACAAGATGGAAGCCAATGGGGTTTGAGTTTTTCTTATGTCACTCAACCGAAGCCCGAAGGAATTGCACAGGCTTTTGTGATAACCCGCCACTTGTTCAAAAACGAAAGCGTTTGCCTTATTCTTGGCGATAATTTATTTTATGGTCGGTTGGATTTTCTAAAAAAAGGGATTGCCGAAAATCAATCTGCCACTGTATTCGCATATGAGGTGGAAAATCCCGAAGATTACGGAGTTGTTGTTTTCGACAAAGATAACAAGCCAATTGAAATCATCGAAAAACCGAAAAATTTCGTTTCAAAATACGCAATTCCAGGGTTATACATTTTCGACAGCCGTGTGTTCGATTTCGCTCTCGAGTTAAAACCCAGTGCCCGTGGTGAACTCGAAATAACAGATTTGCAAAGAAAATATCTCGAGATGGGAGAACTAAATGTCATCAAAATTGGTCGTGGCATAGCCTGGCTCGACACAGGAAATCCCTCGTCGATGCTCGACGCAGCTATGTTTATTCGCGCTATTGAACAGCGACAAGGTCGAAAGATAGCTTGCCTGGAAGAAATTGCTCTAATTATGGGATATGTTTCAATAGATGAAATTTCTAATTGGATTGAAAAGATGCCAAATTCGGATTATAAAAAATATTGCCTAAAAGTTGTTGAGGAATTTAAATGAATGGGCTTTCTATCCATGATATTTGCGAACCAACTCTTCTTTTGGATGAAACCAAATGTAAGAACAATATTGACCGAGTTGTTTCGAAAGCCAAAAGTTTGGGAATACAGTTTCGTCCACACTTCAAAACACATCAATCGAAA
>Ga0197142_1003068_pt1 | contig 14222 bp, 11 predicted proteins | sample GBS60_MetaG_FD_148614 | JGI IMG/M metagenome (GOLD analysis project Ga0197142, IMG submission 148614) | Sediment microbial communities from Great Boiling Springs, Gerlach, Nevada, United States - GBS 60_MetaG | ecosystem: Environmental > Aquatic > Thermal springs > Hot (42-90C) > Sediment... | reverse complement strand
TCTCAATTTTGAATTTTCTAATGCTTCATTTTCTTGAAATAGAGAATCCATCATTCTTTTTTCCTCAATTTTTTATTCCTTTCTCTATTATTCTTCAATTATTATGCCTTACTTTTTAGACAGCCCCTTTTTTTATTTCATAAATCAAATAATGATAAATCATAAAACCTCGTAGAGGTTTAACTATTGTAGAAAAATGATAATACCCCCAACAAAATCAAAAACCTCGTAGAGGTTTAATTATAATCTTTGATTTCTTTGCGATGCCTTTGCAATCTTTTCGTTTGAAATATAAATATAAATTACACAGAGAACCACAGAGAATGCACAGAGATTTTTTAATATTGAACATCTACGATGTTCTTTTTTATTTCAGAAATACATAAATCAAAAAATCATAATTCACAAAACCTCGGAGAAGTTTAATTATTGTAGAAAAACGATAATCCCACAAACAAATTAAAACCTCGTAGAGGTTTAATTATTAAAACGCAAAGAACGCAGAGATACTTAGAGATTAAAGAAACAGCATTCATTTAAAACAAAAAAGGACAGGAAAAATCCTGTCCTTATTAAATGAACCAACTTAAAATTTCAAATAAATCACATTACCAATGCCATTATCGCTTTTTGAACATGTAGTCTATTCTCAGCTTCATCAAAAATCACTGAATTTGGACTATCAGCAACTTCATCTGTAACTTCTTCACCACGATGTGCTGGTAAACAATGCATAAAGAGATAATCATCTTTTGCATATTTTACCAATTCAGTATTTACCTGATATGGAATAAATTTCTTTCTTCTCTCTTCTGCTTCTGCTTCCTGACCCATACTCGCCCATACATCAGTGTAAACAATATCAGCATCCTTAACCGCATCAACTGGATTTTCAAAAATTTCTACCTTAGAATTAAAATACTTAGCATTCTCAATTGCCTGATTTACAATTTCTTTTTGTGGTTCATAACCTTTAGGTGTTGCAATTGCGACATCCATTCCAACTTTTGAACAACCCTGCAATAAACTATGAGCCATATTATTTCCATCTCCTACATATGCCAGTTTTAATCCCTGGAGTTTTCTCTTCTTCTCAAGAATTGTGAACAGATCTGCAAGTACCTGACAGGGATGATGTAAATCTGTTAAACCATTAATCACTGGAATTGAAGCATATTTAGCTAAATCAATCACATCTTGATGACTGAAAGTTCTAATCATAATTCCATTCAAGTATCTTGAAAGGACTCGAGCTGTATCTGCAATTGTTTCACCTCTTTTGAGTTGCAAATCATTTGGTCCAAAATACATTCCAATTCCACCAAGTTGATAAATTCCCACTTCGAAAGATACTCTTGTTCGAGTTGAAGGCTTAGCGAAAATCATTCCAAGTGTTTTTCCTTCGAGTAAACGATGAGGTTCACCAGAAAGTAATTTTAATTTGAGCGAAGAACTCAATTCAAAAATTTGATAAATCTCTTCAAGTGTTAAATCTTGAATTTCAACTAAACTTTTACCTTTCATGTTAACTGCCATTGTTAACCTCTCTTTTTATCCTTTATAAATTCTTGTTCCACATTTTGGATTATGTAATTCTCTTGCATCAGTAATTATCATTTCATTACCTGTTGCTTCAACAAATTCAATTGCAGCTTCAATTTTCGGTCCCATACTTCCGGCAGGAAATTGTCCTTCTTCTAAATATTTTCTTGCTTCAGAAGTGGATAACTCATCAAGATCTTTTTGATCAGGCTTCATGAAATTAATTGAGACCTTAGGAACATCAGTTAAAATATAGAAAGCATCGGCATTAATTTGTTTTGCCAGAAGAGCTGAAGCTAAATCCTTATCAATCACAGCTTCAATCGCTTCGAGATTTCCATCAGGATGACGATAAACAGGAATTCCCCCACCACCACATGCAATCACAATGTGTCCTTCCTGGGCAAGCTGTTTAATTAAATCTTTTTTAATTACATTGATAGGCTTAGGAGAAGGAACTAACCTTCTCCAGCCTCTTTTTCTTGGATCTTCTTTCATAACCCAGCCATTTTCGGACTGAAATTTTTTGGCTTCATCTTCAGTGTAAAACTTTCCAATTGGTTTTGTAGGATTTTTAAAAGCTGGATCATTCTTGTCTACTTCAACCTGAGTAATCAAAGTTACAACCGATTTTTTCAGTCCTTTTGAATTCAATGCATTCATCATTTGCATCTCAATCATATAACCCATTCCACCTTCAGAGTCAGCCACACAAATATCCAGAGGCATTTTTGGAATTTTGTATAATTCCCATCCAGCTTCGTTCCGTTGAAGAATATTTCCAACAACGGGACCATTTCCATGAGTAATGATTAATTCATAACCTCTCTCTAAAAGAGGAATAACATCAAGACAGGTTTCGTAAGTATTTTTCTCCTGCTCTTCGATAGTTCCAATCTGGTCGCCACGAATAATTGCATTACCACCAAAGGCAACCACCGCAATTTTTTTCATATAATTCCCTTCTCCCTCAAAATATCCTCAATTGTTGGTTTTGATAATTCTTTAAGATAATATCGAACTCTTGTGGCTGGCTTGTTGATATTAATTACTCTTCTTAAATCAATTGGAGTTCCAATCACAACAACATCACAATCTGCACGATTGATAGTTTCTTCAAGATCTTTCATTTGTTTTTTACCGTAGCCCATTGCAGGAAGTAATGTTCCTATATCGGGATAGGTTCTATAAGTTTCCTGAATTGATTCAACAGCAAATGGTCTTGGATCAACCAGTTCTTTTGCACCATTATTTAACGAAGCGACAACACCCGCACCAAACTTCATTTCACCGTGCGTCAAAGTTGGGCCATCTTCTACTACAAGAACTCTCTTTCCTTTAATTAATTCCGGGTCTTCAACTTCGATTGGAGAATCTGCTTCTATTATAATTGCTTTCGGATTTACTTTTTTAATATTCTCTCTTACTGTTTCGATATCTTCTTTTTTTGCCGATGATATTTTATTAATGATTGCAACATCAGCTATTCTAAGTGAAGTATTACCTGGATAATATCTTAATTCATGTCCAGGTCTTAGTGGATCGGTAACAGTTATCGTTAGATCAGGTTTAAAGAATGGCGTATCGTTATTTCCACCATCCCATAAAATTACATCAACTTCTTTTTCAGCCTGACGCAAAATATCTTCGTAATCAACACCGGCATAAACAATTGTACCATTTACAATATGAGGTTCATACTCTTCCATTTCTTCTATGGTGCAATTGTATTTATGTAAATCTTCCAGAGTTGCAAATCTTTGAACTCTTTGAGCATTTAAATCACCATAGGGCATTGGATGACGAATAGCAGCGACTTTTTTTCCAGCTTGTTTCAGAAGATTTGCCACATATCTTGAAGTTTGACTTTTACCACAACCAGTTCTTACTGCAAGAACAGCAACAACTGGTTTGGAGCTTTTCAGCATTGTTTGTTCAACACCAAGTAGAATGAAATTTGCACCAGCTGCATTTGCTTCGGATGCTTTTGTCATCACATGTTCAAAAGTTACATCAGAATAAGCAAAAACAACTTCATCAACTTTGTATTTTTTAATCAATTCAGTCAGTTCATTTTCATGAAAGATTGGAATACCATCTGGATAAAGTTTGCCTGCGAGTTCTGGTGGATAAATTCTACCATCAATATTTGGAATTTGTGTTGCCGTGAAAGCCACAACTTCGTATTCTTCTTTATCGCGATAAAATACATTGAAGTTGTGAAAATCACGACCCGCAGCACCCATAATTATAACTCGTTTACGAGCCATATATCCTCCGATTTTTTTATTCTACAGTTACACTTTTTGCTAAATTTCTAGGTTGATCTACATTCAAACCTTTTGCAACTGCTATATAGTATGCCATTAGTTGCAATGGTATGATTGTCAATATAGGCGAAAGCATTTCAATTGTATTTGGAACTGGAATGGTATAATCAACAAGAGATTTTATTTGCTTATCGTCTTCACTCACAATTGCAATGACTTTTCCTTTTCGAGCTTTTATCTCTTCAATGTTTGACAAAATCTTATCATAAGTTGAGTCTTTAATTGCGATAAAAACAACTGGCATATTCTCATCAACCAGAGCAATAGGACCGTGCTTCATTTCAGCTGCAGGATAGCCTTCCGCATGTATATATGATATTTCTTTTAACTTCAAAGCACCTTCAAGAGCAACGGGGAAATTGTAACCTCTTCCGAGATAGAGAAAGTTCTTGGCATCAATGAATTTTTCTGAAATGGATTTAATGTATTCAGCCTGATCAAGAATTTGTTGAATTTTTCCAGGTAAACTCAATAATTCCTGACAGATTTTCTCTCCATAACTAAATGGAAGTTTTTTTCTTCTCCCCAGCAAAACAGAAATCAAAGCCAGAACTGCTAATTGAGATGTGAAAGCTTTTGTTGATGCCACACCAAGTTCTGGACCTGCGTGAATATAAACACCAGCTTGAGTTTCTCTTGCGATTGAAGAGCCGACAACATTACAAATACCTAGCACCAGGGCATTTCGTTTTTTTGCTTCGCGAATTGCCGCTAACGTATCAGCCGTTTCACCAGATTGACTGATTGCAATAACAACATCATCTTTTGTGATAACTGGATTCCTGTAACGAAATTCTGAAGCATATTCAACTTCAACTGGAATTTCTGCATATTGCTCAAGCATATACTCACCGACAAGTCCCGCATGCCAGGAAGTTCCACAGGCTGTAATTATTAATCTTTTTGCATCGAGCAATTCATCAATTACTGGTTCAAGACCACCAAGTTTTACATTTCCAGCACTCAAAATAATTCTACCACGAATTGAATTTTGAATGGACTCAGGTTGCTCAAAAATTTCCTTGAGCATAAAGTGTGGAAATCCACCTTTTTCAATAGTTGAAATGTCAAGTTCTAACTTTTCAATGTCTCTACTTTGAATTTGATTATCAAGTGAACGGATGACAAACTTGTCTTTCGTTATCTCTGCTATATCTCCATCTTCAAGAAATATCACATTGTTAGTGTATTCCAGAATTGCAGGCGCATCGGAAGCAACAAAATGTTCTCCGTCACCAACACCAATAATTAATGGACTTCCTTTTCTTGCGCAGATTATTTTATCAGGTTCATCAGATGAAATCACACAAATTCCGTAAGCACCTTCAACTTCGTGAAGTGCAAGTCTGGTTGCGTTGAAAAGATTTTTTTCCTTCTCATAAAAGTATGAAATTAAATGGGCAATAACTTCGCTGTCAGTTTCACTTGTAAATTGATAACCCATCTCTTTTAGCATGGTTTTTAATGTTCTGTAATTTTCAATTATTCCATTATGAACGATTGCAATTGTGGATGTTCCATTTGTATGTGGATGTGCATTTATATCTGTTGGTGCCCCGTGAGTTGCCCATCTGGTATGACCTATTCCAATTCTTGTATCTTCATCATAAACTTCAAGAAGTTTTTCAAGATTGGAAATTTTACCAGATGCTTTAATAACAGTAACTCTTTTTTTATTAATAACTCCTACACCCGCAGAATCATAGCCTCTATATTCAAGTCTTTTTAACCCATTCAATAGAACGGGTATGGCTTGCCTTGAGCCGATATATCCTATTATACCGCACATAGATATTACCCTTATTTTGTTATTAAAATTTAGAGGTCAGGAAGGAGGTCGTTATTTACTATTATTTGCTTTTCTAATTTCATACAATTGCAAATTAATAAAGGGAGTGTGAATTCTCAAAACAAAAAAGCATGAGTTAAATTACATTACAATTAAATTTTTACATTAGCCAGGTAATTTTTGAATTCGTTGAAGATTGTAACTAAAGTTGGATAATCTTGCTGATTTGCTGCTTCTTCTATCTTTGCACCATATTTCGAAATTTCAGGGAAACCGTATGCAACCCCATTTCCTTTGATGTTATGACCGAAGAATCGAAAAGCTTCAAATTCTTTTGGTGAAAGTTTTTTATCAAGCTCTTCAACTTCCTGCCGCATTGATTCAATATAATCAGTTCGAAGTTTAATGATTTCCTCTCTTGAAAAACCCTGAAAATAAGGGCTGATTTCTTCGTATTCTGGTTCAGTGGATTTAATGACATTCATAATTTCAGTTACCAATTTTTGTTGATCAATAGGTTTTGTTATGTAGCCTGTACAACCAGCAGCTAAACATTTTTCTCTATCTCCTTTCATTGCATGAGCAGTTAGTGCAATAATTGGAATATCCTTCATCTTTAATTCATTTCTAATGTATCGAGTAGCTTCAAGTCCATCCATCACAGGCATTTGAACATCCATTAAAATTAAATCGTATTTATTCTTTTGCACTTTTTCAATCGCATCTTTCCCATCAACAGCAATATCAAAAGTTGAACCGAGTCGTTTCAAAATGTGGGACATGAATTTTTGATTCATCAAGTTATCTTCTACAAGCAAGATATGTAATGGAGGTATTGTTGGTTTCTCAACTGGCTTTTCAGCTTTGATTGTTGAAACAATAGATGCTCTTTTATTTTCTTTGATCCTATCTAAAATTCTATCAAGCCTGCTTAAAAAAGTATTTTCATCAAAAGTATCTTTGAAAAATATCCCACTTGTTCTTTCTTCTAAGAATTTAATTTCTTCGTCTAAAAGTTTTTTGGATGTCAGAATAATCACTGGAACAGGCATAAGATCATCATCTTTTCTTATCTCAGTTAAAACCTGAAATCCATCCATTTTAGGCATCATTAAATCAAGAATTATTAAAGCAGGGGTTTTCCTTTCTTTTAACTTCTGCAATGCAATTTCTGGATCATCATAACAATCTGTTTCATAACCAGCTTTTGATAAAACTTGATCCAATCTTCGTAAAATATTTACATCATCGTCAATGATTAAAATCTTATTACCAGTTGCGAACTTATCCTTTATTTGAGTTAATAAGTTTTGAAGCTTCTTTACATTAATTGGTTTTTCTAAATACTCAATAGCCCCAAGCGAAAAGGCTTTCTTAATTTCTTTTTGAATTGAACAAATCACCACGGGGATTGATTTGGTCACCACATTAGATTTGAGGTCACGCAAAACCTCCCAGCCACTCTTATCTGGTAGAAAAATATCTAACAATATCAAATCTGGATGATATTTATAAGCATTAGTGATTCCATCTTTTGCTGTTTGAGAAATTAATAATTTGAATTCCTTCTCTTTAAGATGTCTTTCGATTATTCTTGCTGTTTCAAGGTCATCCTCAATAATTAAAATCAATGGAGCATAAGGTGAAGTAGAACCCAAAAACTTTTCGGACTCGAGCTTCGGTTTATCAACTTTTTCTGGAGCAACAACTTCAACTGGAATTACAAAACTAAATTTTGATCCTTTCCCGACTTCACTCTCAACTGTGATTTTTCCATTCATCATCTCAACAAATTTTTTGGAGATTGTAAGTCCAAGACCAGTTCCACCAAATTTTATTGCCGTATCTTTTTCAGCTTGAGTGAATGCTTCAAATATTAAATTCAGTTTATCAGCTGGTATTCCTATTCCCGTATCTTCCACCGAAAATTCAAGATAACAGGTATCTCCTATCTCTTTAGTTGCAGATAAATTTCTTACCGAAATTTTAATTCCACCTTTTTCAGTAAACTTATAGGCATTGCCAACAAGATTTATTAAAATCTGTTTTAATCGTAATGGGTCAATTAAAATTGCTTCAGGAACCGATTTACCTACGGTTATTTCAAGATTAAGATTTTTTGATGTAAGTCTTTCTTTAAATAAACTTCTAACTTCCTCAAGTAAACTCGTAATGTTCACTGGAACTGGAACAAGCTCAATTTTTCCTGCTTCAATTTTATTAAGGTCTAAGATATCATTTATTAATTCGAGTAATGAATAAGAACTCTGTCGAATGTTCGAAAGAATTTCTCTTTGTTCATAAGATAAATTTTCCTGAAGTAACAGTTCCGTAAATCCAATTATGCTGTTAAGCGGTGTTCTCAGTTCATGACTAATATTAGCTAAAAACTCTGATTTTGTTTTGCTTGCAATTTCTGACCTGACTTTTTCTTCAAATATTTCAGTTATATCAACAGCCAGGGTAAGCAAGTGTCTTGTTTTAGATTCTGGTTCGTAAAAAACAACTCGGTGAAAAATGTAATAATATTTTTTCAGTTCAATTTTTATTTCATGGATCTGAGTTGATTGAATCTTGCTTTCGAGTGTTTCTATATCTGCCTTTGTAATTTCTTGTGCAACTAATTCAGGGAAAAATTCAAAATCACTTCGACCAAGAACTTCAAATTTTCTTTTACCAAGTAACTTCAAAAAATTATCGTTTACATTTTCGTATTTAAGACTCTCGGATTTCTGTGTGATTAAGGCTGGAATTAGATTGAAAATCAGGTTAAAGTTATCGAATTCTTTCCTGAGCTCTGCGTTATTAGCTCTTAGAAAATTGATTTTATCATTTAAATCATCAACTTGAATTAGACGATAAAAAATCTGTTTCAGAATGATCGTTTCGAAATCATAGAAAAATTTCTTTTCAACATCCTGTAAAACAAAGAGAGAATTTAACTTCTTATCAGATAAAATTGGAATAATTAAAATGTTTTTTGCTCCAAAGTAACTTTTCCACTTTGTAAGTTCATGAGAATAATCTGCAAGGTCATCAGTAACAAAATTGCCTGTCGATAGATAAGAAAAGAGAGCTAAAAGATTTTCCCAGTTTCCACTTATGTGAGATTTGAAGAGTTCTTTCTCTTTACTCCAGCAATGTCTTACTTCCCAATAATTTATTCCAAAGCATTTTATGTAATAAATCTTGCTTACATTAAAAAATTCACCTACTTTTTGAATTACTTTTTCAAAAAGACTATGACCGTAATCACCGATGAGCAGTTCATTGATTTCGTCAAGAAATCCTAAAGCTTGGATAATTTTATCATCTTTTGAGAATGAATTTTCTGCCATTGTTTTGAAAAAGTTATCTACTAAAAATTATAATAATAAAAATTGAGATTAATTTCTATTTTGGAAATGCACTTTCTTTTAGGAAACGTTTAATTGTGAAGAAGCTTCCCAAAAATCCGATCAAACTCCCGAACGCAACCATTGATATTAAAAGCAGGCTCAATGCTTTTTTTGTTATCAAAACTTCAATAATTATCAGTTTAGAAAATAAAATGTGTAATCCATAAACAAGAAATGCAGAAAATAGACTTCCAAGAAAACCAACTATAATCCCTTCTATTAAAAATGGAAGCTCAATAAAAAGATGAGTAGCCCCAACAAGACGCATAGTATTAATCACATCAATTTTATTTTGCATTGCCAGACGAATAGTGTTTGAGATAAGTAAAATTGTTGAGATCGAAACAATTGTAAAAATGATAATTAAAATTTTTTGAAACGTAGAAGTTCTCGATTCAATTTCATCAAGAAACTCTTGATTATAAATTACATCCGACACTAAATTAGTCTCAAGTAAATAATTCTTTAATGATGAAATATAATCTCTGGTTATAAAATCAGTTTTAATCTCAATTGTAATAGAAGCTGGCAATGGATTGTAATTCAAAACATCCCTGAAATCAATTCCAGTCTCTCGAATAAATCGCTGTTTTGCCTGTTCCCTAGAAATATAGCTTACTTTCGAGATACCTTCTATTTTATAAAGTTCTTTAATCAAACTATCCGCTTTTGAGTCACTTACATAATTATAAAAAAACGCTTCAACCTGAACACGATTGCGTATATCATTTACCAGCAATTGTGCATTAATAAAAAGGTAGGAAAAAAATCCAAGTAAACTAATTGCAATGAAAATTGAGAAAACTGTCAGGAAGAAGGAGAGCTTGTATCTCCTGTATCCTGACAGACTCTCTTTTAGTAAGAAAAGTATTCTCATTAGATAAGAGCTTTACCTTCTTCTAAAATTTTCTCAGCTTTTTCCTGAGTCTTAGCTTCGGCATATAAGCGAACAATTGGCTCAGTACCACTCAATCTAATCAATAACCAATCGCCATCGGAATTAATCATCTTCAAACCATCACGCACATCAGTTTTAACAATTTTCTTTCCCAGCAATTTCTTAAGTGGTTCACCTTTCAGAATTTTCTCTAACTTTGCAGCAACTTTTTCATCCAGTCGTATTTTTTCTTTTAAATTGTATCTCATTCCATAATCACGATAAATTATATCAAGATGCTCGCCTAAACTCATTCCAGTCTTTGCAACCAGCTCAATAGCAAATAAACAGGCAGCAATTCCATCTTTTTCTGGTACATGACCATAAAAAGTAAGTCCACCACTTTCTTCACCTGCAAGAAGTACTTCTTCTCTTGTCATGATTTCTCCAATGTATTTGAAACCGACTGGAGTTTCATGAACTCTTATTTTATTCTTAAATGCAACAATATCTAACAAATGAGATGTGGCAAGTGAACGAACAACACTCCCTGACCAGTTTGGTCTTGTCTCAATTAAATATTTCAATAGGACTGGTAAGAAATAATTTGCATCAAAGAAAGTTCCGTCTTTATCAATAATTCCAAATCTATCAGCATCACCATCAGTTGCAACACCGAAGAAATGTTTTTCATTTGCAACAATTTGTTGTAGTTCCGTCAAATTTTCAGGTGTTGGCTCTGGAGTAATTCCACCAAAGTTTGGATCAGCATAATGATGTAAAGTTCTGACATCACATCCACATTCAATTAAAAAAGTATCGAGATAATCGCGCCCTGTTCCATACATAGCATCATAAGCATATTTCAGTTTAGCTTTTGAAATTGCTCGTATATCAATTATATCTCCAAGATAATTCAGATAATTTCTTCTAGGATTTATGATCTCGATCTTCTTTTTCTCAACTAAAGTTTCATATGATTGAAGCTTTGCAACTTTTACTTTTTTAGCTTTAAGTCTTTGCTCGATCCATTGTGTATCCTTAGTAAAAGCAGAACCACCATGAGCACCAAAGAATTTTAATCCCTGATATTTTGGTGGATTGTGACTTGCAGTGAAACTAATTCCACCGTTTAATTTTCTCCTTACAATTTCAAATGCAATTACTGGAGTGGGTGTATCTCTTTCTGTTATATACACCTTGATTCCATTTGATGCAACAACCTGAGCAGCAACTTTTTTGAATTCATCTCCAAGGAATCTTGTATCATTGGAAATTAAGATTCCTGCATTTGTTTCTTTGTTCTTTTTTAGCAGGTCACATATTGCCTGCGTTACAAGGATGACATTATCGAAAGTGAATTGGTCGGCAATGACTGCACGCCAGCCAGAAGTTCCGAATTTGATTTGCATAATTTTACCTCATTAAAAGTTAGACTCATCCCGCCACCTTGTAATTAACCATTTATTGGTGGCTTTGTTTTTTTCCATAGTTAAGTTTACTCTACCATCCACACGGATTATATCCGATGGATTAAAAGTAAAAGTTAAATTAAAACCTCTAATAATGATTGCCTGAGTTGAATCAATTGAACTTGAAACAATATTATTCCAGATTAAATCAATTTTTTGAACACTATTGAATAATGCTGAAGTTATTCTCACATCCTCATCCCTTCCCCATGAAACATCATAACCCTTTTCATAATCACGATAAACAAAAACAAAATTATCCGCCAGAAGTCCACCATAAATTGTCGTATCCTTAAATGTATAAGCATATTGAAAATTCTTAAAAACACCTTCAATATCAGTTTGATCAGAAATTAATCCTCCACTTATTGTAGATTGACTTTCATCCCATGCTGGTGCAAAAGGATTAATACAACCAGCAAATGCAATCATCATACTTCCGAAAATCAAATGCAATTTAATAGCCAAATCTCCCTTTAAGATCGCTCCAGGTTAATTTTTCAGTTTTCTTAATATCTTTCCACCTAAAAATTGACCACTCACCTTTCACATCTCTATTCAAAGTAAATTGCAAATGGCCCTGAAATTCTTTTGGCAAATTTTCAACGGTATGATCGACAATTAAAAGATAATCTGCCGCGTAATTCACACTATCACCTTGAATAGTTCCTCTTTCTTCGTTGAATAAAGAAAGAGTAATTCCACCTCCGTCTCTCAATTTTGATTTCAAGTTTTCAAAATAAATTCTCTCACTTTGCAACTTCCAGTTCAAAAAAATAATTGAATAATTTGCAAAACTCTCAGATGATGGAATGAACTCAAATGTCTTTCCTGAAATTGATGAATCGACAAAACATCGCAAATAGTTTTCTGTTGATTTATCACTTAAAGCACTTTTCAAATTATCAACAAGCACTTCAATCGTTGTAGCTGGTATCCATGTATTTCTCGATTGTACTGGATTTTCTGGCTCACGAGTTTTGAAAATATCACAACCAGCAACTGTAAAAATCAATATGATTAGAAAAAAGTATTTCATTTCTTTTGTGCAATAATAATTACTCTCGGTGAATTCTCAGTTAATTCATTTCCTGAATAATCACCAAAAACATTTTTAATAATCAAACCATTTTTAACAAACAACTTTTCTAGCTCAGCAAAAGAATAAATTCTAACTGATTCGATATATTCCTCTTCACCTGTAGCTGAATTAATTTTTATAATTTTATTTATTCTATTGCCTTCAATCGTCCTTGTAATGTTAATTAGTAAACCATCGAACTCAAAATCCTCTTTTTCATTCAGATTTTTTTGTACAAAATCAGCATTGAAATAATCAAAGACCAGCCAGCCATCTTTAATAATACTTTTGACTAAATTTTTGAATGTTAGTTCATTTTCTTCATCCGAGAAATAGCCAAAACTTGTAAAAAAACTTATTCCAAGATGATATTTTTCAGCTTCATTAAACTCTCTTGCGTCACACTGAATAAACTCAATTTGTAGGTTTTCTTTTCTACTTTCTTCGAATGCACGCTTAATAAAATTTTCACTCAGATCTAAGCCAGTAACTTTGTATCCTTTTTTTGCAATAACTTTACTCAATCGTCCATATCCACAGCAAAAATCTAAAATTTTCCAATCCGACTTAATTGGAACATACTTTTTAACCAGACTAAAAAACTGTTCCGCTTCTTCTTCATTACGATTTTGATAAAGCAAGAAGTAATGATGCGAATTAAACCAGTATTTAAACCAATCATTTATCATTTTATTTGAATTCTTCCTTCGAGTGCTCTTACAACTGTTGCCTCGTCAACAAATTCAAGATCTGAACCAATCGGAATACCACGGGCAATTCGGGTAATTTTAACATTTTTATCTTTCAAAATATTTGCAATGTAAAGTGATGTCGCTTCTCCTTCTGTACTTGGATTCAAAGCAAGAATTATTTCAGTTGGATTTAATCTATCAAATCTTGAAACCAATTCTTTAATTTTTAATTCATTCGGGCCAATTCCTTCAAGTGGTGAAAGCACTCCACCCAGAACATGATATAACCCTTTAAACTCGTTTGTCTTTTCAATTGCAATTACATCATTAATATCTTCAACTACACATATAGTTTTTCTGTCACGATTTGGATCCATACAGATTGGGCATAAATCTTCCGTTGCGAGATTGAAACACTCTTTACAAAACTTTAGTTGTGTTTTAAGATTAGAAATTGCTTTCACAAGGTTCTGGACATCTTCATCGGACTGGCGCAAAATAAAAAGTGAAAGCCTCAATGCAGTCTTACGTCCGATACCTGGCAGTTTGCTTAATTCTTGAATTGCAATTTCTAAAGGCTCTGCTATAACCATTAGAATCCTGGGATATTAATTCCTGGTGGAATCATACCTTTTGTTCTTTGCTGAAGTTCTTCCTGATATGTTTTTTCAACTTCACGGATAGCTTTGTTTACAGCTGCTATAATTAAATCTTCAAGAATTTCTTTGTCATCGGGATTTATTAATTCTTTTTGAATGTTCAAACCAAGAATTTCTTTTTTACCATTTATTGTAACCTTGACAGCCCCTGCACCAGCTTCAAACTCGAATGATTTTTCTCCAAATTCAGTATTAAATTTATCCAGATCAGCCTGCATTTTCTGGACCTGCTTTAGAAGTTCATTTAGATTTGGTTTCATATTCTCCTCAGCTTTATAAGTTATTATTTCATAATAAAATACAAAAAAAGCCGCTCGAATATAAGTCAAAATTTGCTGGAATCCAAATAAATCTGCATTTTTTGAAGATTTTTGAAGGTTTT
>Ga0197142_1003067_pt1 | contig 14222 bp, 13 predicted proteins | sample GBS60_MetaG_FD_148614 | JGI IMG/M metagenome (GOLD analysis project Ga0197142, IMG submission 148614) | Sediment microbial communities from Great Boiling Springs, Gerlach, Nevada, United States - GBS 60_MetaG | ecosystem: Environmental > Aquatic > Thermal springs > Hot (42-90C) > Sediment... | reverse complement strand
AGTAGCGCCTCAGGGCCTCGAGGACCCTCTTGGGCTTCTGGCTGGTGGCGGCGGAGTCCAGGTAGACGAGCTCCGGGTGCTTGGCGATGAGGGGGAAGTCCTCCCTCAGGGCGCTTAGGTCCATGCCCTTAGTCTACGGGTTTGGGCAGACCCTAAAGCTGGGCCAGGGCCCTTTCCAGCTTGCCTCGCGCCTCCTCAGGAAGGCTTCCCAGCTTTTCCCGAACCCCTTTGGGGAGGAGGGCGAACATCCCCGCGGGGTCCTGGATGAGGACCTCCACCTCCTCCCCCTCCTGGCGCAGGACCACGTTGCAGGGGAGGAGGAGGCCGATATCGGGCTCGGCCTAGAGGGCCCGGTGGGCCAGCTGAGGGTTGCAGGCCCCCAGGATCAGGTAGGGGGGGCGCTCCACCCCAAGCCGGTTCCTCAGGACCCCGCTCACGTCTATCTCCGTGAGGATGCCGAAGCCCTCTTCCTTGAGGGCCGCCTCGAGGCGGGCCCGCACCTCGGGGATAGCGCCCACAAGCCGCTTCTTCAGGGCGAGGCCTTCCATAATACCCTCCCCCTGTATTCTACGCCCGGGGAGGAGCTTCAGGCGAGGTCCCGCTTCATCCGCTCAAAGGTTTCCTTGTCTATTTCTCCCCGGGCGTACCGCTCCCTCAGGATCTCCAGGGCCTTGTCCTCCCGCCTGGGGGCCAGGGCCCGGGCCACCAGGTAGGCTCCGAGGACCAGGAGGCCCAAAAGGAGAAGGGGGTAGAGCCACCCCCAAAGACCGAAGCCCATGTGGGGGCCGTAGCCGTGCCATCCGTGCGCCATGGCCATCATCCTGCCACCTCCTCCTTTCAGGTTAGGCGGGGACGGTTAGGCGGGGGTTATAGGTCCGAAGCCGGAGGGAGTTCCCCACCACGAAGAGGCTACTTACGCTCATGGCCGCCGCCGCCAGCATGGGGTTCAGGAGAAGGCCCGTGAAGGGGTAGAGGGCCCCGGCGGCCACGGGGATGAGGAGGACGTTGTAGGCGTAGGCCCAGAAGAAGTTGAGGTAGATGGTGCGGAGGGTCTTCCGGGCCAGGAGGATGGCCTCGGGGACTCCCCGGAGGTCGGGCTTGAGGAGGACCACGTCCCCGGCCTCCAGGGCGATGTCCGTGCCGCTCCCCAGGGCGAGGCCCACGTCCGCCTGGGCCAAGGCGGCGGCGTCGTTGATTCCGTCCCCCACGAAGAGCACCCGGCGCCCCTCCTCCTGGAGCTTCCTTATGGCCTCCACCTTGCCCTCGGGCCTGACCCTGGCCAGAACCTCAGGGATCCCCAAGGCCTCCGCCACCCGCCTGGCGGGAGCCTCGTGGTCCCCGGTGAGGAGGGCCACCCGGAGGCCCAGGGCCTTCAGGGCCGCCACGGCCTCTTTGGCCTCGGGCTTTGGGGGGTCAAAGACGGCGAAGGCGGCGAGGAGGTGTCCCTCCTCCACCAGGTAGAGGGGGGTGTAGCCCTCCTCGGGGAGGGCCTTGGCCTCCTGGGGAAGGGGTACGCCCAGGCGCTCCATGAGGGCGGGTCCTCCCAGGTAAAGGCGCCTTCCCCCCTCCTTCCCCTCCACCCCCTCCCCGGGGAGGGCCCGCACCTCCTCCGCTGGGGGAAGGGGGAGGTCTTTGGCCGCCTCCAGGACCGCCTTGGCGATGGGGTGCTCGCTTCCCCGTTCCAGGGCGGCGGCCAGGGCCAAGGCCTCCTCCCGGGAGGGGCCGAAGGGAAGGACCTGGACGAGGGCGGGGCGGCCCAGGGTCAGGGTTCCCGTCTTGTCCAAGACCGCGGTGTCCGCCCGGGCCAGGGCCTCGAGGGCCCTTCCCTTGCGGAAGAGGAGGCCCAGCTGGGCCGCCCGGCCCGTGGCCACGGCGATGGCCGTGGGCGTGGCCAGGCCCATGGCACAGGGGCAGGCGATGAGGAGGACCGAGAGGGTGGCCACGAAGGCGTGGGAGAGGCCGGGGCCCAGGGAGAGCCAGAGGAGGAAGGTGAGGAGGGCGATGCCCAGCACCACGGGCACGAAGACGCTGGCGATGCGGTCGGCCAGTTCCTGCACCCTGGGCTTGTAGGCCTGGGCCTCCTCCACCATCCGGGCCATCTGGAAGAGGACCGTGGCCTCGCCCACCCGGCTCACCCGCAGGAGGAGGACCCCCTCGCCGTTCACCGTGCCCCCCACCACCTCGTCCCCGGGGCCCTTGGGCTTGGGGATGGGCTCCCCGGTGAGCATGGACTCGTCCACGTGGCTTTTGCCCTCCACCACCACCCCGTCTGCGGGGATCCTCTCCCCGGGGAGCACCCGCACCAGGTCCCCGGGGATCAGGGCCAGGGCGGGGACCTCCTTTTCCTCGCCGTCTTGGACCACCCGGGCGGTCTTGGGCCTGAGGGAAAGAAGCTTCCTTATGGCCTCCGAGGCCTTGCCCTTGGCGCCTTCCTCCAGGTGCTTGCCTAAAAGGATCAGGGCCAGGATCACCGCCCCCGCCTCAAAGTAGAGGTGGCGGGCCTCCTCCGGCAAAACCTTGGGGAAGAGGAGGACCAGGAAGGAGTAGAGGTAGGCGCTCCCCGCCCCCAGGGCCACCAGGGTGCTCATGCCGGGAGCCAGGTGCCGGGCCTCGGCCAGGGCCTTTTGGAAGAAGCGCCGGCCGGCGTAGAGGACGGGGAGGGCGGTGAGGGCCTGGAGGAACCCGGGGGCGTGAGGCAGGGGGAGGAGCATGGGCCCCATGGCCAGGAGGAGGGTGAGGAAGGCGAAGGGGAGGGCCAGGAGGAGGTCCTTTTGGTAGGTGGGCGTTTTCTCCCTGGCCTCCTCCTCCACCTCCAGGGGCTCGTAGCCCGCTTCCCTTATGGCCTGGCGGATCCGGGCCAGGCTCACCGCCTCCGGGAGATACTCCACAAAGGCCTTTTCCGTGGCCAGATTGACGCTGGTGGAGAGCACCCCGGGGAGCTTATGGATGGCCCGCTCCACCCGGGCCACGCAACTGGCGCAGGTCATGCCCTTCACGGGGATCTCCGCCCTGGCCACCACGGGCTCGTAGCCCGCCTCCTCCACCCGCTTCAGAACCTCCTTTAGGTCCGCCCCATCCCCTAGGCGGAGGAAAGCCTCCTCGGTGGTGAGGTTCACCCGGGCCTCCTCCACCCCCTCCGCCCGCTTCAGGGCCCGCTCCACCCGGGCCACGCAAGCGGCGCAGGTCATTCCCTTGATGCCAAGGCGGACCTCTTTCATCTTAGAAGCCAGAGGCGGAAGCGGTGGATCTCCTCCGTCTGGGCCAGGGCGATGGCCTTGGCCAGGTCCAGGACCTCCCGGTCCTTGGCCATAAGGAGGGCCTCGAGGGCCATCTCCACGGCCCCCTTGTGGTGCTTTAGCATGAGCTCCACGAAGGCCCGCTCCCGGTTCCTCGCCTGCTTCAGCTCAGCCACCATGGCGGTCATCTCCTGGGCCATGGCCCGGTAGGCCCCCTGGTCCAGGCCCCCCAGGCGGGTGAGGAGGGCCCGCATGGCGCGGATCTCCCCCTCCTGTTCCTTGAGGATGCCTTCCGCCCAGGCCTTGACCTCCGGGTCCTGGAGCTCGGGCAGGGCCACCTTCACCATCTCCAGGGCCCCCTCGTGGTGGGCGATCATGCCAGAAAGAAAGCTCCTTTCCGGGCTGGTTTGGGGGGTGGCCGGCGCGCCGTGCTGGTGTTGAGCGAGGCCCAGGGAGAGGGCTAGCAATAGGGCAAGGGTCTTTTTCATCCCGCACCTCCTAGCGGTACTTGAGGGCTTCCATGAGCTCCTCCACGATCTCCTCCACGTCCCCCCGCTCGTGGGCGGTGGCCACGTGGTCCTTCAGGTGGGCCCTGAGGACCAAGTCCCCCACCCGGTCCAGGGCCCCCTGGACCGCCTTCAGCTGCTTAAGGACGTCCACGCAGTAGACCCCCTCGTCCTCCAGCATGCGCAGGACGCCTTCCAGGTGCCCCTTGGCGGAGAGGAGCCGTCTTTTGGCCTCTTCCCGCACCTTGGGGTCCAGGTGGAGGTGGGGGTGGGGCATCAGGCTAGGACCTCCGCCCGGTACCCTTCCTCCTCCACGGCCCGGATGAGGGCCTTGGGGTCCGCCTGGCCCTCCACCACGGCCTCCCCTTTATCCAATAGGACCTCGGCCTTTTCCACGCCAGGCACCTTCAGAAGGGCCTTCTTCACCGCCATGACGCAGTGGTTGCAGGTCATGCCTTCCACCTTGAGCTTGATCATCCTCGGCCTCCTACCCACCCCTCCAGGGGTGGGGTACCCCCACCCTAACCCCTGGCTTCGGGAAGCGCAACCCCTGGGGTCCCAAAGGCGGTTTCCCTTCCCTTCTGGAGGGCCTAGCGCCCCCGGCCCCCACCCCTAGGGTCCGAAGCGCCCCTTGCCGGGACTTCGGACCAAGTGCCCGCACTTTGGTTTCGCAACATGGGGTGCCCAAGCCGGGGCTGTGGGAGGGTTTTTCTGGGGCTCCCGCCGCGGTGGGGTCCTTAGAGGTCCAGGAGAACCGTTTCCCCTTCCAGCCGGGCGGGGAAGACCTTGACGGGCCTGGGGGCGGGAAGGGTCTGCCGGCCCGTCCTCAGGTCAAAGCGGGCCCCGTGCCGGGGGCAGACGATGGTCCCTTCCTCCACCTCTCCCTCGTGCAGGGGGCCGCCGTCGTGGGTGCAGAGGTCCTCGAGGGCGAAGACCTCCTCCCCGGTGTAGAGGAGGAGGATGGGCCTCCTATGCTCGGGCCGCCGGATCACCAGGCGGCCGTCCTGGAAGTCCTTGAGGGTGGCTACCGGGGTCCACATGGGAAAAGCATAAGGGGGAAACGCCCCGGGCGTTTCCCCCTGGGGGGCTAGAGCCTCACCTTCTCCTCTATCACTGCCTCAATGTGGGCCCGGAGGGCCTTTAGGGGAATGCGGCTGAGGACGTCCGCCAGGTGGGCCTTCACCAGAAGCTCCTGGGCCAGCGCCCGGGGCAGGCCCCGGGACTGGAGGTAGAAGAGCTGCGTCTCGTCCACGGGGGCCGTGGTGGAGCCGTGGGTGCAGCGCACGTCGTTGGCCCCGATCTCCAGCTGGGGGATGGAGTCCACCCGGGCCGTGGGGGAGAGGATGAGGTTGCGGTTGGCCTGGTAGGCGTCCGTCTTCTGGGCTCCCCGTTCCAGGCGGATGAGGCCGGAGAAGACCGCCCGGGCCTCGTCCTTCACCGCCCCCTTGTAGAGGAGGTCCGAGCGGGTGTGGTGCTCCACGTGGTGCTGGAGGGTGTAGTGGTCAAACTGCTGCCGCCCGTGGCCGAAGTAAAGCCCCAGCATCTCGCTCTCCGAGCCCGGGCCCAGAAGCTCCGAGGCCACCTCGCTCCGGGCGTAGGCCCCGCCCAGGTTCACCACCAGGTCGTTGAGGCCGGAATCCCGCTCCAGGAGGGTCCTCTGCCGGTGGAAGTGCCACACGCCGTCCCCGAAGGTCTGCACGTGGGCGTGGCGGAGCCTGGCCCCGGGCCTCAGGACCATCTCCGTGGCCGAGAGGTGGAGGGTGGGGGGGAGGTCTAAGGAAAGGTACTCCTCTATGTAGGCGGCCTTGGCGTTGTCCTCCAGGAAGAGGAGGCTCCGCCCCGCCGAGGCCCTATCCCCCTCTAGGAGGACCTTGAAGACCCCCAAAGGCTTTTCCACCTCCAGCCCCACGGGCACGTAGAGGAAGGCCCCGTGGGTGAAGAAGGCCGAGTTCTCCGCGGCGAACTTGTCCTCGGTGAAGACGGCCTGGAAGAGGCTGGCCTCCACCTTGTCCGGGTAGAGGCGCAGGGCCTCGGCCAGGGAGGTGAGGACGAGGCCCTTGGCCCGTAGCTCCTCCGGGACCTCGGCGTAGACCAGGTCCGGTCCCACGAAGACCAGGAAGGCGGCCACGTCGGTCTTCTCCAGGCGCCGCCTCACCGCCTCGGGGAGGGTGTCCCGGGTGAGGGCAAGCCCCTTGGGGGCCTCCACGGGCTTTTCCAGGGGGGCCTCGGAGAGATCGGTGTAGCGCCAGTTCTCGTCCTTCTTGCTGGGGTAAGGGAGGCGGGCAAAGGCCTCGAGGGCCTGAAGCCTCCGCTTCAGCACCCAATCGGGCTCGCCCAGGGCCTGGGAGATGGCTTCCACGTGCGTCTTGTCCAGTACCTGCATCCTGCCTCCTTAGCCCACGGAGCCTTCCATCTCCAGCTCAATGAGGCGGTTCAGCTCCACGGCGTACTCCAGGGGGAGCTCCTTGGCGATGGGCTCAATGAAGCCCCGCACGATGAGGGCCGCGGCCTCGTCCTCCTTGAGGCCCCGGGTCTGTAGGTAGAAGATCTGCTCGTCGTTGATCTTGGAGACCGTGGCCTCGTGGCCCACGTGGGCGGAGTCGTCCTCAATCTCAATGTAGGGGTAGGTGTCCGTGCGGCTTTCCGGGTCAATGAGGAGGGCGTCGCACTCCACGTTGGCCTTGGCGTGCCGGGCCCCCTCCATCACCTTCACCAGGCCCCTATAGCTGGCCCGCCCCTCCCCCTTGGAGATGCTCTTGGAGACGATGGTCCCAGAGGTGTGGGGGGCGGCCATGACGATCTTGCCTCCGGTGTCCTGGTGCTGACCCGTCTTGGCGAAGGCGATGGAGAGGATCTCCGTGCGGGCCCCGGGCTCCAGGAGGTAGCTGGAGGGGTACTTCATGGTGACCTTGGAGCCCAGGTTGCCGTCCAGCCACTCGTGGTAGGCCTCCCCGTAGACCAGGGCCCGCTGGGTCACCAGGTTGTACATGTTGGTGGACCAGTTCTGGATGGTGGTGTAGCGGCTCTTGGCCCCCCGCTTCACCACGATCTCAATGACCCCGGTGTGGAGGCTTTCCGTGGAGTACATGGGGGCGGTGCACCCCTCAATGTAGTGCACCTCGGCCCCCTCGTCCACGATGATGAGGGTGCGCTCAAACTGGCCGAACTCGGGGGTGTTGACCCGGAAGTAGGCCTGGAGGGGAAGCTCCACCTTGACCCCGGGGGGGATGTAGACGAAGGAGCCCCCGGACCAGGCGGCGGAGTTCAGGGCGGCGAACTTGTTGTCCTCGGGGGGGACCACCTTGGCGAAGTACTCCTTGAAGAGGTCCTCGTACTTCTTCATCCCCTCCTCAATGGCCACGAAGATGACCCCCTGGCGCTCAAGCTCTTCCCGGACCCGGTGGTAGACCATCTCCGAGTCGTACTGGGCCCCCACCCCGGCCAGGACCTTCCTTTCCGCCTCGGGGATGCCCAGGCGCTCGTAGGTCTTCCGGATCTCCTCGGGGATCTCCTCCCAGCTCCTGGCGTCCCGCACCTCGGCGGGCTTCACGTAGTAGACCAGGTCCTCCAGGTCCAGGCTCGAGAGGTCGGGGCCCCAGGTGGGCATGGGCTTCTTCTGGAAGATCTCAAAGGCCCGGAGGCGGAACTTGAGCATCCACTCGGGCTCGCCCTTGTGGTAGCTGATGGCCTCAATGACCCGTTTAGAGAGGCCCCGCTCGGCCATGAAGACCGGCTTGACCTCGTCCACGAAGCCGTATTTGTACTCCTCTCCGAGGGTTCTCAGGTCCACGTCGCTCATGCTCCCTCCTTAACCCTTTCCTTGAGCCACTCGTACCCCCTGGCCTCCAGCTCCAGGGCCAGCTCGGGGCCCCCTTCGGCCACCACGCGCCCGTCCAGCATCACGTGCACCCGGTCGGGGACGATGTAGTTGAGGAGGCGCTGGTAGTGGGTGATGACCAGAGCGCCGAAGTTAGGCCCCCGCATGGCGTTCACCCCCCGGGCCACCACCTTGAGGGCGTCAATGTCCAGGCCGGAGTCGGTCTCGTCCAGGACGGCGTAGGTGGGCTCCAGGACCAGAAGCTGGAGGATCTCGTTCCGCTTCTTCTCCCCGCCGGAGAAGCCCTCGTTGAGGTAGCGGGAGAGGTAGCTCTCGTCCCAGTCCAGAAGCTCCAGGGCCTTCTTGACCTTGGTCCAGAACTCCGCCACCCCCACCTCCCGGCCCAGCCTCGCCTGCAGGGCCAGCCGGAGGAAGTTGGCGATGGTGACCCCAGGGACCTCCACCGGGTACTGGAAGGCCAGGAAGAGGCCCTTCCTGGCCCTTTCGTCGGGGGAGAGGTCCAGGATGCTCTCCCCGTCCAGGAGGATCTCCCCCTTTTCCACCTGGTACTCGGGGTCTCCCGCCAGGATCTTGCCCAGGGTGCTCTTGCCGGCCCCGTTGGGGCCCATGAGGGCGTGGACCTGGCCCATAGGCACCACCAGGTTCACCCCCTTGAGGATCATTTCGCCGTCAATGGATGCCCAGAGGTCGCGGATTTCCAGCTGGTTCATGCTTTTGCCTCCTGGTGCCGGGTCTTCTCTTACTGCGACCCGTTTGCAGTAAAAGTATAGCCCGGCGCCCTCCAAAAGTATAGTGATTTAGTCGGGATTTGCCAGGTGGAACCCCAGGGCCTCGGGGAGGGCCAGGGGGCTTGGGGGGAGGCGCTGTTCCAGCTTGGGGCAGAAGCGGCCCAGGGCGCGGCCCAGCTGGAAGCGGAAGGGGAGGGGCAGGCTTCCCCGCCGCACCTCCTCCAGCTTGGCCCAGGCGGCTTCCCTTTCCCCCAGGCCCAGGAGGGCCAGGACCTCCACCGCCCGGGCCTGGGCCTGGAGGCCGGGGTCCTCGAGGGGGGGCAGGGCCACGATCTGGGCCAGGGCCTCGCCAAAGCTTCCTCCCCGGGCCAGGGCCTCGGCGTAGCCCAGACGGGCCTGGGCCCGAAGGTAGGGGTTTTCCAGGGAGAGGAAGGGCTTGAGGAGGTCCTGCCCCGCCTGGGGGGGAAGAAGGAGGGCGAGGAGGCTTATGGTGTCCAGCCTGAGGGCGGTGTAGCGGTCCGTGGCCTCCTCGGGGATGGCGGTCAGAAGGTCCCTCAGGAGGCGCTCCCCCTGGGGGGCGGTGAGGTGGCCCAGGAAGGGGGGGCGGTAGGGCTGGCCCGCCTCCAGGAGGAGGTAGGTGGCCCCCAGGCGGAAGAGGGTGCGGAGGTGGCGGTAGCGGGCCTCCTTGGGCCTCTCCTGGGTGGTGCGGAAGTAGGCCTCGGCCCGCATCAGGAGTTCCAGGGCGGCGAAGGGCCTTCCCCAGGCGGCCTGGAGGATGCCCCCCTCGCTTTCCACCCGGGCCCGGGTGAAGGGGTCCTCGGCCTCGGCCAGGGCCTTCTTCAGGGCCTCCTCCGCCTCCTCGTAGCGGCCCAGGCGCCTGAGGAGGGTGGCGTACCGGGCCCGCACCCGGGCCACCTCGTCCTTGGGGGCCCCGGCCTCCTCCAGGGCCTTGAGGCCCTCGGCCATGCGCTCTTGGGCCTCGAGGCGGCCCAGGCGCATGAGGAGGTCCCCCATCTGGTAGCGGGCCCTGCCCAGGAGGAGGGGGTCGTGCCCCACCTGGGCCAGCGCCTTCAGGGCCTCCTCGTACCGGCCCAGGTCCTTGGCCACCAGGCCCCGCCAGAGCTGTACCCGGTCCTTCAGGAAGGGGGCCACGGGCAGGCCCTCCGCCTCGCCCACGAAGCGGGCCGCCTTCTCGTAGTCCCCCTTCCAGCGCTCCACCGCCGCCATCACCAAAAGCCCCTCCGCTCGGGCGGTCTCGTCCAGGTGCTCCAGGTCCTCCTTGGGGGGAAGGAGCTCCTCGGCCTCCCGGTAAAGGGCGGCGTCCGCCTTGGCCTCCGCGGCCTTGATGCCGGCCCAGGCGCGCAAGGAGGGGTTTTCCGACTGGGAGAGGACCCTTAGGGCCTCCTCCGCCTCGGGGTGGGCGTACTGGCCGAGGACGGCGCGGTAGCGCACCACCACCCCCGCCAGGGCCTCCCGCTCCTCCTTGGGCCAGCCTTCCGCCTCCTCCCAGAGGCCGGGGAGAAGAGCCAGCCGGGCGGGGTCCTCCGCCAGAAGCGCCAGGAGAATCCGGCGCTCCCCCGCCTTGCGGGCGTGGTAGAGCCTGCGGAAGAGGTTTTCCTGGGGGAAGAAGTCCAGGGCCAGGCGGTGGAGGGCCTTGGGGGCCTCCTCGGGCAGGAGGCTCCTTAGGGCGGGGCGGACCAGGCCCTCCCCCACCCAGTCCAAAAGGGCCTTCTCCGCCTGGGAGAAGCGCTCCACGGGCTTGCCCATGGCCCTTTCCAAAAGCTCTAAGGGAAAGGCGGGGTCGGCCTCGGGGCTGAAGGCGGCCAGAGCCTGGAGGAGGGGCCTCAGGGCGGGGTCGTCCTGGAGAGGGGTCTTGGGGTCGTGCTTGGCGGCCTCCAGGAGGACCAGACGGGAGAGCTCCCCGAAGTTGCGCCCCGCCTGGTTCACCAGGGCCTCGAGGCGCTCCGGGGGCAGGTGGGGAAGCCTTTCCCGCACGAAGCGGCGGGCCTCCTCCCGGCTCGGGGGGGAGAGGGGCTGGTAGGGCAGGGTGGGCGGGGGCTCGGAGAGGGCGGCCAGGTAGGGGATGGAAAGGCGCTTTAGAAAAGGCTCCAGCCAGGCCGCGAGCCCCTTGCGGCTCCCGTCAGGGCCCCTTAAGGGGAGGCCCTCCAGGGTCCCCTCCGCCTCGGCCCGCAGGAGGAGGGGGCGGCCCTCCTGGTTCAGGGCCTGGGCCAGGAGGAGGAGCACCTCCTGCTCCAAGGCCCCCTGGAGGCCGTAGGGCTGGGTGGGGGAGAGCTGGGCCAGAAGCCCCCGCACCTCCTCCCCCACCCCTAGGGCCTCGCTCAGGGGGACCAGGGCCTGGGCCAGCTCCCCCCCCAGGTTCAGGAGGACGGGCTCCTGGCCCGGGAGGGCGGAGAGGGCCCGGTTCAGGGCGGAGAGGAGGACCCCCTTGCCCGTGGCGGGCCCCCCCACCACCACCATCCTGGGCTTCTCCCCCGCCTCCAGCTCCTTGAGGAAGCGGCGGAAGATGCGGCGCTTGTCCCGGCCCAGGGCCTTGCGGGCGCTTTCCAGAAAGAGCTCCGGGGGCGGGGGCGGGGGGGTGAGGCCCGCCTCCCGGTAAAGGTCGGCCAGGATGCCGTAGAGCCGTTCCTTCTCCTCGGGGCTTCCCAAGTCCTTGTAGAGGATGTTGCGCACAGTGCCCGCCCGCCCGCCCCGTTCCGCCACCAGGGCCTCGAGCCAGCGCAAGGAGCCCTTCTTGCCCCGGTGGTCCCGGCCCCGGAGGTGGGGGCGGAGGTCCTCCAGGTAGCGGAGCCAGATGGTGGGGGCCTCCGTCATGGTGTACATACTATATAGATTGCGCTTCGCGTTTTCCACACCGATTTGGGGCCGCATAAACCCCCCGGGTTTCCCCGGGGGGTGAGGGTCCTAGGGCCTTAGTGGGCGGGCTCTTCCGTGAACTGGGCCTCTTCCGTGGAGCCCTTGAGGGCCAGGGTGGAGGCCTCCCCCTGGGTGAGGGCCAGGACCACCTCGTCAAAGTAGCCCGCCCCCACCTCCCGCTGGTGCTTCACGGCGGTGAAGCCCTGGGCCTGGGCCAGGAACTCCTTCTGCTGGAGCTCCACGAAGGCGGGCATGCCCCGGGCCTTGTACCCCTTGGCCAGCTCCCAGGTGTAGTAGTTCAGGGTGTGCCAGCCCGCCAGGGTGATGAACTGGAACTTGTAGCCCATCTCCCCCAGCTCCCGGTTGAACTTGGCGATGGTCTCGTCGTCCAGGAACTTCTTCCAGTTGAAGGAGGGGGAGAGGTTGTAGGCGAGGAGCTTGTCGGGGAACTCCCGCTTCACCGCCTCGGCGAACTTGCGGGCCTCCTCCAGGTCGGGCTTGGAGGTCTCCATCCAGAGGACGTCGGCGTAGGGGGCGTAAGCCAGGGCCCGGGCGATCCCCGCCTCAATCCCGTTCTTGAAGCGGTAGAAGCCCTCGGGGGTGCGCTCGTCCGAGAGGATGAAGGGCTTGTCCCGCTCGTCAATGTCGCTGGTGATGAGGGTGGCGGCCTCGGCGTCGGTGCGGGCGATGATCACCGTGGGCACCCCCAGGATGTCGGCGGCCAGGCGGGCCGCCTGCAGGGTGCGGATGTGCTGGCTGGTGGGTACCAGGACCTTGCCGCCCAGGTGGCCGCACTTCTTCTCCGAGGCCAGCTGGTCCTCGTAGTGGATGCCGGCGGCCCCCGCCTCAATCATGGCCTTGGTGAGCTCAACGACGTTCAAAGCCCCGCCGAAGCCCGCCTCAGCGTCGGCCACGATGGGCACGTACCAGTCCCGGGTCACCTTGCCCTCGGAGCGCTCAATCATGTCCGCCCGCATGAGGGCGTTGTTGATGCGCTTCACGATCTGGGGCACAGAGTTGTAGGGGTAGAGGGACTGGTCGGGGTAGGTCTGCCAGGCCAGGTTGGCGTCGGCGGCCACCTGCCAGCCGGAGAGGTAGATGGCCTCGAGGCCGGCCCGCACCATTTCCACCGCCATGGCCCCGGTGTAGGCCCCGAAGGTGTGCACGTAGGGGCGCTCGTGGAGAAGTTGCCAGAGCTTCTCCGCCCCTCGCTTGGCCAGGGTGTGCTCCACCAGGACGCTGGGCCTGAGGCGCACCACGTCCTCGGGGCGGTAGTCCCGCTTCACCCCCTTCCAGCGGGGGTTTTCCGCCCACTCCCGCTTAAGGGCCTCGGCCTCCTGCCGCATCTCGGGGGTCAACACGCTCAAGGGTTCCATCCCGCACCTCCAAGGTGAGTTTGGAACCTTGGGGCCTTTTGGTGTAAGGTGTAGGCCCCAAAGCTTGACACAGCGAGGCGGTGTGATTTTTTCCTGGCTACACCGCTTAGCGCACCTGCTGGGCGGCGATGAGGAGGGGGTCCCAGACGGGGCTATAGGGCGGGGCGTAGGCCAGGTCCAGGGCCAGGAGGTCCTCCACGCTTCCTCCCTTGGCCAGAAGGGCGGCCAGGGCGTCTATGCGCAGGGCCCCGTGCCCAAAGGCCACCACCGCGCCCCCGAGAAGCCTCTCCGTCCCCTCCTCGTAGACCAGCTCCACCCATAGGGGCTGGCTTCCCGGGTAGTAGTGGGCCCCGTCCCGGCTCTGGATGAAGACCTTTTTGGCGGCGTACCCCTCCTTGAGGGCGGCCTCCAGGGAAAGCCCGGTGGTGGCCACCGCCAGGCCGAAGGCCTTGAAGATGGCCGTGCCCGCCACCCCGTGGAAGCGGGCCTCCTTCCCGGCGATGACCGCCCCGGCGGTGCGGCCGTGCTTGTTGGCCACGTCCCCCAAGGGGAGCCAGTAGGGGCGCTTCAGGACCTGGTGGAAGCTTTCCGCCACGTCCCCGGCGGCGTAGACCCCTTCCAGGTTGGTGCGCATCCTCTCGTCGGTGGCGATGGCCCCGGTGGGCCCCAGGGCCACGCCCATGGCCCGGGCCAGCTCCACGTGGGGGCGGACCCCGGTGGCGATGAGGACCAGGTCCGCGGGCACCACCCCTTCCGAGGTCTCCACCGCCTCCACCCGGCCCTGGCCCCTCAAGGCCTCCACCTTGACCCCGGTCCAGACCTCTACCCCGTGGCGCTCCAGCTCCTCCTTGAGGAGGGCCCCCACCTCGAGGTCCCAGTGGGGGAGGGGGCGGTCCTTGGCCTCCAGGAGGGTCACCTCCAGGCCCCGCTTGCGGAAGGCCTCGGCGGCCTCGAGGCCGATGTACCCCGCCCCCAGGATGGCCGCCCGCCTGGCCCCCTCCAGGGCCTTCAGGAGGGCCTCCCCGTCCTCCATGGTCCTCAGGGTGTAGACCCCTTTTTGCTCCGTGCCGGGGATGGGGGGAATGGAGGGCCTCGCCCCCGTGGCCAAGACCAGGTGGTCGTACCGGTCCTGGAAGGTGCGCCCTTCGGTGTGGTCAAAGACCGTGAGGGTCTTCAGGGAGGGGTTGATGTCCACCACCTCGTGCCGGGTGTGGACCAGAACCCCCTGCTTGCGGAACGCCTCCGGGGTGCGGGCCACCAGCTTGTCCAGCCGGGGGATCTCCCCCGAAAGCACGTAGGGCAGGCCGCAGGCCCCGTAGGAGACCCAGCCGGACTTTTCGTAGATCACCACCTCCAGATCGGGGTTTTCCCGCTTGGCCTTGGCGGCGGCGGAGGCCCCGCCCGCCACCCCACCCACCACCACCATGCGCTTGCCCATGGGGGGTATTGTGCCACAGAAACCCTGGGCCAGATGTCCCCTGGGCCTGGGCCACGTTTTCTTCTTCGTTCCAGGATGCGAGGGCAACCGGGAAAAGCCCTAGAGGTTCTGGCCCTGAGGAACCTTTAGGACCTCCTCCCGAAGGAGCCTGCCCCCCTTGAGGTAGAGGATCCGCCCCGCCCTTTGGGCCAGCTCCAGGTCGTGGGTGACCAGGATCAGGGTGCGG
>Ga0197142_1003066_pt1 | contig 14226 bp, 12 predicted proteins | sample GBS60_MetaG_FD_148614 | JGI IMG/M metagenome (GOLD analysis project Ga0197142, IMG submission 148614) | Sediment microbial communities from Great Boiling Springs, Gerlach, Nevada, United States - GBS 60_MetaG | ecosystem: Environmental > Aquatic > Thermal springs > Hot (42-90C) > Sediment... | reverse complement strand
CTGTGCGGCTTAGCATATTTACCGAGCGGCTTGGATGAAGCTTTCTCAGGCTTCACAGGAGTCACAGTAACCTTAGCTGCCGATCGGTTCTGAATGTCCGATGATGCTATGTCGTAAGGTTGTCCTGAACTGTAATTATTTATAGGTATAGGCGGTGAGTTGGGATTATCGTAATCGCGTTCACTAACATCAATACGTTGCGGAGAAGATGAAAAGCCTACCCATATAACTAAACCGAGTATACATAGTATACATAAGAAAACAAAAGCCGTTAAGGCCAATATCCAACTCGGAATTACAAGCCGACTGCTGTTCCGATAGTCCATTTAAATTCGCCCCCTGTCGGGAATAACCATCACTCATAATAAGGCTACCCGACGGAGACGATTTGACAAACAGCTAGTCGAAACAATTGTCGCTACAGATTGAGGTACACAAAAAGCTGCTTTGCCGCGAGCCGCCATGAAAAACTATCAGTTGTCTTATTTATCGGCCAACGGATTTCTGGACATTCTCTGGTAATACGATGATGATTTCTCCGGGCTTCACATAACCCAATTTCCGTGCTGCTTGTGCTCTACCGCGAGGCGTCTTAAGGTAAGCGATCCTTCGTTCTAACTCTGCATTTTCCTTTTTTAGCGAAGCAAGCTCTTGTCTGGCTTTGCGCACTTCAAGACTTTCAGCGCTCAGCAACCTAAAATGCCTAGCGATATTCACAGTCACGGTCACTACGATAACCAGAATCACTGAAAAGAACGTACCGTACTTCAAAATATGCCAAATGGTTCGTCTCCACACGGATCTCTTTGGCCTAATTCGACGCGGCGGGACTCTGTGTTTATTTGCACGTTTTACAATAAGCTCGTCGGTCATGCCCAGTATAATACTCCATCGGCAAGACCGTGTCAACGAAACATTTGTTCGCTTTTATATTTATAGAACCGCAACCGTCGAACCAATGCATGCGTTGAACTAAATCGCCAGTCACAAACGCTTAGCTTATTCAGCAAATGAAAATCGACTGGCAATGGATCAACGGTTTTCGCGCGGCTCTTCAATTACGATCTCTTGACTTTCCTCCATAACACACGCAGGTTTGTCGTGGAATAGCCGGCGCGATTCGTCATCGGATAGACCCGACACAGTAAGAACAACACCTTCCTGTGCCCCTGAAACCGACAAAAGCACTATGTTTCCGTCCACCTTCGCAAAGTCCACACGACCCGAATTGAGCGAATAGCAGGAAATGTTTGTAGCTTGAGTCGAGTCTAGTCGCTTGTTAAAAACTACTCTAATCACACCATCTTTAAGCACCGCGCTCATAACTTTTGGGGGCTCTGTGTAGATGTATTCACCAAGATGATACTCGTAGTAAGTGGTGCTTTCGCACCCGATTTTCTTAGCGACTTCCTCGACCTGTCGAATCCACTCACGACTACGTCGCATCTGTTTCTGAGAGCCGATGTCGCACTGGAGCATAAGCAGTATATTAGGTGAAATCTCACGCACTGAGTCGGCAACCGGCTTATACTTCAATGCATACGTCGGTTTCAAATTTTCCTTGACCCAATCCTGCCAATCGGTCTGGATCATGTGGACTTCGGGTTTGACGCGCCTGACTATTGCTGCAGCATCTAGTGCTTCCCATTCCCGAAGCTTCGCAAGCTGGTCAGGCACGTCGATACCAAGGCTCCACGTGCACACCTTGACGTCAGGACATTTCTCACGAATACCGTCTTTGCCGTTCACCAGTTCGTCGAGAAAGTTGACCACAGTCGCCACACGAAAACCGATCCATTTCTCATAAAGCGTCTTATCGGTCTTCCACCACCGCGGCGACTTCGGATCGCTAAAGTCTGGGATGCCTGGTACTTCCGGGTACATCTTCTTGAACGCTTCGACACAGCGTTCGCACAAACAGCCGTAGAGTTCACTTTCGGGTCCGTTATAAGCGGGAATGAAAGCCTCTGCTAGGTCGATCCCGTGGAACGGATGCTTCTTAAGCGCGGCTACAAGTTGCTTCTTCTTCCACGACAAATATAAAGGATTGTTAAGACACAGATATGTAAAGTCAGACTTTTGCTTATCCCCACGAAGTTTCATTTGCCATTTCTGCCAATCTTCGGGGAGATCAGCGGTTGAATAGACACCGTTAACAAATGTCAGCATCCACACCCTGAAGCCGTTTTCTCTAAAAGCTTTGACCAGATCTCCATCGATGTCGGATTCTTTTATAGCCACCAGGCGAACATCGTCATAGCCGTTAACCTTAATCTCCTCAACGACACTTTCAGGACTACGGTCTTTGTAATACGCGAAATGAGGATCTACGATCACACTTCGCGAAGCGTATGCCGCTGCACACTGGAATAGAAAAAAAGCAAGAATGAACTTCAGCATCCGAAACAACTCTCTTTCTTTTTCCGGAATATCTGTTGCCTTGCTCCTTTGAAGATAAAGCCATATATGATTTCAGCCGATGTTGTTTGTCTTCGGTGTATCGGACTACCTATTTTCTGCAAGATATTTGGTTGGAAGAACTACTGCGCAAGCATCGCCTTCGCTTGTGCCGCGTATTTTTGTTCCATGCTGGCAAGCCTTTCGTTAGGCGGATTAACGGGAATCGGGCGAATTAGCTCATGATTATGAATGAGCTTTGACAGTTCCTGCAACCTGCGGCTGATTCCGTCGTCATCCTCCAAGTCGCAATATGACGCAGCATAACCTAGCATAGCTGCTCCGAGTAGCGACGCATCCGAAAACGTAGTAGCGAAAGTATTCTTCCCGACAAAAATCTTAGTTATCCAATTCCAAAGCGCGTTACGTGTCGGTTCGCCTGCAAGCAGCAACCTCGATGGCGCAGCGTAATATCGTTGTTCCATTAGATCTATACAGCGTCGCAGTCTTACTGATATTCCCTCTAACGCAGCAAGTGCAATATCGCCAACGCCGTGAGCTTCGACAAGACCCGTCAGCTTTCCAGTAGCATGAGAATCCCATTCCGGCGCCCGCTCTCCCCCAAGAGCAGTATCAAAAACAAGCAGCGAATGCCCTAAAGATCCCGAACAAGCCGTCAGTCTTCTTTCCAACGCCTCAATTGCCAATTTTTCGAGTTGTCGATCGGCTTTTGCGTCTGAGTCGTCAAAGCGAAGTCGGCGCACCCAGTCCCACACTTTGCCACTACGCAGCGTAGGAGCGACTGCACACCATGGTGCGTCGGCAAGCGACTTTACCGTGGGTATTGGGTAGTGTAAGACAGTCTCACGATGCGTATTGCGGGGCCGCGGGGCCTCGACCATGAGCATCGGCGAATCGGTCGACCCGCGCACGTTCACAATCGTATCGGCATCAGTAAACAACGCCAACGCACCTAGCGGACTGTCGCCCGCACCTATTGATACCGCCTTCAAATTCGGCAATCCCAGCAAACTCCGAACAGAAGCAATCGCAGCGCTTGGCACCACATTCCGCCAAGAAGGAACAGCGCAAGGAAGAAGTCTTTTCAGCTGATCGGGAGAGATCTCCGGCAACACTTTTTGAAGCAAACCCCTAATACCTGGCGACACCGGTTCCATCGTTTTCGAATGATAAAGACCGCTTATTACCGTTTCGGTGAAGTCGGAGACCATTTCCGAAGGCCGAGGATATGCGTTTACAGCCTTAAGAAGCGCGTACGAGAAAGCGGAGTTAGGTGGCAGCAGCATAGCAACGTTATCGACCTGCAAACCGCAAGACCTGACAAGGTGCACCAAACCTACCGCCATATTGCCCGGCCACATGCGATTTAACGTGTCTTGCTCCGCTAGGCCGAGAGCTTCGTCCATTTCAGGAACGCACGTGCCGGCGTCATCAGTATTGTCATACAGACTTACGCAACACGGATCGATTGACCCGTCTTTTAATACCGGGAATATGCCCGGAAAAATCGTGCTAATACCGACACCCTCGACGAGCTTCGCCTCCACGGCTCTTCTGTGGAGTTCTGCCGTGCATTCTCTAATCAGCTCTACCCACTTCGCGGGATTTCTCCTAGCGGTTTCGTCAGGATATGATATTGAGCTTGTCCAAGTCTCGAAGATTACTGGTTCCGAAGGCATGCCGGCGGTTTCGCGAACGCCAAGCAACATTCCACTAACGGCTTGTGTAGATATATCGATACCAATACAGTATCTAATGTCACCCAAAGATCAACGCACCTCGTATGCTGCCCATATGGTGACCAAATAGAGCAACAAGAACGCCCACCCCTGTGCATTCGTCAACTTCCTTCTCGCCAAACTTAGACTAGCTATAAAAGTCAGGGCTGTCATAACTATAAAAGGAATGCTAATTATTTGCACACTACCATCTCCCCTGGCAGCGGCAACGAAAGGAAGCAATGCGAGAAGCAAGCTATTATGGTTAACTTTCGAACCCATAAAGTTGCATACAGATATCTCTGCTAACTTGCCGTCTCTAATAACGGTCAGATAAGCGGTCATTTTTTCCGGCAATTCGGATGCTATGGGACTAAGCACGATAGCAACGGCAAAAGGACTAATTCCTATCCATTCCGCTATTCCAATCACCGATTCGACAAATCGCTCCGATGCGAATACAATTATTATGCCCCCGATAAACAATTTAACCAATGCTCTTTTGATCTCGGTTGCACTTACTGTGTGCGTTTCCGTCTTAGCAATTTTACTTGCTACAATAGAATGTTGGGCTACATGAGTGATGAACAATGCTGTGAGTATAAGTCCATCTTTCAGGTCTAGACCATCGCCCTCCCACGCAAGAAATAGAGCTGCTATAGCCGTAACTAGTAGATGGATTGCGTCGATCTGAGTGTGCTTTGAAAGGCGCACCACATCGACTGGATTCTTGCTGAGCTTGCTTGTTGCGACAAGGATAACCGATCCGTAACCAAGAGTGACAAGTAAGGTGCATGCGCCAACAGCCGAACCAACCGCTACACTGTATTGCCCCTTAAGGCTTGCCCAAAATACGAATAAATACTCAGGCAGTGTAGTAACCAGAGCAAGGAGTATACTCCCAGCGAAATTACTTCCGTATTTTTCTGCCAGCTTCTCCGCACCTACACTCAAGAGCCAAGCGGCAGCCACTATCACCAACAAAAGACCCAAGAACTCAAGAACCAGCAATTTATCCTCCTCTAGTTTGCAGCAATCAACAATGATACACTTAACATCAAAAAAGACCTTTGCCATAAAGCTCGCTCACGCGTAAACATGGAACAAAGGTCTTGCAGTGCAGTCGAACCTGCAGGAGGAACCAGCTCCGCTTCCTAATCGAGAAGCAAGGTTTTGGCTCCTCCCTCTCGCCAACAGGCGGAGTTGCTACTACCCTTTGATTTGTATTACTTTTTGAGGCTAATATATCACACTAATCATAAACTCCGCAAGAATTGGCAAAAGTCAAGGCTGGCAAAGCTCTGAAGTTCTTACCGGTTACGATTCATCTAAGCAAGCAGAGCAGAGCAGAAAAATTTGCTTTACTACTGAGACCTTGAATTCAAACGGATTAACAAACCGCATGAGGTGGTATAAGATAAAAGGTATACTATACCCCCTAGGGTAGGAGCGTAGGATGCCGACGAATGTCAAGCAAGATGTATTGCTGAGGTTGAAAAAAATCGAGGGACAAATAAAAGGTCTCCAAAAAATGATCGAAGGAGGCCGAGATTGCCCGGAAATAGTGCACCAGCTTGCGGCAGCTAGAAAGGCCTTGGACAAAGTAGGTTTTATCATTTTGAGCCATCGCTTGCAGGAATGCATTCAGGAGAAAAGCGCACAGAATAACTCAGATAAGGCGATGGAAGAAGCTATGAATCTCTTCCTTACTCTGGCATAAAAACATGAAAAGTCGATCTGGGATAATTTGTTGCAGGATCAACAGCGTTATGACTCATAAAGGAGGAACAAATGCCGATCTACGAGTATAAATGCAAGAAATGCGGCCAAAAGTTCAGAGTGTTGCAGAGTGTTATGACAAAACTCGAAAGCACTCCGTGCCCTGAATGCTGTTCAAAAGATACTGATCGCTTGGTATCGCAATTCAGACCGTGTAAAAGCTGTAGATCGTGTCCTCCAAACGACCCGTTTAATCGAACGCGTTAATCTGGCGCGTCGGCCGGCGCGCATAGTTAAATGACACAACAGTTTGCCAATTTTTCGGATTGGCGGTTTAAAATGCCAAGGCGGATAGGCCACGGAAAGGAGACAAAATATGAAAACTATATTAGCAGTTCTGGTAGGTGTCGGAATTGCGCTGGCGTTGAGCTACGCTAGTAAAAAGATGGGTGGGCAATGCACATTGTTGTGTAATCCATACCTAGCCGCAATCGGTGGCGGCATAGCAGGATTGGTGTTTGCTCTAGGTCAAGGCAAATAGTTAGCTCTTGCACAATTGACGTCCACTTGTATAATAACTGCAGAGCTCGAGCGGGATTTGCTTTTCTCGCTCTACAACTTTTGAGTCGGAAGGATCGAATGAAACCGCGAATTGGCTTTGTAGGCCTCGGCATAATGGGCAAAGGTATGGCCAAAACTCTGCTTCAGGCAGGTTATGAGCTCACTGTCTATAACCGCACTCGCAATAAGGCAGAAGAGTTCGTTAAGCTGGGAGCAAAGGTTGCCGAAACTCCCGCGGATGCGGCGAGTGGCAATGATGTTGTCATTACGATGCTAGCAGACCCCGCTGCAGTCACGGAATTGGTTCTTGGAAAGAACGGGATTGTCGAAGGATTGAAAGCCGGATCGACCTTAATTGACTGCAGCACGGTTGACCCGGTAACTACAGCATTGACTTTGGAGGCGGCTGAAGCTAAAGGAGCGGACTTTCTTGATAGTCCCGTTGCCGGAAGCAAGGATGCCGCTGCAAAAGGCGAGTTGATCTTGATGGTCGGCGGGAAGGAAGAGACACTCTCAAAAGTCCGCGATGTTTTGGAGACCATAAGCAAGCGAATAATCTATGCGGGGCCGTCCGGATCAGGCACTATGCTTAAGCTTTGCTTCAATTTGATGGTTGCGCACATGGCTGCGGCCATCTCGGAATCCCTTGTTTTGGGCGTGAAGTCTGGTTTGAAGGCCGAGACCATAATAGAAGCCATAATGTCAGGTGCCATCGGAGCTCAGTTCTACGAGTGGAAAGGCGGCTGCATGATGAACCGTGATTTCACGACCAACTTTTCAACCAAGCTCATGCACAAAGATCTGAATCTAATCATGTCAGCCGGATACTCACTGAACACTCCGCTGCCAACCACAGCTGCTGTCAAGGAACTATTTGGCATGGCTAAGTCCAAAGGTTACGCCGAAGAGGATTTTTGCTCAGTTGTTAAGATACTAGAACAGTTTGCGGGAGTAGAAGTTCGGCGCCAATAAAATTTGCGTTGTAACCTGGTATAAATTGGGTTGGAGTCTTCACTACCCCTTCTTATTCTCCTCATATTTCTTTATTCTAGCATTTCTCGTTTTCGTGCTGTTTGCACAACCTCGAGCAATATAGTCATACACAAGAATATGATGACTGAGCTATGACTATTACTCACTGTTCGGGTGTAGCTTACGACCTTTTAGGGTATCACAAAGGCAATCATGCACATAATTCACATTTTTAACAGAAGAGCAAAGATTGGAGGTGGTTTTGTATACGGCAAATCAGCAATTTGACATCGCGAAGAAACCGCCAGGAAAGCCTGCTCCCGTCGGTCTTTAATATTTTTGCATGTAGGAGGATAAAAGTGAGGTCCAAATTACTGATAATCGCATCTGTTTTGGCTGTCCTCTTTATCGGCTGCACAGATATATGTAGGGCAGCTTATCCTGTGCCAGATAGGATAGTAGCGGTAACGCTTCTTCACGGTTGGTTCGACGACCAAGCTGCCTGGTATGTGCCGACTTTGTCGAGTGATCTCAAATTTGCAGAAGTGCCCCAGACTTCTATCCCCGACACCGACACACTTACTTTCGCTCCAGAATTTGCAGCGTGTATCGACGCAGGCTTGGCAAACGACGTTTATATTGTGCTAAACTACGTCCAGGGGCCGGTTTTCTCGACTGCTCCAACTGAACCCGACATCTATACACCCATCTGGCAAGTCAACACCGTCACTTGGCTGGACCCTAACAAAGCTCGCCCAATTACTAACGACAAACCCGCTGACGAGCTGAATCCTACCGGACTTCCTTCACCAGATGAAGCGGTGATTGTGAAGACAAATGTAGTGCTGAATGCTTCCATACTCGCTTTAGGCCCTCTCAATGGAGCTTGGCTTCCAGCGCCGCAGGACACTTACCGCATACCACAGGGAATAGCATGTAATCAGCAATCCAAGACTTTGCTTATACCAGCCTATAACGTATTTTGTCAGAATCCGCTCACCCAACGCGGTATCTGGTTACGCACTATGTTAATACTCGATGCTGCCGACTCTAACACTGCAGTAATGTTCGGTACAAACTTATCCACTCGCCTTTCAACAGTTCCACCTGAGTTGATGCAGCGGCTATACGTGATGAACGAACCCAAGCCTATGTCACAGCTACCAATCGTGCGCGAATGCCCCATACCCAACTGGCTAAGAATGCCTAACACTAACTATCGCTACACTCCACTAATGCTAATCACGGCAATGGACAGGCTCATACCGATATACGCAATAATAAACAACGTGCAGTCACTGGATTGGCTGCTCCAAGCAGGGTTACTCACAATCGCAGATGAAAGCAAAATAGTTAACGCGCCTCTCGTCCGCCTCGCGTCCGAACGCTGAGTTATCCACTCCGGAGGAGAGCAAGGGGAAATGCCGGAGCACGTTTAATGCGGGCTCCGGCCTATTATGAATCACATAAACTCCTTCTTCGCGCACGACCTCTATTTGTCTACCCGATGTTCGTGAAATACGCACTAGGGACAAAAGAAAGGTCGTATATCATAATGCTATCATCCTACCTATCCATTGTCCCTTATCCGAAGTGCTTATTTCTTGCCAAAATGCAGCTTTTAGCTTATTCTTTTCGCTTTCTATCTTGACGCAAGCCTCAAAATTAGAATAGAAGGATAACCGATGTAACCAGTATAAGTATTCGGTTACCTGGGCTTTATTTTTCCGAGTCCGGACATTCTGGAAGAAGGAGAGATGGGTTTGGACGAAAAAGCATTCACATCCAATGGTGTGTCTTACAACAAGTCGAAGTTGTTCTTTGTGAGTGTGCTTGCGCTCGCTACGGGCGGAATGGTATTCAGCATCAGGACCAGCATTATGAGTGACCTGCAGGGCTTCTTTACAGGAGCCCAGGCTCAGCAATCGGCGACTTTACTTGGTGCAGCAGTTGGGGCAGCGTTTTTGGGGCTGGCGATAGCAAACTTCGTTGGCGGCCCGCTGTGCGATTTCGTGGGAATGGGCAGACTCCTAGGAGTTGCCTCGTTGCTCCACATTGGCGGCGCGCTCATAATTATCTACACGCTCCCAATTAGCCAGTTTATACCGGTGTTTTGGACTCTGTGGTTTGGCATGCTGTCGGTAGGATTGGCGCACGGACTGATCGAGGCAGCCATAAACCCGCTCATAGCTACCCTGTATCCAGACGATAAGACGCACAAACTCAACGTGTTGCACGCATGGTGGCCTGGCGGATTGATAATCGGAGGGCTAGTTGCAGTAGCTTTGGGGAAATTGGGTGTTGGCTGGCAAGTTAAACAAGGTGTGATCATACTACCGGCCTTGGTATACGGCATTATGGCCGTCACTACCAAGTTTCCCGTCACCGAGCGCGTGGCTGCAGGCGTAAGCCATAAGGAAATGTTTGCCGAAGCGCTGAAGCCGCTGTTCATCGTTTGGTGGATCTGCATGTGGTTCACCGCTACCACAGAGCTTACTACTGGACAGTGGATTGATGCGTTCCTCGGGAACACCGTGGGTATGAAAGGTGTGCTTCTGCTCGTTTACTGGAGCGGCTTGATGTTCGTGATGCGGCACTTCGCCGGCGGACTCGCGCACAAACTGTCACCGGTGGGATTGATGTGGTTCTCATCGCTGTTGGCTGGTATTGGTCTTTTGATTCTTAGCGTTGCGAATTCTCCGCTGACAGGTCTGATTGCTGCGACGGTGTTCGGAATCGGCATATGCTATATGTGGCCTACGATGCTTGCGGTTGCATCCGAACAATTCCCTAAGGGCGGAGCGTTTCTTATGGGTCTGATGGGAACGGCGGGTAATCTGTCCATTCTGTTTACTATGCCTGCTCTCGGCGCAATCTTCGACCACTACAAGGTGAAGATCGCAGAAGAGATGGGTATGGCGTTCACAGATCCAGCAGTGCTGACAAAGGCTGCATCTATTTCGTTCCGGTGGATGGCTGTGCTTCCGGCGGTACTCATTGTGATGTTTGGTGCTTTGTGGCTTAGGGACATTGCCCGCGGCGGTTACAAGCCAGTAAAGTTGACGGCTCAGACGGAACCGACTCAAGAGAAATCAGAAAAGGTCGAAGTTTAGCGCAAAGCGATACAAAAACACGCAATTTAAGGAGTTCGGGGTCTACGCGATAGTCTTGCAGATTATGCGTGATTGTGGCTCACTTAGATGCCCACATGTCATTTGCAGGCGTAGCACCCTGAACTCCGTCGAATTATGCCAAACCCCAGTGCGAATTCGAATCAAAGCAACCGTCTGGACAAACAGGTGATACTCAACTCCTATCAAGGCGGTCGGAATATTAAACGCAAAGGGATGGCCATCTCCTGCGATCAATTCACATCTATCTCCGATGATATCGCAAGCAGACGCTGTGAGAGTTTCTTTCGGCGGCGACCTAAGTAAATAACCAAGCGAAAGAAAAACTGAATCTCCAAGACCGATAAGCGCTAGGATTACTGTCACAATTGGCAAGGTGTTTTTTCATTTTTTACCTATGAAGCGCTTCGTAACAAAATTACCCGTTTATGCTTCGAATAAAATCAAGGAAAAAGAATCATAGCGAACACCGTGAAGTCACCTAGTTGTGTACGCCGCGTCGTTTCGCGTCAACTCATGTAGTCTTTCAGGAGGATGCGATGTTTGGACGCAGTTCGGGCAAGATTGATCTACCAAGTTTGCCTACAACTCTCGCCCGCGTTATTCAGATAACAAACAGATTAGACACGACGGCAGAACAGGTGGCAAACGTTGTAATGCTGGACCAATCTCTTGCCACCAAAGTATTGCGACTTGCAAACTCGGCATTCTATGGTCGTAGAGTGAAAGCTCAAACTGTGACAGAAGCAGTTATTACGCTTGGTTTCACTACCATTCGCAATCTTGCCGCATCTGCATCCATTGTGGACATACTATTCCCGAAACGTCTTTTTCCGGGGTTTAGTTGGCAAGACATGTGGATTCACTCCGTAACGTGCGGCTTGGGCACGGAAGCTTTGCTTGCAAGAATGATCGGACGCTCACATGTTGCCAACGAATCTGCTTTCGTCGCAGGGCTTCTGCATGATGTGGGCAAACTGATACTCGCAAGAGCACTACCACAAAGGTTTGTCCAGATAGTTGAGATATGCCGGGAATACGGGTATCAAATGGTCAGGGCAGAGACCAACGAACTGAGCACTAATCACGCCCGAATCGGAGGCGAATTAGCTACCGAATGGCAATTTCCTAACATTCTGCAGGCCGGAATTGCTTATCATCACTCTCCGGAAGAAGCCGTGGAATACGAAGAGTTTGCTCGTTCGGTTTACGCCGCCAATTTGCTCTCTAAACGCTTGGGAAGAAGCTACCTTGAAGGAGTCTCGATAGATATAAGCTTAGCCGAGGTTGCAGAGGCTGCCAAGCTGACGGTAGCGGAAGTTGAAGCTGCAGTCGACCAAGTGCGCGAGGGACTCCATCGATGCAGCGAGATTCTCTCTTGGGGCGACAAGATGCCCGGAGCAGAACGATACAGACGGGCAGCTTAAATTAAAATATCGTCTTGCTAAGTTTCGTAATTGGCATCTTGCCCTCAAAGTTTGGCGCCCGCTTGACGACAGGCACTATATCGTGCAGACTGTTCGTATAATCAACCTATTCTGCATGAGTTGTTGCCGGACGCTAAAGAGTTCAGAGATATCATTCGCGTTATAGATGTTCCCGCAGTCTCCAACGGTCTCTATGCGCATGTGGTAGCCGATCCACAAGCTCGCACGGCACTCTGCTATCTCGGTTGAGCTCGGTTTGGTTACGAATTTGAAAGACTGAGTCGGCTTCGATGTTTGTTTTCATCACACTAACTACTTTTGCTGCAAAAATCGTCAACAATCCCGGGGTTTGAGTCTGGCATGCAGGGCTTGTCGGCAAGTTGCGAAATAGAATTGCGTCTATATATGACTGCAAGCTCGAATTCTTGCGATCCCCGGAAAAGCATCATATCATGATGTGGACACAATGTGGACACGCAACCACAGTCTGAAAACCAAGCGAAAGGCCGAATCGATGAGAATCAAGCGAACGCTATCATTATTGACTTTAATCTCCATAATAGGGGCATTTATAATCTCTTGCGCTGTTGCCAAGCCTACCGCAAGTGACTTGCTTGATCGCGTAAAGGCGGCGGAAGCTGCCGTGCGCGACTTCAAGGCGGAGATGGTTATTATCGACGCAAATAAGAAAAACGTCTCTGGTATGGGCGAGGGATATGCCGAAATCCTAAGGTTGGAAAAGGCAGTTGTCCAGTATAAGAAACCGAACTTGATCAGATACGACGGTTACGCCGAAGGCATCAAGGCTACCTACATACAAAACGGCTACGTAAAACTTGTCCTACTTCCTATGGTCAAGCAAAAGGTGAACGTTAAAGATGCGCCGGGCAAACGCCAGGACACGCTTGACTTGGGCTTTCTTTCTAGCCAACTTTGGAAGGACAACAATGTGTCCGTAATCTCATCGGACAATAAAGGCATTTTGAAGGTCAAGTTCGATCCGAAGTTCGGCGGAGACGACAAGCGCCGCGACATAGTATGGATCGACTCTCGGACATTAAAAGTGCTGAAGCGAGAGAAGTATCGCGGCAATGGTGAGCTACGTATCAGGATCGTATACGGCGACTTCGAAATGCTCGGCGGCAAGTTGCCGATCGCTACAAAGTCAACAATGTACGATCCCAAAGGCGGCGAACTTGGAACGGTAAGCTACAAAAACCTAAAGTCGAACGTCGGTCTGCCGGACTCGTTGTTTTCTCTCAATCAACGTTAAACTCTATCGCAATAATTCCAAAGTCGACTTGCCGTGTTTAGACTGCGTCTATCGGAAAACCTTCAAGACGTCGGCTTCACTCGGTGCGACATGGTATGTTTGCCGGAAGCTGAACGCGCTTTCGGCCTTCGATCGTCGCTTTCAGCTTTCGCCATTTGGGCACTGCTGAGAAGCTCAGGCACTGTTACAAACCGATAGCCTTGTTTCAGTAGCCCTTCAATTATCAACGGTGTTGCTGCCACATCACGCCATCGCATCGGATACATACCATCGTGCGCAAGGATAATTGCTCCGGGTTGCACACGGCTTATAACTCGCTTGGCCATCGCTTCCGGGGCCGGAGCATTGTGGCTATATGCACATACAGTCCACAACACGGTTACATATCCTTTCGACGACGCAAGCGCGAGCAGGTCGTTGCTCAAAAGTCCCTTAGGTGGCCTGAACAAGCGAGGCGACATCCAGCAGAGCTGTCGGATTACATCTTCGCACTTTTCGATTTCAAAGTCTATCTGGCCACTCGGACTGAACTTAAGATCCGGTGGGTGGGAATAGGTGTGATTGCCAATCGCATGCCCGCGCGCGATTACTTCCCTTACAAGCCACGGATACTGCTCCATACGGCTTCCTATCATAAAGAACGTCGCCTTCACGTTATACTTGTCAAGCACTCGTAATATCTCAGGCGTAAAAATCGGATGCGGACCATCATCGTAGGTCAAGGCAACGATCTTATTAGTGGTCTTCACTCCGCGGATCACATAGCTGCTCAGTTGTATCGATGCCTGCCTATAGACAACCTGCGAATGTATCGGCGAAATTGCAGGCCAGACTCCGAGCAATACGCATAGGGAAAATAAAGACATCGTTCCGATCATAACCTCTATGGCCGCGCAGTTAGCTATCTGGTGTGATGAAGTCGATTAGGAAGCGGATGCTTCAATCTATCCCATAGTACGTTTTACCGCGTCTGCAATTTGCCCAACCAGCATCTCTAATTCCTTTTG
>Ga0197142_1003065_pt1 | contig 14230 bp, 10 predicted proteins | sample GBS60_MetaG_FD_148614 | JGI IMG/M metagenome (GOLD analysis project Ga0197142, IMG submission 148614) | Sediment microbial communities from Great Boiling Springs, Gerlach, Nevada, United States - GBS 60_MetaG | ecosystem: Environmental > Aquatic > Thermal springs > Hot (42-90C) > Sediment... | reverse complement strand
ACCAGTTGCGCCGGAGGACCTCCATCTCCGCCTGGACCAGCTTGCTCTGGAGCTCGGCGATCTTGCGGTTCTCCGCCTCCGCCTTGGCCCGAAGGAGGGCCATGCGGCGCTCTAATTCATCGTCCCAGTGGAGCATGCATCTACTTTAGGTTCGCTCCTGGAAGGAGGGTGTGACGTGTGCACATGAGAAGCCTTAGAACTCAAAGAAGGCGGGCACGAACTCGTACCCCTCCCCTGCGCGTCGGATGCGGCCCAGAGCCGGCCAAGGGAAGTGGTAGGCGGTGATCAGGCTCCGCTCCTCGGCCACCTTTTGGAAGAGCCGGGCTCGGGTGCGCACCGCCTCGGCCTTGTCCATGTCAAAGCCCAGGTAGGCCTGGGAAAAGCGTAAGGAGAGAAGGTAATGCCCGGCGGCGTCCCCGAAGATGAAAAGCTTCTGGCCTTGGGAGGCCACCTCGAGGCTCATGTGCCCTGGGGTGTGGCCGTAGGAGGCCACCGCGCGCACCCCGGGGAGGATCTCCTCCCCCTCCCTCACGGCCCGGATGCGCTCCCTCAGGGGCACCAGGGTGCGGCTCACCGCCGGGGAAGGGTTCTTGAGCCAGTAGTCCAGGTCCACCTCCCCCATAAGGTAGGCGGCCCGGGGAAAGGCGGGCCGACCCTCCCCGTCCACCAAACCCCCGATGTGGTCGGGGTGGCCGTGGGTGAGGAAGACGTGCGTGATGTCCTCGGGGGTGTAGCCTGCCAGCTCCAGATGGGCGAGGAGCCGCCCACCGGAGGCCCCGCCCCGCCCTGTGTCCACCAAAAGCCGGGCCTCCCCCAGGTCCAGGAGCACGGGGTTGAAGTTGTTGCGGGTGGCCTCGGGGTTCAGGAAGTTCTCCTCCAAGGTGCGGCGGAAGGCCTCCTGGAGCTCCGGGTTAGCCCCCCAGTTGGGCAGGAGGGGCCCAGGGGCCGACTGCCCGTCGGAGAGGACCACCACCGCCGCGCTCCCCAGGGAAAAACGGTAAAACCCACCGCCATTTACCCCCTTGGGAACCCGCCCCTGAGCGTGCCCTCGCAGGAGCAGCCCCGAAAACAAAAGGCCTCCCGTGGCTTGGATAAAGGTTCTACGTTTCATCTTTATCCCCCTCAGTAAGAGGCTACGCCTGGGAAGCCTACGGGAGTGTGGCCCGGCTCACCCGCCTTTCCCAAACCCTCTCCAGCAGGAAAAGGGCCAGGGCCAAGGCCATCAGGTAGGGCCCGAGGGAAAGGGGAAGACTGGCCCTTCCAGGAAGCTCCTCCAGGGTGAGAAGCCTCCCCCCGCTCCCCTCGGCCAGGGCCCGCAAGGTCCCCTCGCCGTCCCTGGGGGTCCACTCCCCGGGGAGGGGGAGGGCCAGGGGAAGCCTTAGCTTCCCGGAAAGGAGCACCCCTTGCTCCCTCAGGAAAACCTCGTGGCGCAGGGGCCCCGTGGGCACCAAGGGGAGCTCCCTCCCCCCCGCCAGGACCAGGGGGGCCTCGAGGCGGCCCAGGACCACCGCCCGCACCCCCTCCCCCTCGGGGTAGGCGTAGAGGGCCAGGGCCTTCTGGCTCCCCGCCAGGTAGCGGGCGAGGCCTCCCAGGAAGGGGGCCGCCCCTTCCCAGCCCCTCCAGGAGCGGGAGAGGTCCGTGGCCAAGGCGGCCACCCGCCCCTCCCCCCTTTCCCCCAGGGCCAGGACCACCCGCTCCCCGCTCGTTAAAAGCGCCTCGGCCCAGGGCTCGGCCCGGGCGGGGAGAAGGACAGCGAGGGGCGGGAAGGCGAAGCCCTGGGTGAGGGGGTGGGGCAGGGCCTCCACGGGAAACCAGCCCTCCAACCCCTCCCCCTGGAAGACCTCCTGCCCCTCCCTCAGGAAGAGGCGGGGAAGCTCCTGGGCCGTGGCCGCCCGGTAGAACCGCCCCCGGCCCCTTTGGGCCAGCTCTTCCAGAAAGGCAGCGTCCGCATCCGGCCCCAGGGCCAGGGCGCTCACCTCCACCCCGGAGGCCTGCGCCAGGGAAAGGATGGGCTCCTTGGGGTCGGCGACGAGGCCGTCCGTGAGGACCAGAATCGCCTTCCGCTCCACGGGAACCCCCTCCAGAAGCCGCAAAGCCTCCTGGAAGGCCCCGCCCAGCACCGTCCCCCCGCCCGCCCGCAAGGAGAGGAGGAGGCTTTCCGCCTCCTTCTTGCCCTGCTCCGTCATGGGCCTGGGGGGGAAGAGGACCCGGGGACCGGAGCTGAAGAGGACCACCCCCAGGTAGTCCTCGGGGGCGGCGCTCCTGACGAGTTCCAAAGCCCCCGCCACCGCCAGGGCCAGCTTCTCCCCCTCCATGCTCCCGGAGACGTCCAGGACCAGGACCAAGGCGGCCCCCTTCCTCCCCAGGGGCTTCAGGGGCAAATCCTCCGGTAGGGCCCGGTCCCAGCCCCCGAAGAAGAGGCCCTTGGGGGTGGCGGTGAAGAGGAGACCCCCTCCCTGGCGCAGGTAGTCCCGGAGGGCCTCCGGGGCCCCGGGGGGCAGGTCCAGGACCCCTAGGCCCACGGCCACCAGGTCCGCCTCCAGGGGGAGGCGGAAGACCTCCTCCACCAAAAAGCCCTGGGCCTCCAGGTAGCGGGCCAGGGCGGGGTCTCCCAGAACCAGGGCCCTCACCCGATCGGCGGGGGCCAGGCGGGCTTTGGCCTCGCTCCTCCCCCAGGAGCCTTCGGCCACGGCCCGCACCTCGGCCTCCTGGGTGAGGGGGAAGGCGTAGCTGAGGACCCTGACCCCCTCCACCCAAAGCCGCTTTTCCAGGGGCCCCGCCGGACCCTCCACCCGCAGGAGGGCCTCCGTGGGGCGGGGGGCCTCGAGGACCACCCCCACGCCCACGGTCTCCCCCAGGAGGGGATAAAGCGGCGGGACCAGGCGCAGGTCCACGTGGGCCTTGGGGGGGACGTAGAGGGCGTCCAAAGGAAAGGGCGGGGGGACAGGGGAAAAAAGGCCGTCGGAGACCAGGACCACCCGGCTTGGCCTAAGCCTCAGGGCCTCCGCAAAGGCGGCCCGCAGGTCCGTACCCTCCCCCAGGTCCAGCCTCCGGGCCGTGGGGGAAGGCAGGAGGGCCGCCCGCTCCGCGAAGGCCACGTAACTGGCCTCCCGGGGCAGGCGCTCCGCCAGGGCGAAGACGCTCTCCCGGGCAGAAGGGGAGAAGTCCAGCAGGTAGACCACGGGGCCGGGGAGGGGAAGGCGCACGTCCAGGAAGGCCAGGAGCAGGGCCAGGAGCACCAAGCCCCGGAGGAGGTAAACCCCAAGCCGGCCCACGGCCTCAGTCCATCCAGTGCCCCAGCTTCTCCTTCTTGGCCTGGAGGTAGCGCTCGTTGTGGGGGTTGTCCCCGGCCCTCAAGGGCAGGCGCTCCACGATCTCTATGCCGAAGCCGGAAAGGGCCTTCACCTTCCTGGGGTTGTTGGTGAGGAGGCGCATCTTCCTCACCCCCAGGTCGTGGAGGATCTGGGCCCCCACCCCGTAGTCCCTAAGGTCCGGGGGAAACCCCAGGGCCAGGTTGGCCTCCACCGTGTCCAGGCCCTGGTCCTGGAGGTGGTAGGCCCGGATCTTGTTGGCGAGGCCAATCCCCCGCCCCTCCTGCCTCAGGTAGACCAGGACCCCCCTTCCCTCCTTGGCGATCCGCTCCAGGGCCAGGTCCCGCTGGAAGCCGCAGTCGCACCGCAGGGAGTGAAGGGCATCCCCCGTGAGGCACTCCGAGTGCATGCGCACCAGGACGGGCTCCTCGGGCTCCCAGGACCCCATGACCAAGGCGGCGTGCTCCTCCCCCGTGAGGGTGTCCCGGTAGGCCAGGATGCGGAACTCCCCGAAGCGGGTGGGGAGGGCCGCCTCCGCCTCCCGCCTCACGTAGAGGTCCCCCTTCCAAAGCCGGTAGCGGATGAGGTCGGCGATGGTGCCCACCTTGAGCCCGTGCCTCCTGGCGAACTCCAGGAGGTGGGGCAGGCGGGCCATGGTGCCGTCCTCCTTGAGGATCTCAATGAGGCTCCCCACCGGGGTGAGGCCCGCCAGGCGCAGGAGGTCCACGGTGGCCTCCGTGTGCCCGGCCCGGCGCAAGACCCCGCCCGGCCTCGCCACCAGGGGGAAGACGTGCCCCGGGCGGCGGAAGTCCTGGGGCCTGGCCTCGGGGTCGGCCAGGAGCCGGATGGTGGCCGCCCGCTCAAAGGCGGAGATCCCCGTGGTGGTACCCCTGGCGTCCACGCTCACGGTGAAGCGGGTCCCCTGGGGGTCCTGGTTCCGCTCCACCATTAGGGGGAGGTCCAGGGCCTTGGCCCGCTCCTCGGGCATGGCCACGCAGAGGAGGCCCCGGCACTCCCGCAGCATGAAGTTCACCCACTCCGGGGTCACGTGCTCCGCCGCCATGATGAGGTCCCCCTCGTTCTCCCGGTCCTCGTCGTCCACCAGGATCACCGGGCGGCCCTGGCGAAGTTCTTCCAAGAGTTCCTCGACGCTGGCAAGCCCCTCCATCACACCCTCCCCATAAGCCTCTCCAAGTACCGGGCGATGAGGTCCACCTCGAGGTTCACCCCGTCCCCCACCCTCAGGCCCCCCAGGTTGGTCACGGCCAGGGTATGGGGGATGAGGGTCACGAAGAAGACCTCGCCCATGAGCCCCGCCACGGTGAGGGAAACCCCGTTCAGGGCCACGCTCCCCTTCTCGGCGATGTAACGGGCGTACTCCCGGGGAGGCCTGAAGAAGTAGTCCCTGGCCCCCGGGGCCTCCCGGATCTCCAGAAGCTCCGCCACCCCGTCCACGTGCCCGGTGACGAAGTGCCCCCCCAGGCGGTCCCCCACCTTCAGGGCCCGTTCCAGGTTGGGGCGGTGGCCCACCCGCCAGGTGGGGGCGGTGCGCCTCTGGGTTTCCTGGGCCAGCTCCACCCAGAACCCCTCCCCGTCCACGGCGATGGCGGTGAGGCAGGCCCCGTCCACGGCGATGGAGTCCCCCACCTTCAGGTCCTCCAGAACCCTTTTCGCCCCGATCCTCACCTTGAGAAAGGGACCCTCCTGAACCTCCTGGATCTCGCCCGTTTCCTCAATCAGTCCAGTAAACATCACCCCTCCAAGTAGGCCTCCAGCCAGAGGTCCTCTCCCAGCCACTCCCGGCGGTGGAGGCGAAGCCTATAGGCCTCCGCCATCCGCTCCACCCCAAAACCCTCCAAAAACCCCCTCCCCTCCCCCAGGAGCTTGGGGGCCAGGAAGAGGGCCAGCTTGTCCACCAGGCCCCGCTCCAAAAAGGCGGCGGCGAGCCTCGGCCCCCCTTCCAGAAGAACCCCATCCACCCCTTCCTCTAGGAGGAGGGCCAGGGCCCTTTCCGGGCTCACCCGCCCCCCCTCCCGGGGAAGCTCCACCACCCGGGCCCCGGCGGCCTCCAGGGCCTTTACCCGTTCCCTCGGAGCCCCTTCGCCCACCAGGATCAGGACCCGGGCCGCCTCCCCCCGGGGGCCAGGGCGGAAGAGGCGGGCGGTGGGGGGGGTGCGGGCCTCGGTGTCCAGGATCACCTTCAAGGGGTCCCGGAGGGGCGGGGGTTCCAGCATGAGGGGGAAGGGGCGGAAGTCCGCCTCCCGCACGGTGAGGGCGGGGTCATCCTGGAGAACGGTGCCCACCCCCACCATGAGGGCGGGAAGCCACTGCCGGTAGGCGTGGGCCACCCGGCGGCTCGCCTCCGAGGACACGTAGCGGGCGTCCCCGGAGAGGGTGGCCACCTTCCCATCCAGGGTGAGGGCCGCCTTGAGGAGGACGAAGGGGCGGCCCTTGCTCGTGGCGGTGAAGAAGACCTCGTTCTGGGCCTTGGCCTCCTCCTCCAGAAGCCCCGCCACCACCTCCACCCCCGCCCCGAGGAGCCTTTCCATCCCCCCCTGGGCCAGGGGGTTGGGGTCCCGGGCCGCCAGGACCACCCGGGCCACCCCCGCCTGGATCAGGGCCAAGGAGCAGGGCGGGGTGCGGCCAAAGTGGTTGCAGGGCTCCAGGCTCACGTAGACCGTGGCCCCCCGGGCCTCCTCTCCGGCGGCCTGAAGGGCCAGGACCTCCGCGTGGGGAGCCCCCGCCCTGGGGTGGTACCCCTCTCCCAGGATCCGCCCCTCCCGCACCACCACCGCCCCCACCAGGGGGTTGGGATGGGTGTGGCCTCTCGCCCTCTCGGCGATCTGCAGGGCTCTTCGCAGAAAACGCTCGTCCAGGTCCAAACGCCCTCCTTCTCCCATCCGGACTTTCACCGTCGGCCCCGGAATTCCACCGGGTCGGGCCCCAGGGGGGCTTCGCGGGCTTTCACCGCCGGTGGGGACTTCCACCCCGCCCCGAAGGAGGTGCCACCGGCACCAAAACCAGTCTACCGGGTCTAAAGGGGCGAAGTGTGGGGGTGGATCACTTCCAAGCCCTCACCCTGGGTCAAGGCCAGGAAGTGGGCGTCCAGGGTCAGCGCCGGGCCCTGCCCAAGGAGCACGGGACAGAGCCTCCGCGTCCCCATGGGCCAGTCAAGGGCCTCCCGGATAAGCTCGGCCTGGGAGCGCCCCTCCTGCCTGGCCCGCATCGCCAAGAGGCGCTTTAGCCTCTGGGGCAGGTACAGCCTGGTCTTTTCCCTACTGCCATGCAAGGGGCAAGAAGGAAAAAGGAAAAGGGTGCCTCTCGGCACCCTTTCTGGTGGAGGTGGGGGGAGTTGAACCCCCGTCCGAAGGTCCCTACGGCGGGCCTCTACGCGCGTAGTCCGCGTTTTGGGTGTCCCCCTGGCTTGGCCCGCGGACGGGCGGCCAGGGGCGAGCCCCCTTGGGTTTCGCCTGGGGTTAGGGGACGTGGCCCCAGGCTAGCCGGGTTTTGTGTCCCCGCTACCGGTGAGCCCCCGGCAGGGCTACCGGGCGAGGTCGCGGGCGTTAAGCCGCGAGGGCGTAAGCAGGCTTGTTGGCCTTTGTGGTTTTGCGGGTTTTTACGAGGCCACCCGCACCTCGGCGCGCAACCCTACCCTCGGCGACCCCCGTCGAGACCGTTCACCCCCATGAACTGGGCCGGGTTCGGACCGGCAACTTTGAGTGTACCAGACTAAAGGCCTTGTGGTCAAGGCCCCTTTGGGTGTACACTAGGGCCAGTGCTCCCAAGGGAGGGGGGTGGGTGTAAGCCCACCCTTCCTTTGTGAAGGGAGGCTTTGGGAGGTGCCCGTGGAGCTTTGGCGGTTGGTGGAAGAGGCGGTGGAACCTTTAGGCCTCGAGGTCCTGGAGGTCAAGGAGGCCCCCGGAGAGGTTCTGGTGCGGCTGGAGCGCAAGGACGAGAAGCCCATCAGCGTGGCCGACCTGGAGCGGGCCAGCCGCCACATTGAGGCCGTCTTGGACCGGGAGGACCCCATCCCGGGGAGCTACCGGCTTCTGGTGGAGTCCCCAGGCCCCAAGAGGCCCCTCTTCACCCGCCGCCACTTTGAGCGCTTCCAGGGGCTGAAGGCCAAGGTCCCGGGCCCGGAGGGCTTCGTGGGAAAAATCCTCCGGGTGGAGGGGGATGAGGTGGTCTTCCAGGTGGGTTCCCTGGAGAAGCGCCTCACCCTGGGCACCTTCCGCGCCACCCTGGCCGAGTGGCCCGAGGAGCCCAGATAGGAGGAAGGATGAACCGGGAGTTCATAGACGCCTTGCACCAGCTCGCCCTGGAGCGCGGGGTCACCACGGAGGAGGTCCTGGAGGCCTTCAAGGAGGCCCTGCGCAAGGCCTACATCAAAAGACAAAAGGGATACAAAAAAGAGGAGGTTGACGAGGGCAAGGGCCCAGAGGTGGACGTCTACATTGACCCCCAGACCGGGCGGATAGAGATGGTGGAGGTCCGCCGGGTGGTGGAGAAGGTGGAAGACCCCGACAAGGAGATCTCCCTGGCCGAGGCCCTCCAGTACGACCCTGAGGTCCAGGTGGGGGACGAGATGGAGTTCCCCATTGACCCCGAGGGCCTCTCCCGCATGGCCATCCAAGACCTGCGCAACATCCTCACCCAGCGCCTCAAGGAGTCCGAGCGCAACCGCATCTACAACGAGTACAAGGACAAGGAGGGCCAGGTCCTCACTGGGGTGGTGACCCGGGTGGACAATCGGGGCAACGTCTTCGTGGACCTGGGCCGGGGGGAGGCCTACCTGCCCAAGAGCGAGCAGATCCCCACGGAGCGCTACTACCCCGGCCAGCGCCTCAAGGTCTACCTCAAGAAGGTGGACCGCTCCGCCAAAGGCCCTTCCCTGATCGTGAGCCGGGCCCACGAGAAGCTCCTGGAGCACCTCCTCAAGCAGGAGGTCCCCGAGATCGCCGAGGGGATCGTGGAGATCAAGGCCATCGCCCGCGAGCCCGGCCGCCGGAGCAAGGTGGCGGTGACGAGCCACAACCCCAACGTGGACCCCATCGGGGCCTGCATCGGCCACAAGGGCCAGCGCATCCAGGCGGTCTCCGCGGAGCTGGGCCGGGAGAAGGTGGACATCATCCTCTGGGCCAAGGACCCCAAGGAGTTCATCAGGAACGCCCTCTCCCCCGCCCAGGTGGGCTCCATTGAGCTGGACCCCGAGACCAAGAAGGCCCGGGTCAAGGTCACCAAGGACCAGCACTCCCTGGCCATCGGCACCGGCGGGCAGAACGTGCGCCTGGCCTCCAAGCTCACCGGTTACGACATCCACTTTGAGGAGGCGGAGATCTCCGACCTGGACGAGGCCATCCGCCGGGCGGCGGAGGAGGAGGCCGAGGAGAAGACCCGGGCCAAGGAGGAGTTTGAGAAGCTCTTCCGGGACCTCTAGCCATGAAGCACGTCCCCCTGCGCATGTGCGTGGCCTGCCGCAGGAGGCGGCCCAAGGGGGAGCTTTTCCGGGTGGTCCTGAAGGAAGGGGGCTTCCTCCTGGACCCCACGGGGAATCTCCCCGGCAGGGGGGCCTACGTCTGCCCCGACAACCCGGAATGCTGGACAGAAAAGAAGCTCCGGCGCTTCGCCGGAGCCCGGGCCAAGGCCTTATCCGAGGCCCTTATGGCCCACCTAGGAGGTAAGGATGGCCAAAATACGCATCTACCAGCTGGCTAAAGAGCTGGGCATGACCAACGATGAGCTCCTGGAGCTTTTGGACCAGATGGGGGTGGCCTACAAGTCCCACGCCTCCACCCTGAGCGAGGAGGACGCCGAGGCGGTCCGGGAGCTCGTCAAGGAGCAGAGGGGCCTACAGGAAAAGCAGGCCGAGGAGGAGAGGCGGAAAAGCCTCCCCAAGCGCCCCCCCGCGGTGGTCATCATGGGCCACGTGGACCACGGGAAGACCACCCTCCTGGACTATCTCAGGAAAAGTCGCATCGCCGAGAAGGAGGCCGGGGGGATCACCCAGCACGTGGGGGCCTTTGAGGTGAAGACCCCGAAGGGCACCGTGGTCTTCATTGACACCCCAGGCCACGAGGCCTTCACCACCATCCGCCAGCGGGGGGCCAAGGTGGCGGACATCGCCGTGATCGTGATCGCCGCCGACGACGGGGTCATGCCCCAGACCGAGGAGGCCATCGCCCACGCCAAGGCCGCCGGGGCCAAGATCCTCTTCGCCCTCAACAAGATGGACCTACCCCAGGCGGACCCCGAGAAGGTGAAGCGCCAGCTGATGGAGCGGGGCTTCGTGCCCGAGGAGTATGGGGGCGATGCCATCCTGGTGCCCATCAGCGCCAAGACGGGGCAGGGGGTAGAGGATCTTCTGGAGATGATCCTCCTCCTGGCGGAGCTGGAGGACTACCGGGCGGACCCGAACGCCGAGCCCAGGGGGGTGATCCTGGAGTCCAAGCTGGACAAGCAGGCGGGCATCATCGCCAACATGCTGGTCCAGGAGGGCACCTTCCGGGTGGGGGACTACGTGGTGGCCGGGGAGGTCTATGGGCGTATCCGGGCCATGCTGGACTCCGAGGGGAAGCAGCGCAAGGAGGCGGGGCCGGGAAGCGCCGTCCAGGTCCTGGGCTTCCAGGAGCTTCCCCACGCTGGGGACGTGGTGGAGTGGGTGCCGGACCTCGAGGCCGCCAAGGAGATCACCGAGGAGCGCAAGGAGGAGAGAAGGGCCAAAGAGGAAGCGGAGAAGGAGCGCCGCCCCAAGACCATGGCCGACCTCCTCCGGGCCCTGCAGGAGGAGGGCAAGAAGGAGGTCAACCTCATCCTACGGGCGGACACCCAGGGCTCCTTGGAGGCCATCCAGCACATCCTCGCCCGGGAGAGCACGGAAGACGTGAAGATCAACGTCCTCCTGGCCCAGGTGGGCGCCCCCACGGAGTCGGACGTCCTCCTGGCCCAGACCTCGGGGGCGGCCATCCTGGCCTTCGGGGTCAACCCGCCCGGCTCGGTGAAGAAGAAGGCCGAGGAGAAGGGGGTCCTCCTCAAGACCTTCCGCATCATCTACGACCTCATTGACGAGGTGCGGAACATGGTCAAGGGGCAGAAGGAGCCCCAGTACAAGGAGGAGGTCCTGGGCCGGGCCGAGGTGCGGGCCGTCTTCCGCCTGCCCACGGGGAAGCAGGTGGCGGGGTGCATGGTCACCCAGGGCAAGATCCCCAGAAACGCCGAGGTGCGCCTCCTGCGCCAGGGGCAGGAGGTCTGGCGGGGCCGCATCGCCAGCCTCAAGCGCTTCAAGGAAGACGTGCGCGAGGTGGCCCAGGGGTACGAGTGCGGGCTTGGCCTCGAGGGCTTTGACGACTTCCAGATAGGGGACATCGTAGAGGCCTTCCAGCTGGTGGAGGTGCCCGCCTAGGGGGATTCGTGGAGCGGGCCTTGGTCCTGGGAGCGATTCTGGCCCTCCTTCTTCAGGGGGTAGTCTGGCCGGAGCCCAGGGAAAGGGGGGAAGCGGGCCTCTTCCCCGGGGGGCCCACCCTGGTCCTGAAGGAAGACCGGAATCCCCTTCTCCCCTCCCCCCTCCTCCCCCCCAAGGGGGAGAAGCCCTCCCCTCTTGGCCCCAGGCCCCAGAAGGCTCCGCCCCTCCCGCAAAAGACCCCTCTTCCCAGCCCCCTCCTTTACCTGCTCTACGGGAAGCTCCAGCTAGAGGGAGGCTAGACGGGGGTTTTCACGTCCTTCCCGAAGCATCCGGCCCTAGGACCAAAGGTAAAGACCAGACCTTCTGGAGGTGCATATGAACCGCAAGCTCACCCTAGGCCTACTCCTCTTAGGCCTCTTCCTCCTGACCCTTCTCTTCGTGTGGAAGCCCTGGGCTCCGGAGGAGCCCAAGATCCGCCTGGGCCTAGACCTCAAAGGGGGGCTCCGCATCGTGCTGGAAGCGGACGTGGAAAACCCAACCCCCGACGACCTGGAAAAGGCCCGCGCGGTGTTGGAAAACCGCATCAACGCCCTAGGCGTGGCCGAGCCCCTCATCCAGATCCAGGGGCAGAGGCGCATCGTGGTGGAGCTTCCCGGCCTCTCCCAGGCGGACCAGGAGCGGGCCCTGAAGCTCATCGGCCAGCGGGCCGTCCTGGAGTTCCGCATCCTCAAGGAAGGGGCCACGGGCACCACCGTGGCCCAGATCAACCAGGCCCTCCGGGAAAACCCCCGCCTGAAGCGGGAGGACCTGGAAAAGGACCTCATCAAGCCCGAGGACCTGGGACCCCCCCTCCTCACGGGGGCGGACCTGGCGGACGCCCGGGCGGTCTTTGACCAGTTCGGCCGTCCCCAGGTGGCCCTCACCTTCACCCCCGAGGGGGCCAAGAAGTTTGAGGAGGTGACCCGGGCCAACGTGGGCAAGCGGCTGGCCATTGTCCTGGACGGAAAGGTGTACACCGCCCCCGTCATCCGCCAGGCCATCACCGGGGGGCAGGCGGTGATTGAGGGATTGTCGGGCCTCGAGGAGGCCAGCGAGATCGCCCTGGTCCTGCGCTCCGGCGCCCTGCCCGTCCCCCTCAAGGTGGTGGAGATCCGGGCCATCGGCCCCACCCTGGGCCAGGACGCCATCCAGGCGGGCATCCGGGCCGCCCTCATCGGCACCCTGGCCATCTTCCTCCTCATCTTCGCCTACTACGGGCCAAGCCTGGGCCTGGTGGCCTCCCTGGGCCTCCTCTACACCTCGGCGCTGATCCTGGGCCTTCTCTCGGGGCTCGGGGCCACCCTCACCCTGCCCGGCATCGCCGGCCTGGTCCTCACCCTGGGCGCGGCGGTGGACGGGAACGTCCTCTCCTTTGAGCGCATCAAGGAGGAGCTCAGGGCGGGCAAGCGCTTCCGCCAGGCCATCTCCGAGGGTTTCCATCGCTCAACCGTCACCATCCTGGACGCCAACATCTCCACCCTCCTGGCGGCGGCGGCCCTCTACCAGTACGCCACCGGGCCGGTGCGGGGCTTCGCCGTGGTCCTGGCCATCGGCATTGTGGCCGCCATGTTCTCCAACCTGATCTTCAGCCGCTACCTCCTGGAGCGCCGGGCCGAGCGGGGGGAGATCCGACCCCCCATGTGGCTGGTGGACCCCCGGTTCAACTTCATGGGCCCGGCCCGGTATATCACCACGGCCACCCTCCTCCTGGCCCTCCTGGCGGCGGGGGTGGTCTTCACCAAGGGCTTCAACTACGCCATTGACTTCACCGGGGGCACCGCCTACTTAATCAGGACCTCCCCAGAGGTGGGCGTGAACACCCTGAGGCGCTTCCTGGAGGAAAAGGGCTTCCCCGCCAAGGAGGCCATCATCACCGAGGTCCAGGCCCCCACCGCCAGCTACAAGGAGTTCTCCCTGAAGCTCCCTCCCCTGGAGGAGGCCAAGCGCCTGGAGCTGGAAAGGCTTCTGGCAAGCGAGCTCAAGGCCCAGGTCCTCGCCTCGGAGACGGTGGGCCCCGCCGTGGGCCAAGAGCTGAGGCGGAACGCGGTGATGGCGGTGCTGGTGGGCCTCGGCCTCATCCTCCTCTACATGGCCTTCCGCTTTGACTGGACCTTCGGGGTGGCCAGCGTCTTGGCGGTGGCCCACGACGTGGCCATGGTGGCGGGGATGTACAGCCTTTTGGGCCTGGAGTTCTCCATCCCCACCATCGCCGCCCTTCTCACCCTCGTGGGCTACTCCATCAACGACTCCATCATCATCTCGGACCGGATCCGGGAAAACCAGAAGCTCATGCGAGGGGTTCCCTTCGCCGAGGTGGTCAACCGCTCCATCAACCAGACCCTCTCCCGCACGGTGATCACCGGCCTCACCACCCTCCTGCCCATCATCGCCCTCCTCTTCTTCGGGGGAAGCGTCCTCAGGGACTTCGCCCTGGCCATCTTCGTGGGCATCTTCGTGGGCACTTACAGCTCCATCTACGTGGTGAGCGCCCTGGTGGTCTTCTGGCGAAGCCTCAGGGGCCGCCAGCCCAAGCGGGCCTAGGCAAGGCCAGAGGCGGGGGGCCAAGGCCTCCCGCCCTTGACTTTGCCCCCAGGACCCAGGACCATGGAAAGGATGGACAGGCGCCGCATCCGCAACTTCTCCATCATCGCCCACGTGGACCACGGGAAGTCCACCCTGGCCGACCGCATCCTGCAGATGACCCACGCGGTGAGCGAGCGGGAGATGCGGGAGCAGTTTCTGGACTCCCTGGAGCTGGAGAGGGAGCGGGGCATCACCATCAAGGCCAGCGCCGTCCGGGTGGCCTATCGGGCCAGGGACGGGGAGACCTACACCTTCCACCTCATTGACACCCCCGGCCACGTGGACTTCACCTACGAGGTCTCCCGGGCCCTAGGGGCGGTGGAAGGGGTGCTTTTGGTGGTGGACGCCACCCAGGGAGTGGAGGCCCAGACCATCGCCAACTTCTACCTGGCCCTGGAGGCGGGCCACACCATCATCCCCGTCATCAACAAGATTGACCTGCCCAACGCCCGGCCCCTCGAGGTGGCCCTGGAGGTGGAGGAGGTCCTGGGCCTTCCCGCCGACGAGGCCATCTTCGCCTCCGGCAAGACCGGGGAAGGGGTGGAGGAGATCCTGGAGGCCATCGTGAAGCGCATCCCGCCTCCCCAGGGGGACCCCGAGGCCCCCCTCAAGGCCCTCATCTTTGACTCCCTCTACGACGCCTACCAGGGGGTGATCCCCTACCTCCGGGTGTTTGAGGGGCGGGTGCGCCCTGGGGATAGGATCCGCATCTTCTCCACCGGCAAGGAGTTTTTGGTGGACAAGGTGGGCACCTTCACCCCCCAGGGCCTGGTGCCCTTGGAGGAGCTCGCCGCCGGGGAGGTGGGCTGGCTCACCGCCGCCATCCGCGACATCCACGACGTCCAGGTGGGGGACACCATCACCCTGGCGGAGCGGCCCACCCCCACCCCCTACCCCG
>Ga0197142_1003064_pt1 | contig 14231 bp, 12 predicted proteins | sample GBS60_MetaG_FD_148614 | JGI IMG/M metagenome (GOLD analysis project Ga0197142, IMG submission 148614) | Sediment microbial communities from Great Boiling Springs, Gerlach, Nevada, United States - GBS 60_MetaG | ecosystem: Environmental > Aquatic > Thermal springs > Hot (42-90C) > Sediment... | reverse complement strand
CCGATGGCGGCCGCTGGCATAGCCCAGCTCCAGGGCGATGTTGCTGGTGAGGGTGCGCACCGGGTCCAGCACCGAGGCGGGGAGCTGCAGGGCGTTGCCCGCCACCATGATGACCGCCATGGTCTCACCGATGGCCCGCCCCATCCCCAGGATGATGGCGGTGATGATGCCGCTCCGGGCCGCGGGGAGGACCACCCGCTGCACCGTCTGCCACTGGGTGGCCCCCAGGGCCAGGGAGCCGTCCCGGTAGAGGTCCGGCACGGCGCTCAAGGCATCGATGCTGATGCTGATGATGGTGGGGAGGATCATGATCCCCAGGATCATCGCGGCGGCCAGCAACGACAACCCCGGCCCGCCCAGGTGATCCCGGATGAGGGGCACCAGCCACAGGACCCCCAGAAAGCCGTATACCACCGAGGGGATGCCGGCCAGGAGCTCCAGGGTGGGTTTCAGCACCCGTTTCAGGCGCTCCGGGGAGAACTCCGCCAGCACGATGGCGCAGGCCAGCCCCAGGGGGACCCCCAGCACCATGGCCCCCAGGGTCACCAGAACCGAGGAGACGATCATGGCGGCAATGCCGAAGTGCCCCTTGGTGGGGGCCCAGTGGCTGGAGAGGAGAAAATCCCGGAGCCCGGTGCTGATGATCAGCGGCAGGCCTTCCAGGAAGATGAAGAAGGTGATGAGGGCCAACGACCCCAAAGAGGAGAGGGCCAGGGTGAGGAGCAGCCGTTCGATGCCTTTCTCGGCGTTCATTCCTCGTAACCCACCAGGCCCTCGGCCTCCAGGAGGCTCTGTCCCCGGGCGCTGAGGATGAAGTCCACAAAATCCTTGCAGGGGCCGCTGGGCGGCAGCTTGCTCACCAGAAGAAAGCGGCGCACCAGCTTGTACCGCTGGCTGCGGATATTCTCCCGGGTGGGGAGCACCCCGTCCACCGCCAGGGCCTTGACCCGGGGGTCCACCAGCCCCACGGAGATATAGCCCAGGGCGTGGCGGTCATGGGCCACAATCTCCCGCACCGCGCCGTTGCTGTCCTGGACCAGGGCGGCGGGGGTGATCTCCGCCTTCCCCATCACCAGCTCCTCGAAGGCGTTGCGGGTGCCGGAGCCCTCCTCCCGGGTGATGAGGTGCACTGGGCGGTCCACCCACCCCAGGTCTCGCCAGCTGCGGATCCGCCCCTGGTACAGATCCCGGATCTGCGCCACGCTGAGGCCCTCCAGGGGGTTGTCCCGATGCACGATGATGGCGATGCCGTCCCAGGCGATGGGGATCTCCACCAGATCCTTCTCCGTGGGCACCAGCTCCCGGGAGGAGGCCCCCAGATGGGCCGCCCCCTGCCGGGCGGCGTAAATCCCGGCGCTGGAGCCGCCGCCCTGGATGTCGATGCGGATCTCCGGGTGCGTCTGCATGTACACCTCCGCCAGCTTCTCCGCAAAGGGCTGCACCGAAGTGGAGCCCGCCACGCAGATGGCCTGGCCGGAGGACTCCGGCCGGCCGCTGCAGGCGCCGCCGCTGAAAAGAAGGGCGAGGCAGAGAAGGAGGAGATGCATGGGGTGCACAGGATGGCGCCCGGCGCCCACAGCCGGGCCTCAGAGGTGACGGCGGGCCGTCGCGACGACGACCCTTCACGCCGCAATTCCCGCCCTATTATGGCATATCGTGCGGAAACTGCAAGCATTTCCCGGGGACGGAAATGCCCCGCGGCCTCCGCCCTTGTCCCGGAGCCCTCCCGCGCCTATCTTTTGGACGGGTCCCGGCGAGGGATCTCAGCACGGAAAAGGAGGTCAGGGATGCAGAACGCAAAGAAAGGCTGGATGGTGGTGAGCGGGTTGGCGCTGGCGGCTGTTCTGGCCGGAACCGCCCCGGCCCAGGAGAAACCCAAGTCCCTGTATGCCCGGCTGGGTGGCTATGACGCCATCGCCGCGGTGACGGACGATTTCTTCGGCCGCATGGAAAAGGACCCCCAGCTGTCCCGGTTCTTCAAGTACCTGAGCACCGACACCAAGCGCCGGGCCCGGCAGCTCACGGTGGATCTCCTCTGCCACATGACCGGGGGGCCCTGCTTCTACATCGGCCGGGACATGAAGACCTCCCACCAGGGCATGGGCATTACCCCGGAGGACTGGGAGCTGTCAGTCAAGTACCTGAAGGAGACCCTGAATCACTTCAAGGTGCCGGCCAAGGAGCAGGAGGAGGTCCTGAAGGCCATTGAGGCCACCCGCAAGGATATCGTGGAACAGCCCCGGAAATAACCCCGGGGGCCATCCTGACCCGGGGGAGAAGCTCCCTCCCCCGGGCCCGGAGATCACCCGGGAATCCCCCGGGGCAGGCAGAGGCGCACCCGGGTGCCTTGGCCGGGGGCGCTGCTGATGCTGATCTCCCCCTGGTGGGCCTGCATGATGCGCTGGCAGATGGCCAACCCCAGACCGCTGCCCTTGGGCTTGGTGGTAAAGAAGGGCTGGAAGAGCTTCTCCATGTCCTCGGGGGGGATACCCGGACCGGTATCGCTCACTTCCACTTCCACGTCCCCGTTCCGGCTCCGGCTGACGACGCTCAGGGAGCCGCCCCCCTCCATGGCCTCAATGGCGTTTTTCAGCAGGTTGAGGAGCACCTGGCGCAGGTGACTGGTGTCGAAGGCAATCTCCCCGAGTCCGGGGTCCAGGTCCAGGTTCAGCTGGATGTGATGCTCCTGCAGGCTGGGCTCCAGGAGGTGAACGGTCTCCTGGATGAGGGCGTTGAGATCCCCCGGCACCTTGTGGGGCTCGGAGAATTTGGTATACCCCCCCACCTCCACCAGGAAGTCCTCCAGGCGCTTGATCTCCTGGACGATGAGATCCAGTTTCTGGCGGTTCTTTTCCGGATCATCCCCCAAGTGATCCCGCACCTGGCGGGCGAAGCCGCCGATGAGCATGAGGGGCGTTTTGATCTCATGGCTGATGTGGGCGGACATGCGACCCAGGACCGCCAGCCGTTCCGCCTGCAGGACTTTCTGCTGCAGGGCCCGGCGCTCCCGGAGGTCCCGGAAGAAGCCCACGGTGCCCACTTCCTTGTCATCCTCAAAGATGAGGCTGGCGGAGAGCTCGATGGGCACCTCCTCCCCGTTTTTGTTGAGGACCACCGTCTCATAGGCCACCAGGCGGCCCGGGCCGCCGTAGTCCGGGCTGTAGATGGCCTTTTTCACCCGTTTGGCCTCTCCCGGCGGGTAGATGTCCCGGACGTTGATCTTGCCCACCACCTCCTCCCGGGAATAGCCCATGATCTTTTCGGCCCCGGCGTTGAAGATGAGGATGTTGCCGTCCCGGTCATTGGCGATGATGCCGTCGGAGGAGGTCATGATGAGCTTTTCCTGGAACTCATGCATGCGCTCGATTTCGGCGCTTAAGGCCGCCTCCCGGCGCTGGCGTTTGATCAGGGTCCACATGCCGGTCAGCAGCAGGGTGAGCTGGCGTTCATCCGCGGCGTCATACGGCTCGTTTTTGTTGGCCACCCCCGCCAGGACCACCACCCGGTGGTCGTCCAGGACCGGGATGAGGAGGAGCCGCCGGATCTCCGCGTGTCCCGGGGGCAGCCCCTTTTTGCCGTTGCGGTGGGTCTCATAGTCATTGATGATCAGGGATCGACGCTGCCGCACCGCCTCCCCCCACAGGCCGGCCTCGCCCAGAGGATAAATCTGGGGGGCATTATGGACCCGGCAGGCCTCCAGGACCTCCCGGGACCAGGACTGCACGGTCATTTCCGTTTCGTCCTCGTTGAGAAAGCCCAAAAACCCCAGGCGGCTGCGGGTGAGGCTGACTCCGGCCTCCAATGTGTAATCGGAGATCTCCTGGAGCGTGGCCTGGGTCATGCGGCTGAGGCGCCACAGGGCCTCCAGGCGGGATTCATTGAGGCGCAGGGCCTCCTCCGACTGGCGCAGGGAGCGGAGCAACGGTCCGATGCCCGCCAGCCCGCCGGCCAGCAGGGCGGACACGGCCAGTCCCACCAGCTCGGTGCCCAAATCCAGGACGGTGGCTTCGTCCCCCTGCCAGACCTGCACCAGGGTGAGACTGCGGCGCACCGCCATCAGGCTGACGGCGACGGCGAGGAGAAGCCAGGAAAGGCGCCAGCCGGTGAAGTGACTGAGGCGCACGGTCAGGAGTGGCCGCCAACTGGAAGATGATGGATAAAAGGAGAATGAGCTGTATGTCCATGCCCTGATCCCGAACCGGGGCGGCGCCTGAGTCGCTCCGCAGAGTGGTCACCGGGCTGCAGGTGAGGGGTGGCGGCAGGGCCTCCCCCGGCCCTGGGACGGCTGCCGGTCCGGGGGCGACCGGCCCGCGCCTGTGCCCTTCCCTCACCGAAACCTAATATTGTTGATTATTAACATAGTTATCCCGAAGGGGGAAGACAAGGAATGAGGCGCCGGGGGCGGCCCGAAGAAAATCCGGCGGAAGGGAAGGGGAAGGCCGGGGTTTTCGGGGGCAGTCCGGGTGACGGGGGCCGCCGGGCCGGGCGGCCGCCCTCAGAGGATTTGTCTGCCGCGACCGGTTCACAGGCCCTGGAGAAAATCCAGGAGGGCCTGCCATTCGGCCGGACGCAGAAAGGCGAAGCTGGGCATCCGGCGGCTGACGGACTGGGTGAGCCGTGCTTCCAGCTGAAGGCGGGAGAGGCGGGTCCCCACCCCGTCCAGGGCCGGGCCGGTGGTGCCGCCCGCGCCCGCCCAGGTGTGGCAGGCCCGGCAGTTGAGGCGTGCCGCCAGCTCCGGGCCCTCCCACTCCCGGGCTGCCGCCGGCAGGGCCATCAGGAGGACGGCGCCGAACAGCCAAACCCACTTCATTCCCCAGGGACCTCTCCCTCGGCGATCATCTCCAGAAGCTGGTCCTTATCCGGGTGCTCCGGCTGCAGCTCCAGGGCCTGGCGGAAAAATCTGGCCGCAGTGGCCTTGTCCCCCTCATAGTAATAAGCGGCCCCCAGATTGAGGTGCGCCGGCCAATACTTCGGGTCCGCCTCCAGGGCCTTCTGGTAGGCGGCCATCTCCTTTTTCTTCAGGTCCGGGTCCCGCACCTGGTAGTACTTGAAGCGGTAGACCACTCCCAGGAGATTGTGCGCCCCGGCGTGATGGGGGGCCAGGGCCACCGCCCGGGAGAGGCTGACAATGGCCTGGTCGTACTGCTGACTCTGGAACTGGGTAAGGCCCCGGTCCAGCCACTCCCGGGCCTCCTGCTGGGGATCCGGGGCGCCACTGCAGCCGGTTAGGGCCAGGAGCAGACCGAGGGCCGTAATCCAGGTAAGCATGGGATTCTCCTGAGGTGATTTTTTTCCCCGGCGGGTCTGGGTCCGGTCCGGGTGTCCTGCCGCCCGCCCCGGACCCGCCACCCCGGCCCGGCTCAGGTGACAGGGGTGAGATCCTCCCCCACCATGATGCAGTCCTTGCCCCGATCCTTACCCCGGAACATGGCCCGGTCGGCCAGGCGCAGGAGGGTGTCCTTGTCCCGGGCGTCCTTGGGCATGGTGGCCAGCCCGTAGCTGGCGGTCACCGTCAGGTTGAGGCCTTCCTCCTGCAAGAAGCGGGCCTGATTCAGGGTGCGTCGCAGGCGGCGCACCACCTCCAGGGCCGCCTCCTGGCCCAGGCCCGGCAAAAGAATGATGAACTCATCGCCGCCGTAGCGCACCAGGCTGTCCTCCGGCCCCAGGCAGGAGGCCAGGACCCGGGCCACCTCGGCCAGGACCTTGCTCCCCGCCAGGTGCCCGTGGGCGTCCACCACCCTCTTGAAATGGTCCAGATCCAGAAACACCAGGGAGAGCTCCCGGCCCGAGGTGGTGACCTCTTCAAGGTAGCGGTCCAGTTTGGCGGCCAGATAGCGGGTATTGTAAAAGCCGGTGACCTCGTCAATGAAGGTGCGGGCCTGGAGCTTCTGCAGGTTATAGACGTTGTCCACCGCGATGGCCACATAATCCGCCAGGATGTTCAACAGCGGCAGGTAACGGGCGGTGAACACCTCCTCATCCTCCACGTTCACCACCTCGAACACTCCGATGACCTGGTTGCGGACCACCAGAGGGAGGGCGATGATGGAACGGGTGGTGAAGCCCGTCACCTCATCCACCCGGGGACAGAAGCGGGGATCCTTGGGGGCGTCGGGGATGAAGATGGGCCGGCCGCTTAAGGCCACGGTGCCGGCAATCCCTTCCCCCAGCTTCAGACGCAGGCCCTTCAGCGGCTCCGGATCGATGCCCACCGTCACCGCAAAATAGAGCTCCAGGGTTTTGGGGTCCAGAAGGAGGAGGGACCAGTTGCGGGCCGGGATGAGCTGGCGGATGCGCTCCAGCACCCGGGTGAGGAGGGTCTCCAGGTCACAGATGCCCATGATGGCCTTGGAGAATTCAATGCAGGCCAGGATGCGCTCCAGCGCACCGGTGGACTCCCCGTCCTCCAGAAAGAGGCGCTTTTCTGCCATGGCGAAGGACCTCTGTCGCCATTGTAAAGGGGCCGGCCCGGCTTGGCAAGCCGGGTCAGCGGTCCTGGAAGGGCAGGTCAGGTGCTCCCGGCCACTGGGAAAGCCCGGGTTTTCCGGGGCCGGGCCGAGATCGGGGAGGGGGCAAAGACAGGGGGAATTCTCAGGCCACCGCCGCCTCGATCTCCGCCAGGATCTGGTCGTCGGTGGCGTGGAGAAAGGTGATGGCCTTGTAGGGGCATTCCGCCGGGCAGATGCCGCAGCCCTGACAACGGGCCGGGTCGATGTGGGCCTTGCCGCGCCGGACGTCAATCTCCGGCACCTGATAAGGACAGACCCGGACACAGGTGAGACACTCGGCGCAGCGGGAGGTGATGACCCGGGCCACCGGCCCGCCCACAGAGCGGCTCTCCTGGGCCAGCAGGGCCAAGGCCCGGGAGGCCGCACCCTGGGCCTGGGCGATGATCTCCTCCGGGAACTTGGGCCCGTGGGCCAGGCCGCATAGGAAAAAGCCGGGGCTGGCGAATTCCAGGGGCCGGAGCTTCTGGTGGGCCTCCATGAAGAAGCCCTCGTTGTCACAGGGGAGCTTGAAGAGCTGGGCCGCCTCCCGGGCACCGGGATGCGGCCTAAGGGCGGCGGAGAGCACCAGCCAGTGGGCCTGGAGGGAAACGGGCTCGTTCAGGTTGGCATCCCACACGGTGATTTCCAGGCTGTCCCCCGCAGCCCGCACCTGGGGCGGATTTGCCGGGGTGAAGCGCAGAAAGCGCACCCCTGCCTCCCGGGCCTGGCGGTAATAGACCTCCCGGAACCCGAAGGTGCGGATGTCCCGGTAGAGGATGTACACCCGGGCCCTGGGGCTAAGCCGCTTCAGGGCCAGGGCGTTTTTCACCGCTTCGCTGCAGCAGATGCGGCTGCAGGAGGGGTGGGCGGGCTCCCGGGCCCCCACGCACTGGATCATCACCACCGTGGGGGCCTCCCCCAAAAGTCCGGGTTCATCCGCCAGCAGTTCCCCCAGGCGCAGCTGGGTGAGAACCCGGGGGTCCTCCCCGTGACGGTATTCGGTGGGCTCATAGGGCTCGGCGCCGGTGGCCAGGATGGCGGCCCCGAAGGAAATCTCCTCACTGCCCCCGGGAAAGATCACCTGAACGGAGAAATTCCCGGCCTGCCCCTGGAACCGGTCCAGGCGGGCGGAAAGAAAGACCCGGAGACGGGGGTGCTCCCGCACCCGGCGGATCAGGTCCTGAAGGTAGGGGTCCAGCGCCTGGCCCTCCAGGGTGGTGCGGTAGCGGGGGATGAGGCCCCCCAGGCGGGGACTCCGCTCCACCACCACCACCGGGACCCCGGCGTCAGCCAGGGTCAGGGCGGCGCTGAGGCCCGCCAGCCCGCCGCCCACCACCAGGGCCTGCCGGGTCAGGGGGGCGGGGCTTTCCTTCAGAGGCGTCTGCCGGGCCACCCGGGCCACCGCCATGCGTACCAGGTCCATGGCCTTGGCCGTGGCCGCCTGGGGCTCCCGCATGTGCACCCAGGAGTCCTGATTGCGGATATTGGCCAGATGAAACAGATACTTGTTCAGACCCGCGGCCCGGAGGCTCTCCTGAAACAGGGGCTCATGGGTGCGGGGGCTGCAGGCGGCCACCACCACCCGGTTCAGGTTTTCCCGGCGGATAATCTCCCGGATACGGTTCAGGGTCTCCCCGGAGCACATGAAAAGGCTGTCCTCGGCATAGACCACTCCGGGGAGGCTCCGGGCATACTCCGCCACCTGGGCCACCTCCACCACCCCAGAGATGTTGATGCCGCAGTGACAGACGAAGACGCCGATGCGGGGGGGTTCCCCCGCCACCTCCCGCTCCGGGGGAAACTCCGGCACCCGGGTGAGGCTGCCCCTGGCCGCCGCCAGCAGGGCCGCGGCTTGGCCTGCGGCCGCGGAGGCCTGGCTGACGGTCTCCGGAATGTCCTTGGGGCCCTGGAAGACGCCGCAGACAAAGATGCCCGGCCGCTCCGTGGCCACCGCCTCCAGTCCCCGCCCGGGCAGAAAGCCCCAGGGGTTGAGGCGCAGGCCGGCGGTGGCGGCCAGCTGCCGGGTCTCCGCCGGGATGTCGAACCCGGTGGCCAGCACCGCCAGATCAAAAATCTCCTCCCTGAGCCTCCCGGCTTCATCGAGATAGCTGATCTCCAGGTCGTGGGTGCGGGGGTCCTCGGTGATGCGGGAGATGTGGGAGCGCACCAGGCGCACCCCCATGGCCTCGGCCCAGGCCACATAATTGTCAAAGCCCTTTCCCTGGGCCCGGAGGTCGAGGTAAAAGAGGGTGGGTTCCAGCTCCCGGTCGTGCTCCTTGGCGATGATGGCCTGTTTGACGGCGAACATGCAGCAGGCGGAGGAGCAGAACCCCCGGCCGATCGCCTCATCCCGGGAACCCACGCAGTGCAGCCAGGCCACCCGTTTGGGGTGGCGGCCGTCGCTGGGACGCTCCAGGCGGCCGGCGGTAGGCCCGGTGGCGGAGAGGAGCCGTTCGAACTGCAGGGCGGTAAGGACATTGGGGTAGCGGCCCCAGCCCAGCTCCGGCTTGAGGCGGGGGTCCACCGGCCGGAAGCCCGGCGCCAGGATGACGGCCCCCACCCGGAGAAGGCGCTCGGTGTCCGGCTGGGTGAGGTCGATGGCCTTGGTGGGGCAGAAGCGCTCGCAGGCCCGGCAGATGCCCCGGAGAAAGTAGAGGCAGTTGTCCTTGTCGATGCAGTACTTCAGCGGCACCGCCTGGGGATAACGGAGGTAGGCGGCCTTGCGGTAGCCCAGGCCCTCGTTGAAAGGGTCCCGCACCCGCTTGGGGCATTTTTCGGCACAGATGCCGCAGGCGATGCACTTCTCCAGGCTGACACAGCGGGCCGGCTCCACCAGGCGCACGGTGAAATCCCCCGCCTCCCCGGTGAGGGCCACCACCCGGGCCGGGGCGATGATCTCGAGGTTCAGGTGGCGGTCCGCCTCCGCCAGCTTGGGGGAGAGGATACAGGTGGAGCAGTCGTTGGTGGGGAAAGTCTTGTCCAGTTGGGACATGATTCCCCCCGCCGCCGGCTCCTTGTCCACCAGGTACACAAAGAAGCCGGAGTCCGCCAGGTCCAGGGCGGCCTGGACCCCGGCAATGCCACCGCCCACCACCAGGACCGCCCCCACAGGGGCCCCGCCGCCAGCAGGCCCGGCAGGGATATGGACTGTCTCAGTGCCTTTCAGATCGTTGGCCATAAATCCCAGGTAAAGGGTTTCCGCCCCGGAATGACCGCCGGGGCCTCCCGTCCTCTTCCGCCTCAGGCCAGGAACCCCTTGGCCCTGAGGAGGGGCCTCGGATCCACCAGGTGCCGGGCCAGCCAGTCCTCCACCTCCGGGTGGCCCAGGGCCAGGGCAATGAGTTCGGTGAAATACAGGACCGGCAGGTCATAGGCCACACCGGCCTGCCGGGAGATCCGCGCCTGGGGGAGGTCCAGGTTGGCCTGACACATCTGGCAGGAGACCACGATGCACTCGGCCCCGGCCCGGAGGGCCCGGTCATAGAGGCGCCTCACCAGGGCGTCGATGAGGTCCGGCCGGGCCACCGCCAGGCCGGCGCCGCAGCAGTCGGTCTTGAAGGACCAGTCCAGGGGGTGGCCTCCCAAGACCCTGAGGAGCTTTTCCATGTTCCCCGGGTTTTCCGGAGAGGGGGCGTCGGTGACGGCAGGGGGCCGGTTTACCAGACAGCCGTAATAGCACACCGCGGTGAGGCCCGTCAGGGGCGTGACCAGACGCTGGGCCATGGCCTTGAGAAACGCCGGCTGGGTAAGGAGGTCCAGGAGATCCCAGACCCGGATGGTCAGCCGTTCCCCCCGGGCCTCCAGGGCCTTGGCCCCCGCCTTGAGGCGGTTGAAGCACAGGGCACAGGGGGCCACCACATCCAGGCCCACCTTTCCGGCCAGACGCAGGTTCCGCACCGGGAGGGCCACCGCGGCCTCCCGGTCCAGACTGTGGGCGGCGCTGGCCCCGCAACAGTTCCAGTCCGGCAGCTCCGCCAGGGTCAGGTCCAGGAGCCGGGCCACCCCGGCAATGGAGGCGGCATAGTCAGCCGCGGTCCCCTCCAGGGAACAGCCGGGATAGTAGGACAGCTTCACCATGCTCTTTTGGGATGATTCCGGGGGAGTCCCTCCCCCCTGCCTTTCCTCCCCCACCGGCCGGGGGAGAAACTCCTTTTTTCGGAGGAAACGGGCTGCGGGGCCGCTCCCGCCCCGGCAGGTCCGGGGCCCTCCAGGCAGGCCGGAGGCCGGGACCCCGAGCCCGTGGCCGTCGGCCCCCCTCCGTCACCAGCGCCGCAGAATATCCGCCACCTCCCCGGCCCCCCGGAGGCGGTGGGGCGGGGTCAGCTTCAGGCGGCGGCGCCTGAGCAGGGCCAGGGCCGTCTGCAGCTCCCCCGCCCCGGCGCTTTGCCGCAGTTTCTGCAGGAACCTTCCCCCCTTCAGGAGGTAAAGCCCCAGCACCATGGCCTCGGAGAGGCGGCCGCCCCCCCATTTCACCGCCTGCAGAAAGGCGGTGTGGAAGTCCCGCACCTCCGGCTCCGGCACCGCCCGGCCCCGGGCCACCGCCCGCTCCTTCAGCCAGTCCATCACCTCGGCGATGTCAATGCCGTTGGGGCAGCGGGTGGTACAGGTCTCACAGGAGGAACACACCCAGATGGTGCGGCAGCCCAGGAGCTCCTCCTCCCGCTCCAGGAGGGCCAGCCGGATAACCCGGTCCGGCGGCAGATCCATGGCAAAGGTGAGGGGACAGCCGTTGGAGCACTTGCGGCACTGATAGCAGGTGTCCACGGCCAGGCCCGAGGCGGCCAGGGCCTCCGCCAGGGTGGGGATGGGAGTCAGGGGCGTCATCTCTAAAATTTATTATATATTAATTTACTATATTTAAAACTAATTCCTGAATTACTCAAGTAAATAGGACAGGCAGGGAAAAATGGCAAGGGGAAGGCCGGAGGAAGCCAAGGGAGGGCCGGCCCCGGGCATCAGCCCAGACCCCATGGGGGGCAGGGCGGAGATGTCCCGGGCGATTCACTCCCTACAGGGGGAGGGAGGGAAGGGGTGGTTCCCGCCCGATCCGGGAAAACCTCCCCCAAGGCTGAAGAAACCGGGGATGAGCCTGGCCCCCGGGATTGCCCCGATCCGGGGCCGGGCTCCCCGGCCCTTTGCCTCCCCCCGGGTGGGATATCCGCCTTCCGCAAGGACACCAACGCCGTGTCCCTGCCGTCGGCTTCCTCCCCCTCAGACCCCGGGGCGCCGGGCCCTGAGGGCCGCCACCAGCTCATAGGTGAGCTTGCCCTGGATGCCCACCCGGCCCAGCTCCACCTCCGGCTTGTTGTCGCCGTGGAAATCGGAGCCGCCGGTGACCGCCAGCTTCAGCTCCCGGGCCAGCTCCAGGTAGAGGGCCTCCTGCTCGGGGGTGTGCTCCGGGTAGTAGCACTCCACCCCGGCCAGCCCCAGGGCCGCCAGATCCCGGAGAAGCCGCCGCAGCTCCCCGGGGTCGGGGGGATTGAGGGTGAAGGGGTGGGCCAGGACCGCCACCCCGCCCGCCTCCCGGATCATGGCAATGGCCTCCTCCGGCGGGAAGCGGAACTTTTCCACATAGGCCCGGCCCTGATTGCTGAGGTAGAGATCGAAGGCCTCCTGGATGCTGCCCACAAAGCCCGCCTCCCACAGGGCCCGGGCGATGTGGGGCCGCCCGATCTGGCCGCCGCCGCTCACCGCCTCCACCTGGGCCAGGGTGAGGGGGATCCCCAGGGCGTTGAGTTTGGCGATGATCCGGGGGTTGCGCTCCGCCCGGGCCTGCTGCAGCACCGCCAGCCGGGCCGCCAGGGTGCGGCTCTGCCAGTCCAGGAAGTACCCCAGGATGTGCATGGAGCCCCCCGGGTGTTTGGCGCTGATCTCCACCCCGGGGATGACCTCCACCCCCAGCTCGGCGCCCGCGGCCACCGCCTCCTCCAGGCCGTCAATGGTGTCATGATCGGTGAGGGCCACCGCCGCCAGGCCCCGCTCCCGGGCCAGGCGCACCACCTCCCGGGGCGGCAGGGAGCCGTCCGAGGCGGTGCTGTGGGTGTGCAGGTCCACGAAGGCCGGAGGCATCTTGTCTCACGGGCCAAAGGACGGATTTCAGGCCGGCTGCTGCATCAGGGACATGAGGCAGCCCCGCCAGAAATAAGCCAGCTTTTCCGACATGGGGGCCAGCAGGGCCTCTTTCTGGGCCGCATCCTCCAGGGGCGTTTGGAAGAGATGTCCCAGGAAAGCGCTGACGGTGCTGGAGAAACTCCGGTCCTGGCGCCGGAAATCGTCCATGAACCCCTGGCGGTATTCCTGATAGCGGTCGTTGAGGGTCTCCTGCACCTGCCGGAACCGGGCCTTCAGCTCCTCCTGATCCTCGGCCTTGGCGTGTTTGTAGATGATCTCCGTGAAGATGTATTCGATCATGGCGTCATGGAAGCGGTTCAGGGGCGGGGTGGCGGCCTCCAGATCGCCGTTCCGGGAGGTGAGATAGGCCTCGGTGACGAAAAACATGGCGAAGATCAGGGCCTCCAGAATCTTCACCGGCCGCCGTCCCAGCCCCTGCTCCTTAAGGAGGCGGCCCAGATCCCCCACCACTCCCAGGGATAAGGTCTTCAGCAGTTCCGTTTCCGCCGCTTCCCGGCCGGTGGGCATGTCCTGGCTGGTGCTCATGGTCTCTCCTTTGCCGTTGGGGGTAGGTGTCGGGGGCGGGGGGCCAGGAATCCTGGGCCCGCAAGCAGCCCGGTCCGGTTGCCTTCCAGGAAGGGATCCTCTCAGGGTCTAGCCCTTGATGAGGGCCACCATCTCCCGCACCGCCCGCTCCATCCCCACCAGCACCGCCCGGCTGATGATGCTGTGGCCGATGGAGAACTCCTCAAATTCCGGGCGGCCCCGGAAGGGCTGAATGTTGAGGTAATTGAGGCCGTGGCCGCACTTGACCCTCAGGCCCAGGCTGCGGGCATGCCGGGCCGCGTCCAGGAGCTGGTCGAAGAGCCGGACCGCCTCTTCCTCGGTTTCGGCCTCAGCATAGGTGCCGGTGTGCAGTTCCACCCAGGTGGCGCCCACCTCCCGGGCGGCGTTCAGCTGGGTGATATCGGGATCCACAAAGAGGCTCACGGTGAGGCCCGCCTCCCTGAGGCGCCGGAGGTAGTCCCGGAGGAACTCCTTCTGTCCCGCCACCTCAAGGCCGCCTTCAGTGGTGAGCTCCTCCCGCCGTTCGGGCACCAGGGTCACCAGATCGGGTTTGACTTCGGAAGCGATGCGAAGCATCTCCTCGGTGGCCGCCATCTCCAGGTTCAGGCGGGTCTTCACCGTCTGCCTCAGGAGCCGGAGGTCCCGGTCCTGGATGTGCCGGCGGTCCTCCCGCAGGTGCACGATGATGCCCTCCGCGCCGGCCAGTTCCGCCAGGGCGGCGGCAGTCACCGGATCCGGCTCTTTCCCCCGGCGGGCCTGCCGGAGGGTGGCCACGTGATCCACATTCACTTCCAGCTTCGCCAACGCCTGTGCCTCCTTTGTGCCGAGATGAGGACAGAGGGGAGAAATCCCCTCCCGGGGTGCGGGTCCTCCGGAAGCGTGGCCGTCAGCCGTCAGTCTCCGTCCCCTGCCCCGGCCTCCGGGCTCCGGAGCACCTCTATGAGCTCCCAGGATTTGGCCTCCATGAGCGCCTCCTCCTCCGGAGTCCCATGATCATAGCCCAGCAAATGTAATATACCGTGAATGAGATAAAAGTCGAGGAGTTCTTCCGGCGGCCAGCCCTGC
>Ga0197142_1003062_pt1 | contig 14240 bp, 9 predicted proteins | sample GBS60_MetaG_FD_148614 | JGI IMG/M metagenome (GOLD analysis project Ga0197142, IMG submission 148614) | Sediment microbial communities from Great Boiling Springs, Gerlach, Nevada, United States - GBS 60_MetaG | ecosystem: Environmental > Aquatic > Thermal springs > Hot (42-90C) > Sediment... | reverse complement strand
GCGACCAGCCGAGAAGGGAGATGCGTTTGTCTTTCTCTCTACCCGCAGTTGGGAGCCGATTTATGGCGTCGATCTGATCGCCAGAGCCTTTGCAGAATTTGCTCCCAGGTATCCCTATGCTCATCTGATCTTGCTTGGCAATGGCTCGCAAGCCTCTTTATTGCGCAAAATCCTCTCCCAGGCCGACGTGTTGGATCAGGTTTCCATGCCCGGACAAATTGGTTTCAAGGATTTGCCTCGCTATTATCATCTGGCAGATGTTTATGTCAGCGCCTCACACAGTGATGGCACTTCGATCTCAATGCTCGAAGCCATGGCCTGTGGGCGCCCGGTTATCCTCTCGGATATTCCTGGCAACCGTGAATGGATTACATCGGGTGAACAGGGATGGTTTTTTCCCGATGGGGATTGGCAGGCTTTGGCAGGCGTGATGGAACGCGCCATTCTTAATTTCCCAAAGTTAGAGCAGATGGGTCAAGCCGCCCGCCAGCTTGTCGAAGAGCGTGCCGATTGGCAACGTAATTTTCCCAAACTATACACAGCTTTAGCGTGGGCTAGTTCGCCCGCCCGGCTTGGTCGAACTGAGAATTAGGATTCGGTAAACCAGACGCAAGAGGCTGATTCATGGATGCGCGCACCAAATTGGACAAACCGTTCTATGGCTAGGTGGAGGAAAAACAACGGTGATGCTTCGATGGCTGAGCAATAAAGAAAAGTATTATAAGCAATTTAGAAACCGGGCAGAATTTTTCTATTTCTTGGGGTTAATTCTGCTCCTGATGATCTTTGCCTATGGCGTTTACATTCCGTTTCTGGGGTTTTATCGCGAGGACTGGTTCATGACATGGGGGTATATTGTCAAAGGCCCAATGGTATTTGTTACCATGTATGGCAAAGAACGTCCCCTGATGGGATATCTGTACTCGGCTTTATACCCGCTTCTGGGTAGTGCTCCTTCGGCCTGGGCAGTTTATGCTTTCATTTTGCGCCTGGCTTGCACATTGGTTTTGTTCAAGCTGGTAAAACATTTGTGGCCAGAGCTGCGCTGGATCGCTATGGTCTCAGCGCTGTTGTTTGCCATCTACCCTGGCTTTTTGGAGCAGACCCAACCGAATACGTTTCAGATGCACTTGCTCGGCATCTTCCTTGCTTTGCTTTCCATGCTCTTAATGGTGATGGCTATCCAAACCTCAAGTCGAGTAAAAGGGTATGGGCTTCGATCCTTGTCACTCATTTTTACGGCTCTTTACCCTTTTACGATGGAATACTACATCGGTTTAGAGGGCCTGCGCCTCGCTATTCTCTGGTTTGTCCTGAAGAGACATTATTCTCTCTCTGGACGATCGCTTATCGGATGTTTCCTCAGAGAATGGTTACCTCATATGGTCGTGATTGCTGGATTTTTTTACTGGCGAGTTTTTCTTTTTGTAACCGATCGACCCACCCTAAACACCGAGCGTTTGATCGCAATATACTCTGCCCAATGGTTTAGTAGTTTGCTGCGGTTTTTGGTAGAACTGGGAAAAGACATTATTGAGGTGATCTTTATGGCATGGGTTGTGCCTTTGTACAATCACTGGTACTTTGGCGATTACAAAGTCTTTCTGCTTGGAGTTTTGCTCTCCCTTTTGGCCGCGGGTGCGTTTCTTGCGTTTTGGCAGATTACTAACCATAAGGATAAAAACTCGGACAATCCGATTAAGTTAATGAGCGAGATGAAAGCAGGACTGGCAATTGGGCTGATTGGTATCCTCTCGGCATTGATCCCCGTTGTCGCTACCTTGCAAGAAGTTCGTTTTGCTATTCGAGATGACCGCTATAGCCTGCCAGCCTCGCTGGGAGTGGCAATTTTTTTAGCTTGTTTGTTGGGGCTTTCCGTTAAGAACCATCAGCGAAAGTGGATATTTGGGGCGCTGATCTTTTCAAGCATCCTGACCCACTATCAAAGCTCAAGATATATGATTGACTTTTGGAACGTTCAACGTCAGGTATGGTGGCAGTTGAGCTGGCGAGCACCTAACATCAAGCGCAATACATTATTGATGGTGAATTTGCCCTTTCCATTTTATTTTATCGAAGGCTATGAAATCTGGGGAGCTTCTAACTTAATCTTCTATCCTGATCAGGCTCGTCCACGCATAACCGGCGAACTGATCCAACAAGATCCGGTAAACCAGTTAGCCTGGCGGGGAAAAAACACCCGTCATTATCGGGGAATATATTTGTTCCGTGACTATAATAATCCTTTGGTCGTCAGCATGCCTACTCTTGATTCGTGTGTGCATGTGTTTGATGGAGCGATGGTGGAAACCTCCACCTATGAAGAGCCTCTCGTGCGGATTGCCGCAACATATTCAAACCTGGATCGCGTCCTGATCAATGAGCCATTCAGCAAGCCCGATACTAGAATTTTCGGTAAAGAACCGCCTCACTCGTGGTGCTATTATTACCAGAAAGCAAGTTTCTACCGTCAAAAAGGGGATTGGGACTCGATCATATCGCTGTATCAAACTGTGGAAGAGCAAAGATTGATGCCCTGGGATTCATTTGAGTGGTTACCATTCTATGTAGCCTTTGTAATGAAAGGCGAGGAGCAAAAAGCTGCGGAAATTGCTGCCCAGTTGCGTTCCAATCCCAGTCTGGTTGCCTCTTTATGCAAAGGATGGGCTGAGGCTAAAGCCTCTCACCAAATCGAGCAGATTGGCAGACTATCTACCCATTTGTGTGGTTCACCTGTCCAATAGGAGGACCTAAGCTGGGCAGTTTGAAAACAATTGCAATTATTCAGGCGCGGCGCAGTTCCAGGCGCTTGCCCGATAAGGTGTTACTGGACATCGGCGGCAAACCGATGTTACAGCGGGTGGTTGAACGAACCCGTCAGGCAAGGCGACTTGATGAAGTGATTGTCGCCACAACCATTGCGCCAGAAGACGATGCCATCGGGCAACTTTGTCAGCAAATCGGTGTCTCGGTCACCCGCGGGAGCGTCTTTGATGTGCTGGATCGTTTTTATCAGGCTGCCCTGGCATGGCAAGCTGAGGTCGTTGTGCGCATAACCGCGGATTGCCCCTTAATCGATCCAGGGGTGATCGACCAGGTGGTTGAGGCGTTTTTTAACTGGGGGAGGCCCTCACCCCCAGCCCCTCTCCCGGGGGGAGAGGGAAGCAGACCCTCACCCCTAGCCCCTCTCCCAAGGGGAGAAGGGAGCAAAGCGAGGTGGGATTTTGCTGCTAACCGCTTGCCACCTCCATGGAAACGCACTTTTCCCATCGGTCTGGATGTCGAAGTCTGTACCTTTGCTGCCCTGGAACGGGCTTGGCGAGAAGCAACCCAGCCCTATCACCGCGAGCATGTCATGCCTTATCTTTACGAAGCAGAACGCTCGGTGCACGTTTCAACGCTGCAGTCACCTGCCCATCTACCTCCTTTTCCGCCAAATTTCTTCCGCGTCTTGCGAGTGGATCATGATCCCGATTATGGTTTTTACCGCTGGACGGTGGATACTGCCGAAGATCTACAATTTGTCCGCCATGTCTATGCTCATTTCGATAACCGTGACTCTTTCTCGTGGCTCGAGGTACTGGAGTATGTTCAGCGCCACCCCGAAATTGCCCAAATTAATGCTGCGGTCCGCCATAAAACTGTCCATGAGATTGATGAGCGCCAAGCGGGCACAGAAACAAAACCGATTCCCTGACAATCTAACTGCAGCAACGCAATCCCTTTCCCGAAAACTGCCAACCCTTCCCGATTTGTTATGCGCTGAGGGCTTTTTCTAAACCCTGCCACCCTCAAAACTTGCCAATGCCCAAACTGATTACGCTTTTTTCGGCTCCGAAACCCTTTACCGACCCTCACATCAACCTTATCCAGCGGAATGCCATCCAGTCCTGGCTTCATCTGGGCGACGAGGTTGAAGTATTTCTGGTGGGAGACGAAGCCGGTCTTGCCGAAGTAGCCAGGGAATACGGCATTGTCCAGTTAGCTGCGGTAAAACGCAATGATCAGGGCACTCCCTTGGTCAGTTCGATCTTTGAACTGGCGCGAGAAGCCTCTCAAGCTCCGTTATTGGCCTACGTCAACGGCGACATTATCCTGCTGCCCGATTTTGGGCAGGCAGCGCAAAGCATCACGACCCAATGTGAACGCTTTCTTGCCATCAGCCAACGCTGGGATTTAGCGATCAAGACGCCGCTGGATTTTTCTGCCGGTTGGGAACAACGCTTGAAAGCGGAGGTCAGCCGGCGGGGAAGACTTCACCCGCCTGCCGGCAGTGATGTTTTCCTTTTCCCTCGGGCTGAATTTGTGAAAATTCCCGATTTTGCGATTGGTCGCGCCGGTTGGGATAATTGGATGATCTACCATGCCTCTCAGCAGGGCATAACGGTGATCGATGCTACCCCCTCCCTGACGGTTATCCACCAGGATCATGATTATAGCCATTTGCCAGGGGGAAAACCCCACTACAACCTGGAGGAATCGGAACACAACTTGAGTCTCGCCGGTGGCATGCGTTCCATGTATTATATTCTGGATAGCCACTTTCAACTCAAGGATGGTCGCTTAAAGCGTCCACCGCTGACCCTGCTGCGGTTCTTGCGCAAAATCGAGCTCTGGCTGTTACCGCCAGAGGAACAACGACATGGCTGGCGCTGGTGGCTGGCGCGGCGCTTTCGGCGGGCACGACGATTTCGCATGGAGTGAGGTCGTGATGCGCGTGGGTCAAAATCCGGCAAAATTTGTCGATCAAGTCGCTCAACCGGCAAAGATCACGGTGGCAGTGATCACTTATATTCCCTTTCTCGGAGGGTACTACGCTGAGAGCCTGGAGGTACTTAAGGTATGTCTGAGCAGTATCTGGCAAAACTCGGATTTGCCTTATGACTTGCTGGTTTTTGATAATGCCAGTTGCGCGGAGGCTCGCCAATATTTGAGCGAGGTTCACGAGCAGGGCAAAATCCAGTTTCTCTGGTTCTCCGACAAAAATATCGGCAAAGCCGGGGCATGGAATATTATCTTTGGGGGTGCACCAGGCGAGATTATTGCCTATGCCGATAGTGATGTGTATTTCTACCCTGGCTGGCTCTCGGCGTTAGTTTCGACCCTGGAACGTTTTCCCAAGGCGGGCATGATCACCGGGATGCCCCTGTGGAGTCCTCTGGAGTATGCCGATCAAACGGTTGAGTGGGCGAGGGAGCAGGCTGAAATTGAATTGTGCCAGGGGCAATTTTTAGCCTGGGAAGACTATTGGCGGCATTCGCGCAGCCTCGGCAAAACGGAAGCCGAAGCCCGCCAACATTTTGAATCGCGGCAGGATACTTGTCTGATTTTTAATGGAGAACGTTACTATGTTGGGGCAGGACACTTTCAATTTGTGGCAAAGAAACAGGTGTTGCAAGAGGTTATTCCCTTGCCCTCTGAACGGCCGATGGGGCAGGTTAGGGCGCTCGACATTGCCTTGAATGCCAAAGGCTACCTGCGGCTATCGACGCCGCACTGGTGGGTGCAACATCTGGGAAACACTTTGACACCCTGGCGAGAGGAAAAATCTTTCTTAGAGACGGTTAGAAGGTTTCAGCCAACCCGAAAATCGAGCAAGCGATTGGGGAAACCATTGAGACGTCTTTTGATCTGGTTAAATAACAAAACTTTCGAGTTTTTATACCGCCGTTAGTAGAGAATAGAAACCTTGTATGAGGATGAAAGAGCATGAAAACAACAAAAACTGTGCTGATTAGCGCCGATCATGGTTTGGCAATTGTGTATTTTCTGCAGACCGATGTTGTCCCAACCCTGATTGACGCTGGGTTGCACGTGGTGCTTTTGACCGACGATCATTTGCTGGAAAAGATCCGCCGGCGCTTTGGGCGAGTTGGGCTAACCATTGAAGGATTAAGACTGGAGCAGGCTCGTCTATATTCACAGAAGTATCAGGCTTCTGTACAATGGTGGTTAGATTTTTTCCGAAGAGCAGGAGCTTCCTCCAGGATAAATCTGGAAGCTGTTGACACGCATGTTAGGTGGGTGTATGCCGAAGCCCCCCCGAAGCGAAGGGTTGTTTTTCCGATGGTGAGGGCGCTGATCTTTTTGCTCAGGCATAGCCGTCCTGCTCGTCAGGCTCTGGTTAAGGCGCAACAACGGTTTACGTCAAATATCTACCATGATCTCTTTGAAAAATATCAACCAGTCCTGGTCATCTCAAGTACTCCTGGTTGGCGACTTGATCGCTATCTGTTGCGGGAGGCAGTTGCCAGAAAAATCAAAACCGCAGCCATTGTTCTCGGCTGGGATAACCCAAGCAGTTATACCCTACCGGGTGCCTCAATTGACCACATTTCGTGTTGGTCCGAGGTACAAAAGCAGGAATTAGTGGAAGGCTCAGACTGGCTTGAGGAGCGCATCCATATTGGCGGTATTCCATCCTACGATGGTTACTTCCGCAAGCAATGGCTGATCCCTCGAGAAGCGTATTTTCGCATGCATGACCTCGATCCGCAACGCAAGCTGTTGGGTTACGCTTGTAGTTTTGTCACCTACTCGCCTAACATTCAAAATATTGAAGCGATTGCGCGTTTGATTGCGACCGATCAACTTGCTTTTCCGTCCCAGTTATTAGTGCGCTTACATCCCAATCATTTCTCGCCTGTAAAACACTGGTCAAAAGAAAGGGAACAAATCTACGAGCTGGCAAATCGCTATCCGCATGTCAAGATTGTGGAGCCAGTGCCTTTGGGCGGGGAGTTAGGTTACTACTCGGGTGAAGATATGCCCGAAAAATCCTCCATGATGGCCCATTCCGATGTCTTTTTGACGGTTTACTCAACCATGGTTGTCGAAACTTCAATTCATCAGACGCCCATTATTAGCGTTACGATTGATTCGCCAAAGGGGTGGCCTGGCAAGTTTTCTTTGCCGCTCAGCCAAATTGGCAACTGGCCTACCCATCAACGCTTCCGTCTCTCAAGGGCGGGACGTGTAGCCTCGAACGAGGTGGAATTACAGCAGGCGATCAACGATTATTTGCTCAATCCTGAGTTAGATCGGTCTGCCCAACAGCAATTTGTGCAACGAGAATGCACGTACACCGACGGGAGTGCCGGGTCACGCACAGGGGCTTTTCTGGCTCACCTGGCACATACGGCGAGGGTTTCATGAAAGGAAACTACTTGCGTCGGCTCAAACAGGCTGTGTTGGTTTTGCGAAAAGGGGAGGCTGCAGAAAAGATCAACATCCGCACTATGCCTCCGATCACGGTTGAAGAAGTCGAAGAGATCAAGCGCTTTTTTCCACGCCCCAAGTTTTTCATCTTCGGTCATGCTCGCTCTGGCACAACGCTTTTGGCGCGCCTGGCGCGTTTACACCCTGAAGTCCATTGCAACTGGCAAGCGCACTTTTTTACCAGGTCGCCATTCTTAACTTCTCTCACCCAGGATCCGTCGGTGGGAGAGTGGCTAAGCAGGCGGAGCAATCGCTGGAATCAGGGCCGTGATCTATCACCGCTGATATTACGAGTGGCGGCAGATTTCATATTAGAGCGTGAAGCAGCTCAATTAGGAAAACAGATTGTCGGCGATAAAAGTCCCAACAGCCTGGTGAACGGCGAGGCAGTTCGGCGCGCTTTTGCTGTTTATCCGGATGCTTCCCTGATCTATATCATCCGCGATGGACGGGATACAATTCTCTCTCATCGTTTTCAAACTTTCATCGACGCTTCCCAGCATCTCTCGGCGCAAGACTTGCGGCTCCGAGATGAGTTTGCCCGTCAACCGCAGCCCTTTCTCCAGGGAGAAAAATCAATCTTTACACCAAAAGGTTTTTTACGGGCAATTGAGGAATGGGTGCAGAATGTAGAGACGACCATTGCACTCGGGCAAGAGCTCTATGGAGAGCGGTTTCTGGTTGTGCGCTATGAAGACTTGCTCGTAGATGTCTGGCAGGAGATGGTTCGCCTCTGGCGTTTTTTGAGAGTTTCATCTATCGAGAATGATTTACAACAAGCCGTAGAAGCAGAACTACAACAAAATCCGGATGCGGATTGGCAAAATCAGAAAGCCAGCCAGATTGCTCAGGCGTTGCGAAAAGGCCAAAGCGGTTCCTGGCGTCAGCTTTTGACCTCTCAGGAAAAAGCTCTTTTTCTCCAGAAAGCTGGGGCAATCCTGCAAGCCTGGGGCTATCCTTTGGAGTAAATAAAGAATGAAAATCTTGATCGCTGGACTGGGTTCAATTGGCAGACGACATCTGCGCAATTTGGGGCAGTTGGGGGTGCGCGATATCGTGCTTTATCGCACCCATCGCAGTTCGCTGCCAGAGGAGGACTTGCGGGGTTTTGTTCAGGAAACTAACCTTGTGGCTGCTCTGAACCATCAACCCCAGGCAGTTATTGTCGCTAACCCAACCGCCCTCCATCTTGAGGTAGCCCTTGCAGCCGCCGAGCGAGGCTGCCACTTAATGATTGAGAAGCCCCTTTCGCACAGTCTTGAAGGCGTAAGGGAATTCCAAAGCCTGGTTCAACGTCAGGGTTGTCGAGTGCTGATCGGCTACCATTTTCGCTTTCACCCGGGCTTGCTCAAGGTAAAAAGCTTGCTTGTTGAGGGCGCTATCGGTCGCCCTCTAATTGCCCGTGCCCATTGGGGAGAATACCTGCCGGGCTGGCATCCATGGGAGGATTATCGGCGAGCTTATAGCGCCCGGGCGGATTTAGGCGGCGGTCTGGTTTTGACTCTTTCTCACCCTCTAGACTATCTCCGCTGGCTGTTCGGGAATGCAGGGCAAGTTTTCGCTGCCGTAGAGAGACTAAGCGATTTGGAAATCGAAGTCGAAGACACAGCCGAAATTTGCCTTTGGTTTACCGGCGGCTGTCTGGCTACGCTGCATCTTGATTACATCCAACGTCCTGCGCAACACACCCTGCAAGTCATTGGTTCTCATGGCACGATTTTCTGGGACAACGCCAGCGGGCAAGTGCAGCTCTCCCGCTTCACGGGGGATGGTAAGCAAGAAACGCATCTTTTTTCCAGCACCTCGCCTTTCGACCCTGCTAAACCTTTGGAGCGCAACGATTTGTTTCTAGCCGAAATGCAACATTTTTTGGCGCTTGTCGAAGGACGTGAATCGTCACGATGCACGCTGGAAGATGGCATTGCAGCTCTCAGGCTGGCTCTGGCCGCTTATCAATCCGCTACGCAACGGCGGGTTGTTGAGCTAGAAGATTTTTAATTTCTCAAGATACCCGCGGCGCGTCCTAGGAAGCAATCGAAGAAGCTGACTTGTTTTTGGTCGAAAAGACGCGCCGCTTTTTAGATAACCTTTATTAATCAAACCCCGAAATCTCAATCTGAGAGGAATAGAAAATATGACAACCAAAAAAAACAAAACCACCCTCATCACCCCTTATGGAGGCAAACTGGTCAATTTGCTGGTAAGCGGCGAGGAGCGGCAAGAGTTAATCGCCAGATCGACCCGCTTACCTTCGGTCAAAATTTCTGCGCGCGCCATGTGCGATCTGGAATTGCTGGCTACCGGCGCCTTCTCGCCGCTGGATCGCTTCATGCGCAAGGCGGATTATGAGCGTGTCCTGACCGAAATGCGCCTGACCGATGGCACGCTCTTTCCCATCCCGGTTACCCTTCCGGTCAATGAAGATGAGTTGCCTACCTGGGGCGAGGCCATTACCTTATGCGATGCCCGCAATAACACCCTGGCGGTGATGCAGATCGAAGAAGTTTATCACTGGGACCCGTTGCGCGAAGCCCGCCTGGTGCTGGGGACAACCGACCCACGCCATCCGCTGGTCTCTGAGATGGTCAGTTGGGGCAAGGTGTACGTCTCCGGCGAGTTGAAAGTGATCGATCTGCCCAAATATTATGACTTTGTCGAGTTGCGCCGCACGCCGGCTCAGGTGCGCCGGTTGTTGGAAGAGATGGGCTATGAAAATGTGGTCGCCTTCCAAACGCGCAACCCCATGCACCGCATTCATGAGGAGCTGACCAAGCGCGCTGCCGAAGAGGTCAACGGGAGTTTGCTGATCCATCCGGTCGTCGGTTTGACCAAACCGGGCGATGTCGATCATTACACTCGCGTGCGTGTCTATCGGGCTTTGGTGGAAAACTATTATGACCCCAAGCGAACCGTGTTGAGTCTGTTGCCGCTTGCCATGCGCATGGCCGGCCCCAAGGAGGCTCTCTGGCACGCAATCATCCGGCGTAATTATGGGGCAAACCATTTTATTATCGGACGTGACCATGCTGGCCCCGGCAACGATAGTCATGGGCGACCCTTCTATGGGCCTTATGAAGCCCAAATGATGTTAGAGCAATATGCCGAGGAGCTGGGCGTAAAGCCGATCCAATTCAAAGAGTTGATCTACCTGCCGGATGAGGATCGCTATGAAGAAGTGAGCAAAATTCCTGAAGGGGCGCGCACGTTATCGATCTCTGGCACGCAGGTGCGCGAGGAATATCTGGCAAAAGGGAAGGAATTACCCGAATGGTTTACCCGCAAGGAGACCGCCGAAATCCTGCAACAAATGTATCCGCCCCGTCACCGCCAGGGTGTCTGCATCTGGTTTACCGGCTTGAGCGGTGCCGGTAAATCTACGACGGCTGAAATTTTGACCTCTCTGCTGATGGAGCGCGGCCGGCAGGTCACCCTGTTGGACGGCGACGTTGTGCGTACCCATCTTTCCAAAGGCTTGGGCTTTTCTCGCGAAGATCGCGATACCAATATTCTGCGCATCGGCTTTGTGGCTGGTGAAATTGCGCGCCATGGTGGCACGGTTATTTGTGCAGCAATCAGCCCCTACCGCGCCACGCGCGAAGAGGTGCGCAAGATGGTCGGCGATGAACGCTTTGTAGAGGTGTTTGTTGATACCCCGATCGAAGTCTGCGAGGCGCGCGATGTGAAAGGTCTATATGCGCGGGCGCGCCGGGGGCAGATCACCGGCTTCACCGGCGTGGATGATCCCTACGAACCGCCAATTGACCCGGAGATCACCCTTGACACGGTTAACCACACGGCGGAGGAAAACGCCCGTTTGATCATTCAATACCTTGAAGAGCAGGGTTTCTTGCTCCCCGATGGCGCTAACCGCAAGGAAACCATCTTGATGGGTTCGGACGATGGCCGGGAGCCCTGTACCCAATCCTAGCAAGCGGAATCGTTGGACTATGGAAGGAAATCTTCCGTAGTCCAGCCTACTGCTTCCCCTGAACTAGCCTGCGTATTATGAGGTTAAGCCCGCCTCTTTTTACTCCTGTTTTTGGGTCTATAATCCTTGTTCTTTCGGTCACGCCTCTATTGGTCAGGTGGGCTGTCAGAGTTTTTATTCTGCAACCTGCTTGCCCTTCCATCGACTCAATAATGCTTATGCATAGTACCTTTAGTTTGATAGGCTGCATCGCATTCATTCAGCCGCCTCTGCAGGCTAACTTACTGTTTTGTGGCGCTGTTGTGGTGGCAATTTTTGCCCTAATCTGGCTTGAGAAAATGCAAGGTTAATAAAGGTGGGGAGAACTCAGCTTCGATTTATGCTCTCATTTGTTTTTTGCCTGAGCGCTTTTCTTGGCGCAGGGCTTGTTTTGGTTCGTATTCTTCAGAATCCCTCTGAGCCGCAAAGCGCTTTCCTGTGGGGCTATTCCTTGCCGCGCTTAATTTTAGGGGCGGGCATATTTTTACCCATGATTATTTTTGGAGCGCTCTCAATCCTCTTAGCCCTGGACAAAAACAAGAGTCAGTTATTCTGGCAATGGGCTTTTGAAGGTAAGAGTGGGGTTTTCTGGACATGGTTTTGTGCAGGTCTCTCTTTCTTTAGTGGTATCGGGGTTGCCATACCTTCTTATCGGTTGGGCAGTTTGGCTGATGTTTTTTTCTACCTCAGGCCAATTCTTTACTGGCTATTTTTTGTCAGTGCTCTTTTCCTGATCGTTGCTCTGATTGGACGCAATGGGGTTCACCGGTCGCCTTTGCTAGAGAGCCTGCGATTTGATTCTGCCGCACTGAAGTTTAGCGTCAGCGCTTTGCTCTTGTTTGTGTTGCTAAGTCTTATCATCGCTTACACCGGTCTTGGCATTCGCTTGTCGGAAGACCGCTGGTATGGGGCGGGGATTCCAATCTTACCTCAGCAGTTATTCTTAAGCCTTGCGGCTCTGGCGATGCTTTTTCTTGTCACCTCGAAAAGAAAGGCATTGCCATCCGACCCTCTGATATTCGTAGTAATCTGGTTGATATCGGGGCTGGCCTGGGCAGGCACTCCTCTGCAGCGCAGCTATTTCATGCCTGGTCCTTATTACCCCAATAGACAGTTCTATCCTTTTTCCGACGCTGCGCTATTTGATCTTGGTAGTCAGTTTGCTCTAATTGGACAGGGCATTCTCAATGGGCAGTTTTTCAATCGCCCGCTTTATATTGCTTTTCTAGTCTATTTGCATGGTTTGATCGGACAAGATTATGATCTCCTGCTTGCAATTCAAGCAGCAATCTATGCTGTTCTGCCGGCGTTAATGTATTTGCTGGGAAAAGAATTGCAAGGGCGCTGGCTTGGCCTTCTTCTGGCTATGTTAACCCTATGGCGAGGAGTCAATGCAATTTGGCTCAGCCCGTGGGTAGATACTTCCGGCCCAAAAATGATGCTGACCGATTTTCCTACAACCATAGTCCTGGTGATTTTTACCCTGCTGGTCATGCGATGGGTAAAAGAGCCTGCTCGCTCTTTGCAGCAGGCAATATGGGCGGGAGGAATAGTTGGGCTGGGGGTAATGCTCAGAACCCATGCTTTATTGCTGATCTTTCTCTTAATCTTCTTGGCTATGGTTGTGATCCGGTCCTCCTTCCAGAGACGCCTGCTCATCGCAGGATTTATGGTACTGGCAATGTTCATAACCACTTTGCCATGGGATGTGCGCAATTACCAACGTGGAGGCCCGTTTTTGGGTGTGTACTATGTGCAAATTCAATCGGTGCTCAACGAGCGCTATTTTGATCTTCGTGCTCCTGAACAGCAACTGCCTTTGAATGAAATACACAAGCTGGTTGCCTTTACAGGTGTCCGCGGGGCACACGAAACCTTCCAAGACATCGAACCCCTCCTGACTTCCCATGCATCCAAAAGCTATGTAAAACCAAGCCTTGTCTTACTTAAGGGTCAGAATCCCGCAGTGGTTGAGAAGATACCAATTTTTCTGACATATGTCACTTCTCACTTTCTCCACAACCTGATTACTTCGATTTTTATTCTTCCTCACTCGTTTTCTTTTGACGATTTGCGTTCTCTGGTAAAAACTGAAGCTCCCTTTTGGAAAGCAGAGTGGGATGGAACGCTTTCAGGGGGAGCAGCAGTGTTTTTCTCAATCTATCTGGTGTTAATCTCTTTGGGCATTGGCTACGCCTGGCACAGGAATAAGTGGATTGGCTTGATCCCTTTGCTGGTATTGGTTTTTTACAATACCTCGAATGCACTGGCGCGCACCTCAGGTGGCCGATACATTGTCCCCATCGATTGGGTTGTGCTGGTATATTTTGTAATCGGTGCAGCGCAAGTCCTTCATTGGCTACAGATAGCCTTTGGTTTAAAGCAAGGAAACTTAAGAGCAGATCAAGATGCCGTTTTGAGAGCTTTACAGGTCGATCGCCTTCCCTGCTCTGCCATCGGACGAACATTTGCGGCTCTTTTAGTTATCGGTGCGCTTGTGCCTCTATCAGAACATCTCTATCCACGCCGCTATTCGCTGTCTACGCAAGAGCAGAATTTGCTTCTATTGCAAGAGAGAGGGTTGTTGCAAAGAGCCGGATTAGATGAAACAGCTATTCAGACTTTTCTTCAGAGTTCAGAAGCAGTTGTCTCGCACGGTCGGGCGCTTTACCCTCGTTTTTATCTGCAGGGGGATGGTGAGACCCCAAGGAGTTATCCCTACCATCCGCTTGATTACCCGCGTCTGGCATTTATGTTAATCGGCGCAGATGGAGAACACGGTATTGTTCTTCCCATATTGAAGTCTCCACGGTACTTTCCCCACGCTGCCGATGTTGTAGTCCTTGCCTGTCGGGATAGCTCTGGCACAAATGCCCTGGCTGTTTTTATTTTGGATGAAAAACACATCTACTATATGCGTCAACCGAATGTACCTTTGCGTTGCCCGGTTGCTACACCTGTCTGTAACGACAATCGTGAGTGCTATTAGTTTCGTATGGAGAGATTCATCAGACAGTCATGGTGACACAGGTGATCCAATACCACTTTTGGATAG
>Ga0197142_1003061_pt1 | contig 14245 bp, 11 predicted proteins | sample GBS60_MetaG_FD_148614 | JGI IMG/M metagenome (GOLD analysis project Ga0197142, IMG submission 148614) | Sediment microbial communities from Great Boiling Springs, Gerlach, Nevada, United States - GBS 60_MetaG | ecosystem: Environmental > Aquatic > Thermal springs > Hot (42-90C) > Sediment... | reverse complement strand
TGTGTCGCTGACGGTGCATCTCATCACCCCGGTGGCCCTGGAGAAGGAGCTGCGCTTTGCCATCCGGGAGGGCGGCCGCACCGTGGGCGCCGGCGTCATCACCGAGATCCTTGAATAGGCAGGGTTAGAACCGCCATGAGGGAAATCGTGACCTTGGCTTGCGGGACCTGCAAACGCCGGAATTATACCACCACCAAGAACAAACGGCGGACGCCGGACCGCTTGACCTTCAAAAAGTACTGCCCGTTCTGTCGGACCCATACCGAGCATCGGGAGACCAAATAGGAGAGGCATGCAGGCCAGTAGCTCGAACGGCTAGAGCACCGGTCTCCAAAACCGGGGGATGGGGGTTCGAATCCCTCCTGGCCTGCCAGACCCGCGGTATCGGGCACAATCACACGGGACACCCACCGGGACCGGACCGCTTGCCGGGACAACCTCCCCAGGAGATCCTTCAGACGGCGACGCCTCGTGCAGGTGGACGAGGTGGGGTGAGCGTCACCTTCGCGGGGCGGAAGGGGTAAGACCCCGGGAAGGCGGCGCCCCCCTGTCTTGGACCCGGACGCGCCCCCGAGGCAGAATTTTATGAAGAAAAACAAGGTGAAAGGCAAAGAGGGCGGCGCCCAGGTGGTGAAACTCCGCCCCGCCAAGCCCCGGGTCTCCTGGCGGAGCCGGCTGCCGGCGGTGGGGGAGTGGTGGCACAGCGCCCGCCAGTTCCTGGCGGAGGCCCTCCAGGAGCTGAAGAAGGTGAGCTGGCCGGAACGGCGGGAGACCTGGGGGACCACCGCCATCGTCCTCTTTCTGGTCTTCGTCATCTCCGCCTTTCTGGGGCTGGTGGACTTCGGGCTGGCCCGCCTGGTGAAGGGCTTCATCCGCTGAGGCAGGGGACATAAGGGAATCGGGGCAGTGAGCCAGAAGTGGTACATCATCCACACCTATTCGGGCTTTGAGCAGAAGGTGAAGACCGCCATTCTGGAGCGGGCCAAGGCCCACGGCCTGAGCCATCTCATCACCGAGGTGGTGGTGCCCACCGAGATGGTGGAGGAGATGGTGAAGGGCCAGCGCCGGGTCACCTCCCGGAAGTTCTACCCCGGCTATGTCCTGGTGCGCATGGAGCTCACCGACGAGACCTGGCACCTGGTGAAGGACACCCCCAAGGTGACCGGGTTTGTGGGCAGCAAGACCGAGCCGGTGGCCATCCCCGAGGAGGACGCCGCCAAGATCCTGGCCCAGATCCAGGAGGGTCTCGCCAAGCCCAAGCCCAAGATCCAGTTCGAACCCGGAGACAAGGTACAGGTCACCGACGGCCCCTTCACCAACTTCACCGGGGTGGTGGACGAGGTGAAGGCGGACCGGGGCCGGGTGAAGGTGATGATCAGCGTCTTCGGCCGCCCCACCCCGGTGGAGCTGGAGTTCACCCAGCTGGAGAAGATTTAGTCAGGAAAATCCGTGGCCGGCAGCGACCCCTGCGGGGGCGCTTCCTGAGGGTGAGGCCCCACCCCTGCCGGCTGCCAGCCAAAGGAGCAGGCGTTTATGGCCAAAAAAGTCGTGGCGCAGATCAAGTTGCAGCTGCCGGCGGGTCAGGCCACCCCGTCGCCCCCGGTGGGTCCGGCCCTGGGCCAGCACGGGGTCAACATCATGGAGTTCGTCAAGAGCTACAACGCCCGCACCGCCGGCCAGGAAGGCACCATCATCCCGGTGCTCATCACGGTGTACAGCGACCGCTCCTTCACCTTTGTCACCAAGACGCCGCCCGCCAGTGTGCTCCTGAAGCAGGCGGCCCAGGTGGCCTCGGGCTCCAAGGAGCCCCACCGCAGCAAGGTGGGGAGCATCACCCGCACGCAGCTTCAGGAGATCGCCAAACTCAAGCTGCCGGATCTGAACACCACGGACCTGGACATGGCCATGCGCACCATTGCGGGCACCGCCCGGAGCATGGGCATCGACATCGTGGAAGGGTGAGGAGCGCAACATGCCCAAGCATGGCAAGCGATATCGGGAGGTGGCGGCCAAGGTGGAGCCCGGCCGGCGTTACACCTTCCCGGAGGCGGTGGATCTGGCGCTGCAGACCGCCAGCGCCAAATTCGATGAAACCCTGGAGGCCGCCGTGGTTCTGGGGGTCAACCCCCGGCACGCCGACCAGATGGTCCGGGGCGCGGTGGTCCTGCCCCATGGCCTGGGCAAAACGGTGCGGGTCCTGGTCTTCGCCAAGGGCGAAAAGGAACAGGAGGCCAAGGAGGCCGGGGCCGACTACGTGGGGGCCGAAGACCTCATCGCCAAGATCCAGGCCGGCTGGCTGGAGTTCGACAAGGCGGTGGCCACCCCGGACCTCATGGGCGCGGTGGGCAAGATCGGCAAGATCCTGGGGCCCCGGGGGCTGATGCCCAACGCCAAGGTGGGCACCGTCACCTTTGATGTGGCCAAGGCCGTCAAGGAGCTCAAGGGCGGCAAGGTGGAGTTCCGGGTGGACCGGGCCGGGGTGGTGCACGCCCCCATGGGCAAGGTCTCCTTCGGCTCCGCCAAGCTCCTGCAGAACCTGGCGGCCTTCATGGACACCCTCATCCGGCTTAAGCCCGCCACCAGCAAGGGCACCTACCTGAAGAGCATCCACCTGTCCACCACCATGGGCCCCGGCGTGCCGGTGGACCCCGGGGATGTGAAGAACCTGGTGCGGCTCTTGTCCTGAAGGAGGCCTGAGAGATGCTCAAACCGCAGATTGAAAAGAAGGCCAGGCTGGTGGAGGAGCTCAAGGACAAGGCGGCCCGGGCCCAGATGGGGATTCTGGCGGATTTCACCGGCCTGAAGGTGGAGGATCTCACCCGCCTCCGGCGGCAGGTGCGGGAGGCGGAGGGGGAGCTCCGGGTGGCCAAAAACACCCTGCTGCGCCGGGCCGCCACCCCGGACACCATCCTGGCGCCCTTAAGCGGGCAGTTCACCGGCCCCAACGCCGTGGCCCTGGGCTTCGGCGACCCGGTGGCCCTGGCCAAGCTCCTGGTCAAGTTCGCCCAGGACAAGCCCCAGTTTTTCAAAATCAAAGCCGCGGCCCTGGGAGGGAAGGTGCTCACGGCCGCCGAGGTGGAGGCCCTCTCCAAACTGCCCGGCCGGGAGGTGCTGCTGGCGCAGCTTCTGGGGGCGCTCCAGGGCGTGCCCCAGGGTCTGGTCCATGTCCTGGCGGGGGTGATCCGCAATCTCCTGAATGTCCTGACGGCCATCCGGGAGAAGAAGGGCGGGGAGGGCCCGGCAGAGGGCTGAGGCCGCCTGCGGCCCGCCCGGGAAGGAATCACGGCCGGGGCTGCCCGGCCGGCAACCATGGCTGCCCCCGGGCAGCCCAGCGCTTCTGAAGGAGGAAACGATGTCCATTTCCCGCAGCGAAATCATCGAGGCTCTGGCCAACATGACGGTTCTGGAACTCTCCCAGCTCATCAAGGAGCTGGAGGAAAAGTTCGGCGTCACTGCCGCGGCGCCGGTGGCCGTGGCCGCGGCGGCGCCGGTGGCGGCCGCGGCGGCCCCGGTGGAGGAAGAGAAGACCGAGTTCGATGTCGTCCTCACGGCCGCCGGCCCGAACAAGATCCAGGTGATCAAGGAAGTCCGGGCCATCACCAACCTGGGCCTCAAGGAGGCCAAGGAGGCGGTGGAGAGCGCGCCCTACGTGATCAAGGAGGGCATCTCCAAGGCCGAGGCCGAGGAGATCAAAAAGAAGCTGGAAGCGCAGGGAGCCACCGTCGAAATCAAGTAATCCCCCCGGGCCATCACACTAAGGAGTACCCATGGCCAAAGCCTTATCCCCTCTGAAGCTCTACCGCAAGAGTTTCGGCAAAATCGAACGGGTGGTGGAGATCTCCAACCTCATCGAGATGCAGCGGGAGTCCTACGCCCGGTTCCTGCAGAAGGACACGCCCCCGGAGGAACGGCTGAATGTCGGCCTCCAGGGCGTGTTCCACAGCGTCTTTCCCATCCGGGACTTCAGTGGCCTGTGCTCCCTGGAGTTCGTGGATTACACCCTGGGGGAACCGAAATACGACATCGACGAGTGTCTGCAGCGGGGCATGACCTACGAGGTCCCCATGAAGATCCGGGTGCGCCTGGTGGTCTATGAACCCGGGGAGAGCAAGCCCGCCCCCATCCGGGACATCAAGGAGCAGGAGATCTATTTCGGCACCTTCCCCTTGATGACCGAGCACGGCACCTTCATCATCAACGGCACCGAGCGGGTGGTGGTGAGCCAGCTGCACCGCTCTCCGGGGCTGTTCATCGACCACGACCGGGCCAAGATCCACTCCTCCGGCAAGATCATCTACTCCGCCCGGCTCATCCCCCTGCGGGGCTCCTGGATCGATTTCGAGTTCGACCCCAAGGACATCCTCTATGTGCGCATCGACCGGCGCCGCAAGTTCCCGGTCACCATTCTCCTCAAGGCCCTGGGTTATTCCACCGAGTTCCTGCTGAACTACTTCTACGACACCGAAAAGGTCTATCTCGACGAGGATCAGGTGCGGCGCAAGCTCATTCCGGAGATGCTCCTGGACAAGAGCGCGCCCACCGACATCATCGACCCCAACACCGGGGAGGTCCTCATCCGCCGCATGCGCCGGGTGACCAAGACCTCCCTGGAAAAACTGAAGAAGGCGGGGGTGGAGTTCCTTCCGGAAAGTCCGGAATACCTCCTGGGCAAGGTGGCGGCCCACGACATCCTGGACCCCCACACCGGCGAGGTTCTGGTGAAGTGCAACGAGGACCTCACCGCTGACAAGGTGCAGCTCCTCCGGGAGCGGGGGGTGCGGGAGCTGGACCTCCTGTATATCGACAACATCACGGTGAGCCCCAGCCTCCGGAACACCCTGCTGGTGGACAAGACCGAGGGCATGCGGGACGCCATCCTGGAGATCTACCGGCGCCTGCGCCCCAGCAACCGCCCCAACGAGGAGGTGGCCACCAACTTCTTCAACAATCTCTTCTTCAACCCGGAATACTACGACCTCTCCCCGGTGGGCCGGATGAAGCTGGACCGGAAGCTCCGGAAGCCCGAGGAGTATCTGCCCCTGAGCCAGACCACCCTGGTGCCGGAGGACATCCTCCGGGCGGTGAAGGAGCTCATCACCCAGAAGGACCGGGAAGGGCCGGTGGATGACATCGACCATCTGGGGAACCGCCGGGTGCGGGCGGTGGGGGAGCTTTTGGAGAACCAGTTCCGGGTGGGGCTGGTGCGCATGGAGCGGGCCATCAAGGAGCGCATGGCCATCCAGGACCTGGACACCCTGATGCCCCACGACCTCATCAACGCCAAGCCGGTGCAGGCGGTGATCAAGGAGTTTTTCGGCACCAGCCAGCTCTCCCAGTTCATGGATCAGACCAACCCCCTCTCCGAGATCACCCACAAAAGGCGCCTGAGCGCCCTGGGGCCGGGGGGTCTGACCCGGGAGCGGGCCGGCTTCGAGGTCCGGGACGTGCACCCCACCCACTATGGCCGCATCTGCCCCATTGAGACGCCGGAAGGTCCCAACATCGGCCTCATCGTCTCCCTCTCCACCTATGCCCGGGTGAACGAGTTCGGCTTCATCGAGACCCCCTACCGGGTGGTGGAGAAGGTGAAGGTGGGGGACAAGGTGGAGACCCGGGTGACCCGGGAGGTCAAGTATCTCTCCGCCCTGGACGAAGAGGGCAAGGTCATCGCCCAGGCCAACGCCCGACTGGACGCCGAGGGGCGCTTCTTGGACGAGCGGGTGGAGGCCCGCATCAGCGGCCAGTACGTCATGGTGAGTCCCAGCGAAGTCGACTACATGGACGTCTCGCCCAGCCAGCTGGTGAGCGTGGCCGCCTCCCTCATCCCCTTCCTGGAGCATGACGACGCCAACCGGGCCCTCATGGGCTCCAATATGCAGCGTCAGGCCGTACCCCTCCTCACCGCCTCCGCCCCCCTCATCGGCACCGGCATGGAGGGGGTGGTGGCCCGGGACTCCGGGGTCACCGTGGTGGCCAAACGGGCCGGGGTGGTGGAGGACGTGGACGCCACCCGCATCGTTATCCGGGCCAGCGACGGCGACGGCAACGGCGAATCGCCGGTGGACATCTACAAGCTCATCAAGTTCCAGCGCACCAACCAGAACACCTGTTACAACCAGCGGCCCATCGTGCGCCGGGGGGATGTGGTGGAGGCGGGCCAGATCATCGCCGACGGCCCCGCCACCCGGCTGGGGGAGCTGGCCCTGGGGAAGAACGTCATGGTGGCCTTCATGCCCTGGGGCGGCTACAACTTTGAGGACTCCATCCTGGTGAGCGAGCGCCTGGTGAAGGATGACGTCTTCACCAGCATCCACATCGAGGAATTCGAGGTGATGGCCCGGGATACCAAGCTGGGCAAGGAGGAGATCACCCGGGACATCCCCAACGTGGGGGAGGAGGCCCTGAAAAACCTGGATGAATCCGGGATCATCCGCATCGGCGCGGAAGTGCGGCCCGGGGACATCCTGGTGGGGAAGATCACCCCCAAGGGCGAAACCCAGCTCACCCCGGAAGAGAAGCTGCTGCGGGCCATCTTCGGGGAGAAGGCGGGGGACGTCAAGGACACCTCCCTGCGGGTCCCCCCCGGGATTGAGGGCGTGGTCATCGACGCCCGGGTCTTTTCCCGCAAGGGGGTGGAAAAGGACGACCGCAGCCGCTCCATCGAGGATGAAGCGGTGGCCAAGCTCCAGAAGGACCAGGCGGACGAGATCTCCATCATCACCCAGACCTACCGCCAGAAGCTGGCGGACCTGGTGGTGGGCCGGAAGGTGGCTGAGGCCATCGAGGATGAGGTCAAAGGCACCACCCTGCTGGAGAAGGGCGCCGCGGTGCCCCCGGAGCTGGTGAAGAAGCAGCCCCTGGAGTTCTGGCGCCACGTCTCCTTCCAGGAAGCGGGCCTGGAGGACCAGGTGGACACCCTCCTGGACCGCTACCAGGAACAGCTCCACCTGGTGAACATGGTCTTTGAGGCCAAGCTTTCCCGGCTGCGCAAGGTGGATGAGCTCCCCCCCGGGGTCATCAAGAAGGTGAAGGTCTTCATCGCCATGAAGCGCAAGCTCTCGGTGGGGGACAAGATGGCCGGCCGCCACGGCAACAAGGGCGTGGTCTCCCGCATCATGCCGGAGGAGGACATGCCCTATTTCGCCGACGGCACCCCGGTGGACATCGTCCTCAACCCCCTGGGGGTGCCCTCCCGCATGAACGTGGGGCAGGTGATGGAGACCCATTTGGGCTGGGCCTCCTACGAGCTGGGGAAACAGATCGGGGAGATGCTGGACCGCTACTATTCCCTGGACGCCATCAAGGCCCGCCTGAAACGCATCTACAACGACCCCCGGGTGGCGGCGGAGATCGACGCCGCGGATTACGAGGAGCTCCGGGAGATCTGGAACAAACACTTCCGCCAGGGGATCTTCATGGCCACCCCGGTGTTCGACGGCGCCAGCGAGGAGGAGGTGCGGGCCTGCCTGGAGGAGGCGGGTCTGCCGGTGGGCGGCCAGGCGCGCCTCCGGGACGGCCGCACCGGGGAGGAGTTCGACCGGGACGTCACCGTGGGCATGATGTACATGATGAAGCTGCACCACCTGGTGGCGGACAAGATCCACGCCCGCTCCATCGGCCCCTACTCCCTGGTGACCCAGCAGCCCCTGGGCGGCAAGGCCCAGTTCGGCGGCCAGCGGCTGGGGGAGATGGAGGTCTGGGCCCTGGAGGCCTACGGCGCCGCCTACACCCTGCAGGAATTCCTCACGGTGAAGAGCGACGACGTGGCCGGCCGCACCCGGATGTATGAAAAGATCTTCAAGGGCGAATACGATCTGGAGGCGGGACTGCCCGAATCCTTCAATGTCCTGGTCCGGGAGCTCAAGAGCCTGGCCCTCAACGTGGAGCTCCTGAAGAAGGAGAAGCCCTCCAAGGAATAGCCATGCAGGACAAGCCCAGAGACGTGAAATTGGAAGACCTGAGCAGCCTCTTTGCCCGGCCGGAGGATCCCTTGGCCATCGAGGCGGTGCGCCTCTCGTTGGCCTCCCCGGACATGATCCGCTCCTGGTCCCATGGCGAGGTGAAGAAGCCGGAGACCATCAACTACCGCACCTTCAAACCGGAGCGGGACGGGCTGTTCTGCGCCAAGATTTTCGGGCCGGCCAAGGACTACGAGTGCAACTGCGGCAAATACAAGCGCATGAAGCACCGGGGCATCACCTGCGAGAAGTGCGGCGTGGAGGTGATCCAGTCCAAGGTGCGCCGGGAGCGCATGGGCCACATCGAGTTGGCCAGCCCGGTGGTGCACATATGGTTCCTCAAGAGCCTGCCCAGCAAGATCGGCAACCTTTTGGATCTCACCCTCAAGGATCTGGAGAAGATCCTCTACTTTGAGGCCTACGTGGTGGTGGACCCGGGGGACGTCCCCAACCTCTCCAAGGGCATGCTCCTCACCGAGGAGCGCTACCGGCAGCTGAAGGAGGAGTACGGGGAGCGCTTCCAGGCGGGCATGGGCGCCGAGGCCATCCGGGACATGCTGGCCGCCCTGGACCTGGATGCCCTCAGCCAGGAGGTACGGGCGGAGATGGTCAAGACCAGCTCCGACGCCAAGCGCAAGAAGCTGGGCAAACGCCTGAAGATCATCGACGCCTTCCGGGAGTCCGGGCAGCGCCCCGAATGGATGGTCCTGGAGGTCATCCCGGTCCTGCCCCCGGACCTCAGGCCCCTGGTGCACCTGGACGGCGGCCGCTTCGCCACCAGCGATCTCAACGACCTCTACCGCCGGGTCATCAACCGCAACAACCGCTTAAAACGGCTTTTGGAGCTCAACGCCCCGGACATCATCATCCGCAACGAGAAACGCATGCTCCAGGAGGCGGTGGACGTCCTCTTTGAGAACGGCCGCCGGGGCCGCACCATCACCGGACCCAACAAGCGCCCCTTAAAGTCCCTCTCCGACATGCTCAAAGGCAAACAGGGGCGCTTCCGCCAGAACCTGCTGGGGAAACGGGTGGACTACTCCGGCCGCTCGGTCATCGTCATCGGCCCGGAGCTGAAGCTGCACCAGTGCGGGCTGCCCAAGCAGATGGCCCTGGAGCTCTTCAAGCCCTTCATCTTCCACAAGCTGGTGGCCAAGGGCTATGCCACCACCATCAAGGTGGCCAAGAAGCTGGTGGACAAGGAGACCCCGGAGGTCTGGGACATCCTGGATGAGGTGGTGAAAGAGCACGCGGTGCTCCTCAACCGGGCCCCCACCCTGCACCGCCTGGGCATCCAGGCCTTTGAGCCCATCCTCATCGAGGGGAAGGCCATCCAGCTGCACCCCCTGGTGTGCACCGCTTTCAACGCCGACTTTGACGGCGACCAGATGGCGGTGCATGTGCCATTGTCCATCGAGAGCCAGATCGAGGCCCGGGCCCTGATGATGTCCACCAACAACCTCTTGTCGCCCGCCAACGGCGACCCCATCATCGTGCCCACCCAGGACATCGTCCTGGGGCTCTACTACCTCACCCGGGAGCGGCCCTTCGCCAAGGGGGAGCGGGTGGCCAAGAACGGCAGAAAACCCCTGCCCTTTTCCTCCCCGGAGGAGGTGCGGGTGGCCTACGATCAGGGGGAGGTGCATCTCCAGGCCCGCATTCCGGTGCGTCTGGACGGCAGGATCTACGAGACCACCGTGGGCCGGGTGCTCCTCTACGAGATCCTCCCCAAGGGGATCCCCTTTGACATGGTGAACACCGTCATGACCAAGCGGGAGGTGCGCAAGCTCATCGCCTACGCCTACCGCAAGTGCGGCATCAAGCAGACGGTGCTGCTGGCCGACCGCCTCAAGAACCTGGGCTACCAGTACGCCACCAAGGCGGGCATCTCCATCGCCATCAAGGACATGGTGATTCCGGCCCAGAAGGCGGAGATCCTCAACCAGGCCCTGGCGGAAGTGCACCAGGTGGAGGAGCAGTACCAGGAAGGTATCATCACCGAGGGCGAAAAATACAACAAGGTGGTGGATATCTGGGCCAAGGCCACGGATGAGGTGGCGGCCCGGATGATGGAGGAGATGAGCCGGGAGATCATCAACGTGGAGGAGCCCGACCCCGAGGATCCCTCCCGGACCATCGTCCACCAGGAAGAGGTGGTGAGCTTCAACCCCATCTTCATGATGGCGGACTCCGGGGCCCGGGGCAGCAAGGACCAGATGCGGCAGCTGGCGGGCATGCGGGGCCTGATGGCCAAGCCCTCCGGGGAGATCATCGAGACCCCCATCACCGCCAACTTCCGGGAAGGCCTCTCGGTACTCCAGTACTTCATCTCCACCCACGGGGCCCGCAAGGGTCTGGCGGACACGGCCCTCAAGACCGCCAATTCGGGCTACCTCACCCGGCGGCTGGTGGACGTGGCCCAGGACGCGGTGATCAGCGAGCTGGACTGCGGCACCATCGACGGCATCTACGTCACCCCCCTGGTGGAGGGCGGCGAGATCATCGAGCGGGTCAAGGACCGCGTCCTGGGGCGCACCGCCCTGGATGACATTGTGGACCCCCACACCGGGGAGATCCTGGTCCGGGCCAACGAGGAGATCGACGAGGAGGCGGCCCAGCGCATCGAGGACGCGGGCATCGAGAAGGTGTGGATCCGCTCGGTGCTTACCTGCCAGACCCGCTGGGGGGTGTGCGCCAAGTGCTACGGCCGGGATCTGGCCCACGGCACCCAGGTGAACATCGGCGAGGCCATCGGCATCCTGGCGGCCCAGTCCATCGGCGAGCCGGGTACCCAGCTCACCATGCGCACCTTCCACATCGGCGGCACCGCCTCCCGCCGGGCCGAGCAGAGCCGGCATGTGGCCCGGGTGCCGGGCCGGGTGCGCTTCGACCACGTGCGCTACGTGGAGAACCGCCACGGCGAGCTGGTGAACCTCTCCCGCCAGGGCGAGCTGGTCATCGTCAGCGACAAGGGCATCGAGCGGGAGCGCTTCCCCCTCACCTACGGCGCCATCATCAAGGTCCGGGAGAACCAGACGGTGCAGCCCGGCCAGGAGCTGGCGGAGTGGGATCCCTTCACCAACCCCATCCTCACTGAGGTGGGCGGCACCATCAAGTTCGGGGACATCCTGGAGGCCCTGCAGGAGCGGGTGGACCCGGTCACCGGCAAGGTCTCCCGCCTCATCATCGAGAGCAAGGACCCGGATCTGCGCCCCCGCATCTCGGTGAAGGATGAAACCGGCCAGACGGCCCGCATCCCCGGCTCCCCGGCCTACGCCCGCTACTTCATGCCCGTGGGCGCCATCCTCATGGTCAACGAGGGGGATAAGGTCTATCCCGGGGACGTCATTGCCAAGATCCCCCGGGAGACCATGAAGACCAAGGACATCACCGGGGGCCTGCCCCGGGTGGCGGAACTCTTCGAGGTGCGCAAGCCCAAGGAGACGGCCCTCATCAGCGAGATCTCCGGGGTGGTTTCCTTCGGCAAGCACATCAAGGGCAAGCGCAAGATCATCGTCACCCCGGAGGTGGGCAAACCCAAGGAGTACCTCATCCCCAAGGGCAAGCACGTGGCGGTGCAGGAAGGGGACTATGTCAAGGCGGGGGACCCCCTCATGGACGGCTCCGCCAATCCCCACGACATCCTGAACATCCGGGGCCTCAAGGACCTGGCCCGCTACCTGGTGGACGAGGTGCAGGAGGTCTACCGCCTCCAGGGCGTGAAGATCAACGACAAGCACATCGAGGTCATCGTCCGGCAGATGCTCAGGCGGGTCAAGGTGGTGGACCCCGGGGACACCGACTTCCTCATCGGCGAGCAGGTGGAGAAGTGGGTCTTTGAGGAGAAAAACGAAAAGGCCATGGCCGAGGGCAAGCGGCCGGCCACGGCCGAGCCTCTGCTGCTGGGGATCACCAAGGCGTCCTTGACCACCGACAGCTGGATCTCCGCCGCCTCCTTCCAGGAGACCACCAAGGTGCTGGCCGACGCCGCAGTACAGGGCAAGGTGGATTACCTGCGGGGCCTCAAGGAGAATGTCATCATGGGGCGCCTCATCCCCGCGGGCACCGGCCTGCCGGTCTATCGGGAGCTGGAGATCGCCCTGGCCGGCGAGGAGCCCCGGGAGCCGCTGCCCGAAGCAGTGCCCGGCCTGCCGGCGCCGCCCGGGGAGCTGGCGGCGGCCGCGGAACCGGGGGACCTCCCACCCCTGGAAGAAGGGGCTTGACAAAGGCGGACAAAACCTTTACACATACTAGGTTTTTGTGCCACGGCACCAAAGGTGAAGGAATATGCCGACGATCAACCAGCTGGTCCGCAAGGGCCGCCAGAAAGTGAAGAGCCGTACGGCCTCCCCGGCCCTGCAGGGCTGCCCCCAGAAGCGGGGGGTGTGCGTCCGGGTCTATACCACCACGCCCAAAAAGCCCAACTCGGCCTTGCGCAAGGTGGCCCGGGTGCGCCTCACCAACGGCATTGAGGTGACCACCTACATCCCGGGGGTGGGGCACAACCTGCAGGAGCACTCCGTGGTCCTCATTCGGGGTGGCCGGGTCAAGGACCTGCCCGGGGTGCGCTACCATGTCATCCGGGGCACCTTGGACGCCTCCGGGGTGCAGGACCGCCGCCGGGGCCGGTCCAAATACGGGGCCAAGCGGCCCAAGTAAGAGTCAGGGGGCCAGGCGGCTGCGGGCGGCCGCTAGCCCCCACACCAACGGAGTGAGAGATGCCGAGAAAAGGCGGAGTGGTCAAACGACCCATCCCTCCTGATCTGAAATACAACGATCCCCTGGTGAGCCGCTTCATCAACGGCCTCATGCGGCGGGGCAAGAAGTCCGTGGCCCAGCGCATCTTTTACAACGCCCTGGAGATCATGGCCCAGCGCACCAAGGAAGACCCTCTGAAGCTCTTCCATCAGGCCCTGGACAACGTCAAGCCCCTGATCGAGGTGAAGTCCCGGCGGGTGGGCGGCGCCACCTACCAGGTGCCGGTGGAGGTCCGCCAGGACCGGCGCATCTCCCTGGCCATCCGTTGGCTCATCACCTACGCCAAGGCCCGGGCGGAAAAGTCCATGGAGGCCAAGCTGGCGGGAGAGTTTCTGGACGCGGCCCAGAACCGGGGCGGCGCCATCAAGAAACGGGAAGACACTCACAAGATGGCGGAGGCCAACAAGGCCTTCGCCCACTATCGCTGGTAAGGAACTGTGCCCAGAACCACCCCCTTAAGCCGGGTCAGGAACATCGGTTTCATGGCCCATATCGACGCCGGGAAGACCACCACCACGGAGCGGGTCCTCTTTTACACCGGGGTGACCCACCGTCTGGGAGAGGTCCACGACGGCCAGGCCACCATGGACTGGATGGTCCAGGAACAGGAGCGGGGTATCACCATCACCTCCGCGGCCACCACCTGTTTCTGGCGGGACCATCGCATCAACATCATTGACACGCCCGGCCACGTGGACTTCACCATTGAGGTGGAGCGCTCCCTCCGGGTCCTGGACGGCGTGGTGGCGGTCTTCGACGCGGTGGCGGGGGTGGAGCCCCAATCCGAAACCGTCTGGCGCCAGGCGGACCGCTATCGCGTCCCCCGGCTCGCCTTCATCAACAAGATGGACCGGGTGGGGGCCGATTTTGTCCGCTGCCTGCGGATGATGGAGGAGCGCCTCAACGCCCGCCCGGTGCTCCTGCAGCTGCCCGTGGGCGAAGAGGCGGGCTTCAAGGGCGTGGTGGACCTCATCACCCAAAAAGCCCTCCTCTTCGATGAGGCCAGTTTGGGCCTCCAGGTGGAGGTGACCGACATCCCGGCGGAGCTGGCCGCCGAGGCCCGGGAATGGCGCAGCCGCCTCCTGGAGACCTTGGCGGAGTTCGATGACGAACTCATGGAGGCCTATCTCTCGGATGCCCCGGTGTCGGCGGAGAAGATCAAAGAGGTGCTGCGCCGGGCCACCATCGAGCTGAAGCTGGTGCCGGTGCTTTTGGGCTCCGCCTTCAAAAACAAGGGGGTGCAGCCCCTCCTGGATGCGGTGGTGGACTACCTCCCCTCGCCGGTGGACAAGCCGCCGGTGAAGGGCCTTGACCCCGCCGGTGACGTGGTGGAGCGCCTGCCGGGAGACGATCAGCCCCTGGCGGCCCTGGCCTTCAAGCTGCTGAGCGACCCCTATGTGGGCCAGCTCACCTTCCTGCGCCTCTACTCCGGGGTGCTGAAGTCGGGGAGCGCGGTGCTGAACGCCACCAAGGGGGTGAAGGAGCGCATCGGCCGGCTCCTCAAGATGCACGCCAACAAGCGGGAGGAG
>Ga0197142_1003060_pt1 | contig 14245 bp, 13 predicted proteins | sample GBS60_MetaG_FD_148614 | JGI IMG/M metagenome (GOLD analysis project Ga0197142, IMG submission 148614) | Sediment microbial communities from Great Boiling Springs, Gerlach, Nevada, United States - GBS 60_MetaG | ecosystem: Environmental > Aquatic > Thermal springs > Hot (42-90C) > Sediment... | reverse complement strand
TATTTTTGGTAATGGTGCTGCTGCATTCGCTGCTGCTATAAAGGCAGAGCTTACTCAAGGTAAAGCATCAATATTAATGGTTGGAAAGGGTCCCCTTGGCGGTACATGTGTTAATGTAGGCTGTATACCATCAAAGTATCTGCTTGAGTTATCGAATAGATACTTCTACCCATTGAACTCAAATGTACCAGGTATAGTATTCAAGGATGCCAGACTTGACTTCTCTAAGGTTATGGAGTCTGTGAGGAGACTCGTTAGCACTTTAAGGGAGGAGAAGTACAATTTCACAATAGAAAAGTATGATAATGTAGAGGTGATAGAGGGTAGAGCATACTTTATATCGCCTAGCACTGTTATGGTAGAGAGTAATAATGGCAATGGTAAGTTTGAGGCAAGAGCAGACTACTTCTTGATAGCAACAGGCTCCAGACCATCAATACCTCCGATAGATGGGTTAAATAGTATAGATTACCTTACAAGCGATACTATATGGCAACTCAATAAACTACCAAGAGATATTATAGTGATTGGGGGAGGTTCAATAGGCTTAGAGATAGGACAGGCGTTAAGACACTTCGGGAGTGATGTAAAGATAGTAGAAGCATTACCAAGGATTGCTTATCAGGCTGAGCCTGAATTATCAAGAGCATTGCAACGTATACTAGAGCAAGAAGGAATAAGATTCTATCTACGCTCAAGGGTTTCTAAGGTTAGCAAGGATGGTTCAAAAGTAAAAGTTGAGGTTATCAGCAAGGATGGTCTAAAGTCTATAGAAGGTGACTCTTTGCTTGTAGCAACTGGCAGAAAGCCTAATACTGACTCTCTAGGCTTAGAGAAGGCAAATATAGAGTTGGATGCTAAAGGTGCAATAAAGATTAATGATAACATGATAACAAGCAATCCTAAGGTGTATGCTGCTGGTGATGTTGTATCAAAGAGTCTAATGCTAGAGACACTTGCAGCTAGGGAAGGGGCTATAGCAGTCATGAACATGTTCAGTAATGGTAAAAAGTTTACCATCGATTACCTTGAAGTACCCTGGGCTATATTCACATATCCTAACCTTGCTGCTGTAGGTATGAGTGAAGAGGAGGTTATGAGTAAGTATGGGGCATGCTCATGTAGGATAGTAGAGCTTAAACAGCTACCAAAGGCCAGGATACTTATGCATGACGAAGGGTTAGCAAAGATGGTAATTAGCCCAGATGGTAGGATACTTGGCATGCAGGTATTGGCACCATATGCTGCAGAGTTCATAACTGAGATGGCTATAGCAATAAAGTATAAGATGAAATATGATGAGCTTATAGATATAGTACATGTATTCCCAACCATGAGCGAGGTATTAAAGACAAGTGCACAAGCATTCATTAGAGATTTAAGTGTAATGAGCTGTTGTGTTGAGTAGAGATCATTTCTTATTTATTTTTATTCCTAATGTTCTATTTATCTTTTGTAATTCCTTCATCGCTTCTTCTAGGTTATTATGAGTATTATGCTAATAGGCGGCTCTGTTGACTTAAAGGCTGAATGAAGCGTGTATAATATGCTAGAGATAAAGTTAAGTTAACAGAGCCTAAGGAATAACAGAATAATAATAAAACAGAATAATAATAATAGCGATGATGATAATCTGATAGATGGTTATGGTACCCGAGGAGTATATAAGGGCAGGGCGTATAGCAGCAGAGGTAAGAGAATATGCAAGGAAGAAGTACTATGTAGGGCATACACTACTTGAGATATGCGAGGAGTTGGAGCATATGATAAGGAGTAAGGGAGGAGAACCTGCATTCCCATGTAATGTAAGCCTCAATGAGGTAGCTGCACATTATACTGCAGAGCCTGCTGATACTACAGAGGTTAGAGACGGGGATGTCTTGAAGGTAGATATAGGCGTTCATATAAACGGCTATATAGCAGATACAGCTGTTACCCTCTGCTACAGTAGCAGACACTCCGTACTAGTGGAAGCATGTGAAGATGCACTCAAAGAAGCTTTAAAGATAGCACGCTCAGGAGTCAGAGCGGGTGAGATAGGCAGAGTGATAGAGAGTACCATAAGGTCATACTCCCTTAAGCCTATCCAGAACCTAAGCGGACATTCGATAAAGCAGTATACCATACATGCAGGAAGGTCCATACCGAATATATGGACGATAGGTTCATTCACTTTACATGAGAATGAGGTATATGCTATAGAGCCATTTGTGACTACTAATGATGGCTCAGGCGTAGTCTACAACGGTGATATAAGTAATATATTCTCTATAGTAAGTAGGAAGAGGGTTAATGATGCAGATAGCGATAGATTACTAGAGATGCTATGGGATAGGTTCAAGACATTACCTTTTACATTAAGATGGATAGTAGATGGATTGGGTTATGATATCAAGGATGCTAAAAGTATACTTGATCTACTCATCAAGAAGAAGGTTGTGAGGACTTATCCCATACTCGTTGAGGGTAATGAGCAGTTCGTTGCGCAGGCAGAGCTACAATAATAGCAGTTAAGGAGGGATCTGTAGTTATAACTAGAAGCTTAGTATAGTATGGTTATATATGTATATATGTAGACGATGCACTGTACCATCAATCTGATAATTATAGTCACTTGATCAATTCTTTCTTTCTTTCTTGATCCCGATTGGTATGATAGATTAGATGAGGTAACCATGAAGATGTGTACTATGCTAGGAGATAGGAGCATTCGGATCATACGAGATACTAATTGGTAAACAAGCTCAAGAGTTCATCAAATAACTATATATACGTTATACGAAGATTATATGGAAATATATTATAATTCATGCATTATTCACTGGTTCAGCGTATATCATTATCACTAGAGTACTACCACTGCATCTCAGACAAGAACCGCCATCCTTGAATACATAATCGCCTACCTTGAATGTACGCTTATTCTTGACGCCGCATATCTTGCACTGCTCTATAGTATAGACTACATGCTGCTTATCCTTCTCTTTATCGATATTATTACTGCTCATTGTCCTACACCTAGTGTATTGCCTACACCTATTATTAGTATATTATCGCCTTGGTTACTATACTCATCTATGATCTTGAATACTCTACTACTAGCCTTATCTGCCGCCTCCGCTATCTCCTTCCTCATAGTAGTTATAGCCTCTAGGATAGACTGCTTTATTATCACAGCGTACAGCGGTATATTATACTTAGTAGCTACCTCCTCTATCCTGAACCTCTCGACTCCTATGCCCCCTATGGCAGCACCAACACCCTCTGCTACCTCACCTGTCTTCTCACCCTCCAACTTGAGGGCAGCGTCTATCATTATTACCATATCTATCCTTACACCCATTTCATTGACTAGCCGATGTAATGCGGTATGGGGCTCACCTACTGTACCTCCGGGACCCTTTGCCTTCACAACGTATAACCTTCTGTTGTTGTACTCATATTGGCTCATTATTGTATCCTTTGCTATCAGTATCTTCTCCTTATCAAGGATCAGTCTACCTGCTATCATGGGTCCTATACCATCTCCTATAGGCTGACCGTTCTTCAGTGCTGGTATAGCCTTATTCAATGCCTCTGCTGACTGCATTATCAATGGCATGATCATCTGTAACTGTACTATGAAGAACATGCTACTACTCTTCTTACCCATGAGATAGAAGTGTCTTACTACCTTGTATAGCATATGTAATGCAGTAGCAACCTCGACTACATTCTCTAACCTAGATGCTGTTATCTCATCTGCTTGTGGTGCTAGTACCCTTATCTCTGCTTTTATCCTTTCATCCCTGAGCCTTATGAGGTGCTGTATCTTATCTACTATGCCGTATGGGTCTATATTGACTGGTGTTATGGTGAAATACTCCATCAGCGCATCCAACCGCTCTAGGTTGGTTATGTTAGGGTTCACACTCTTTATGTATGATATGACCTCCTCCTTTGACTTATCCTTCATACCATTCAGTTTATTGAGTGACTTGGCTACATCCTGCATAACTATGAACATCTGTATCCTCTGTCCATAGAGCATGAATATGAATAGAGGTATTATCCATAGTAAATATATCCACCACTGTGACTCACCCCCAGTAGGGAATAACGGGTTTACCTGCATCTGTATATTTGCTATTATATCGCTTTCGCTTATGCTCAACATGTACATCTACTACATGCTTAACTCTCTTATTCTTACTTATAAAGCATACTAAACAATGAATATATAGTTAGCATACGTAATGCTGTATGGTATGCTTGAGTATATCCTTGCCACTATACCCTTCATGCTCATACTAGGGCTAAGACATGGTTTAGATGCAGATCATATAACAGCTATTGATAACCTTGTAAGGCTCTACAGTGCTGATAGGAAGGCAATGTTCGTAGGCACAGGGTTCAGTATAGGGCATAGCATAGCCGTAGTGGGAGAGATGGTACTAATAATACTAGTTATAGGCAGGGTAAGTGTAGAGGGTATAGCATACATAGGCTCCATTATAGGTATAGCAGCATTGGCTGTTATAGGTGTATTTAATATAGTTGCTACAAAGAGAATGGGCAGGAACTGGTCATCCATACTGGCAGGGAGAGTGTTGAATAGGATAGACTCCAAGGTTAAGAGTCCATTGCTTTCATCTATGATAGTAGGTATGGTATTCGGTCTAGGATTCGATACAGCGACCCAGATATCAGCCCTTGTTCTATCTACAGTAGCATCAGCAACCCTTGGTATACAGTATGCATTACTACTTGTATTATTCTTTACTATAGGGATGATAAGCGCAGATACATTAGATAGTATAGTATTAAGGAATGCATTCTCTAGACTCATGGGCAAGAGTTACTTCAAGGGAGTATCCTATGCTCTGAGTGGTGCAGCTATAGCAGTGGCATCACTTGCACTCTATGAGATAATATATGGTATGGAGATAATGAATGAGTGGTTCGGTCCAGTGCTTACTATTAGTATATTGGGTGTATCTATAGCATTTGCATTCAGATGAGACTATGCTGAAGGTATCTCCTTACTAGACCTATTATATCGTCTATGGATGCATCTGTCCTGAATCCCCTGAATGCTAGGGATGTCCTTGATGCTGAGAATCCATTACTCCTTAATAACTCTACTATCTCTCTTATACCCAAAGGCCTGCTCTTAAGTATCCTCGATACCTCATCTATAGTATAATAGAGTGGTATATCAGCTTCGTCTCTTGCTATATCAAGTATAGTCAATGAATGTTTATCCATATACTCACTCCTCTTGTATGTATTATCATACATCTGTTTTACAAACTCGCTGTCCATCATACTCTTTATCCAGAGTAATCCAGCTCTCTCCATGGACTTGCTGCATCTTGGGCATAACTTTAAGCACTCTTCCATACTAGCTACGTATCTGCTACTGCATAGCCTGCAATGGTATGCATAGCCCAGCATGGATGGCATTGTATCTGCGTATCTAGAGCCTACGTTCACCTGCACATATATACGCATATAGTGCTTAGTACTCTGAACGAATAACGGTTTGATACCAGACTCGAGTCTGGATGCCTGTAATGCAACCATTCCCAGAATGAGTCTTAACCCTATCTCGTTTGAGTACTCACATCTAATAGACCTGCCGTAGTAGCGTCTCAGTGCTACATTAGGGTACAGACCGTTGAGTGCTGGTGTGTCGGTAGCAGTTAAGCTTATCATTCCGCCATCAATAACGGCCCTTAATGCACAATCAACGTAGAGGGCTGGTGTACCAAATGGATCTATATCTATTATACCGAACCTGCTCCCTCTAGATGAATGCATCATAAGGAACCTGCACGCATCATCTATGGAGAATCTACACTTTGCATTTATGTTATTAAGGAGCGAGGACTTCTCTGCTAGTGAGATAGCGAAAGGGTTGGAGTCATTTATATATACTTCGTCTATCTTCTCAACCTCGTTAGCGGTCCTTAAGGCCCTAGCACCTACACCTGCCAATGCATCAGCGAAGGTATGCTCTCTTGTATAACCTGTATATGCATCATATGCTAGAACAGATATATCTCTATTAACCCTCGCAGCTGGGTTGTAGAACGCAGGGTATCGTGGGGGAGTATCATTCTCCAGAGTATCCTTTGGTACTATTATTCTTGTCTTACCCTCTACTATATCAACCAGTTCATACATGCTCTACTGCTCATTATAGATTATATGTGTTCAATATATCTCATTGGATCATTCACTAATTCATCAATTCATTAAATATTCATCTACCCTACTGCCTTCACTGGCATCCTATACCTTATTACATTAGAGATACCATCCTTAGCGTAGACACCATATACTACATCTGCAGTAGCTACAAGCATATCTTTCAGTGTAACCATTATTATCTGACTTGACCTAGATCTATCCCTGATTACTCTCTTCAACCTCTCTGTATTTATGCTATCAAGGTGCGCATCTATCTCATCTAACAGATAGAATGGTGCTGGTCTAAGTGACTGCAGAGCGAATAAGAATGTTATAGCGGCTATAGTCTTCTCTCCTCCGCTCAACGAGTTTGATTCTCTGGTAGGTTTGTTGGGGAACTGTATCATGTATATTATACCTGAGGAGAATATATCCTCCGGCTCCTCTATCTCAAGCCATGCACTCCCATTACCATCAGTCATTGTAGAGAATAAACTTCTAATCTCTCTATCTATTGATGTAAAAGCATCCATGAATATCTTCTTCTTCTCGCTTTCTATCTGTTCTATGAACCTTACTATAGAGTTCTTCTCTTCTTCTAACTGATTCTTCTTATCAGATAATCCTCTATAACCCTCTATCAGATACCTGTAACTCTTATCTGCTAACTGATTGACATACTTCCTTACCTCATTACTCTCCTTTACTAACTCATCAAGTAATGAATCATCATAGTTACTATAATTATCTATGGTCTGCTGATTATTGAGATCTCTATATGTGGCAAGGTCTTTACTTATCTTATATTCTTCATTAAGCAGGTTATCGACCTCTTTATTATTTAATGCAATCTCCTTCTCAAGTATAGATAGATTCTTGCTCAGTACTCTCTCCTTCTCTCGTAGAGCCTTCAATTCAGTATCATATGAATTAAGCTTATCCATATAGTTCAGAGAGGAGTCTATTATCCTCTGCTCTTCTTCTCTTAATATCTTTGCTTCCTGTTCTAGGGCATCTAACCTTTGATAACATTCCTTAACTATTCTTGAAGATTCTCTTGCCTCCATCTTATTTCTATCAAGTTCTCTCTTTAACTCTTCTATGCGATTGATGATATTCTCTTTCTGGGTATTGTTTAATGAGATCTTAGTTAACAAGTCTCTGATGTCTTTCTCTAGCAACTCTAATTCGTTAATTAATAAGTTCTTTTTTGCTGTATTATCTTCTATAGCTTTCTTCAATGATTCTTGCTCCTTGTTATAGGATTCCAATGCATTACTGATTCTCTTTATGCTACTCTCTATCTGCGATCTCTTCTCGTTCAACTTACTTATATCGTCGTTAATTCTGATTCTGTCATTGTTTAGATTAGTTATTCTGACATTTATATCATCAAGCACTGTCTTGCTCTTCTCTAACGAATTAATTGCGTTATCATACTGTAGTTCTATCTTTATCAGTTCCTGTCTTAACTGATTCATCTTATCTTGTGCTATAATCAGATTATTATCCAACTCTTTCATCTTAATACTCTTCTTATCTATAATCTGCTTTAATAACTCTAATATATCATCAAGTTCGTTTATTGATTTACTATTAAGTAATATCCTGAATATGGTATTTACCCTATCAGCATTATCTATCCTTAGAGCATTAAGGTTATTCTCAAATAATTCACCATTAACGGTTACCACTCTATATCCATCATTTGCTAATTCTATCGCTTCATTAATATTAGTTACCAATAGAGTGTCATGGAATATGAACTTTGCCAATGCTGGATATATGCATCTTACATGATTCATCAGCATATTATCATTATTCCCTTTCTTATCATCTATAGTACCATTAAGCATATCTAATGGTATAATTGTTATCCTTGATAATCTATTAACTTTAAGATATTCTAATGCATCTAACATAGAATTTACATCCTTAACAACTATAGCATTTAACCAGTCAGAAGCAGCTGCTATTATAGCATGTTCGTATCTTTTATCCCAAGATATGAGATTTTGTACTAATCCGAGTACATTAAACTTTCTAGCGTTGTTTAATAGTAGTGCTATAGCTCTATCCTCTCCTTGCATTGCTGTATCCACCATAGCCTTGTATCTGGTTACTATCTCTTTGGCTGTATTGAATAGATTCAGAGCATCGTTTATGATGCTGTTAAGTGAATCTCTCTTCTTTTTTATATTCTCATGATGTATATTTACATGCTCTAACTCTTGTACGATGTTACTCTTAGCATCGTTAAGGCTATCTATCAATTCATTCATGGTATTTATATCGTTGGTTATTGTATTGCTCCTCTTCATAAGTTCTTCTATATTATTATCTATGAACTTTATTCTCTCATTCATGGATGCAATCTGCAACTCTATAGCGGAGTACTCATCTCTGTGCTTTGTTAAATCTCTGTTTATACTCTCAATCTTTGATCTTAGATCAGAGGATTGTTTCATTAACGCATCTAATCTCTCATTAATCTCTACTAGTCTGGCGTTAATAGAACTCTTTTTATATTCAAGTTCGCCTAATCTATTATTTAGTAGGAGTATACTCTCATCTAACTTTAATGATCTTGTAATTAGAAGATCTCTATCTCTTATAATCTTCGCTATGTTATTACCTAGTAATGGTATCCTGTTCTTGTTTGTAGTTATTGTAGCTTTTAACTGCTCTATCTTGAGTAGCAATGGCGATAATCTCTTACTTATATCTGTCTTACTTCTGGTTATACCATCTGCCTCTCTCATGAGTCTTGACTTCTCATGTTCTAGCATAGATATCCTTGATCTTATCTCCTCCAAATCTTTGCTCATCCCTGATACTTCATACTCCCTGCTGGTTATCTTATTCTTTATTGATGATATACTTGCTCTGATATCATCAAGTCTCCTTGATAGATCGATGAATCTTAGCCTAGCTATCTCCTGTTCTATGAACTCAAACCTCAGCTGCTCATTCCTCTCCCTCTCCAACTCATCTATCCTCTTCCTAACCTCTCCTATCTTAGCTAGTGCTACCTCTAGCCTTCTATCAGCCTCTTCTAACTGCTTCTTTGCCTCCTCCTTCTTCTCATCAAAGTAGGATAATCCAAGCATATCCTCTATTATCCTCCTTCTCTCTTCCCTGTTCAGTTCTGCTATACGCATAACCATACCCTGCTGTACTATATTGAGTCTATTTGCTAGTGCTACCTCTAGTATATTAGTTAATGTCGATCTGTTAACACGTCGCCCATTCAAGTAGTACTCAGATTCACTGTTATCTATACCCAGCTCCCTCACTATATTTACGGTCTCAGAGTCCACAGGCAAGCCTCTGTCTGAGTTATCGAATATTATGCCTACTCTAACCTTCCTTGCCTTGGAGCCAGTATCATGGAGTAATGAATGTAGTCTATCTACCCTTAACATCTTTGTGCTATTCTCTCCTATAGCGAATATTATGGCATCTAGTATGTTACTCTTACCAGAACCATTTGGGCCTGTTATACATACAAGACCCTTCTCAAGGTTTATCACGGTATTCTTGCCGAACGATTTAAAACCATTTATCTCTATCCTCTTTATATATACCATTCTTCTTATCTTGCATGAAGTGAAATAAATAGTTAGCAGACAAATTAATTTAATCCAGATGTACATGAGTAGATATGAGATATTAACTAGACTAGACTGAACTGATTGAAACAGATAAGTATACGGGGTTTCCTTTCATCCTTACCCATGCTTCATCAACATCTATACCTATGCAATATGAATTTACGCACTCATCTCAACATAGGATGGTGTATTTGGGCTCCTGTTTAAGCACTACTCTGCTGAGGATATGCTAAATGGCGGATCAACAAATATAAGGTCTGCTTTATATCCTAACATTACATTACGAAGATCATCAAATATTAAGCGATTCTCATCTATCTCTCTTAATCTATCTCTATACATACTGTCTTATAGCACATGCTATGATATATTCATGCTATGATATTGCAGTATATTATTTATATACTCTTTGTACATCAGTAACTCTTCCATACTCCTTATTCTACCTTTGGTTATCTCAGCGAGTCTCTTCCTATAGAATAGATTTATCCTTCTTCTATCTGTTACCATGCTAACCAGTCTCTGTGTGAGATATCTACCCTTACTATCCATATCTAGTAACAGTATAGCCTCCCTTACATGGTATATGTATTCAACTAGATTTGTTAGTCCTCTCTTATGGTTGTTAAGAATAACCACCTTACCATAGAATCCTAGAGACTTTAACGCAAGGGCGTCCCTCTTGCCTTCAACTACTACTACAGAACCATTGCTAGATGCATAGTTAAGCATATCTATGAACTCCTTTATCCCCTCTACCTCTTCTAACTCTAATCTATGCACTATACTACATTATGCTCTAACGACTTATATCTATCTTACTGATCCTTTGATGACTCAAAGGGTATACATCAGTTCTGTAGTAATTAATGAGCTAGTTATCTATCTAAACATTAAAGTATAAAAATCAATCAACTAATACTTTAGTAAGATGCTATCTATTTAGTAATTATGGCATGAAAGTTATCGTTAATGTCTCATCAATCATAAATGATTCGTTAGATGCTGTAATACTCCATATAGCTACATACTCATTATCAATGGTTCTAAACATATGATACTAAAACATTTGCTGAATAGTAAAGACAGATAACATATAATGAGCAGACATGTCTGATATCATAATATAATTTAGTATTACTTTAAGTTAAGAATCGCAAACATATATTGATAATGGAAGTACCCTAGCATCATTGCATTAAGGCTTGGCTTACAGTATAAGCATGAGAGGTTCCATATGAGGAATGGAGTTAAGAGGTCTGCGTTCAGATACTGGAGAGCATCTATTCCATTCCGTCATAAACTTAGTGCTACATACAAGGAATAAAGAACTCAAACGTATTCCTGAACCTACTCACCCTGTACTACCAGACCATAAGAGAAGAGCGAACGTGAATGGGATGTTTATCCTAGAACTATCATTTATGCCCATAAAATCTATTAATGTGTATATGCATATCAATATAATGCATCCTAGCGATGAGGTTACGCAGTATATAAATTCATTGCATAGAAATCCTAGCATACTTAACGCTATAGAGAGTATAGCCAAGCAGAGGGACATACCTATCGTAGGCCCGCTTGTAGGCAGGATGTTATTCATACTAGCATCCTGTATAAGGGCTAAGAGGATACTGGAGATAGGTACGGCTATAGGATACTCTGCTGTCTGGCTAGGCTTAGCAGTCAAGAGGCATAAAGGCAAGGTTATAACTATAGAGATCGACTCTAGTAGGGCAGAGGAGGCTAGGAGTAATGTGTACTCTGCCGGTCTTAGCGATTATGTAGAGGTTATAGTAGGAGATGCACGTGATGTTATACCCACGCTTACAGGTAGATTCGATATGGTATTCATAGACAATAGCAAGGAGAACTACCCATTGTACTTTGAGTTATGCTATCCTAGGTTGAGGAAGAATGGGCTTATAGTAGCAGATAATGCGTTATGGAGAGGCGAGGTTATCAACAGGAGCAGTAAGCAAGGGGAGTCTATAGCAAGATTCAACTCCATGCTTATAAGCAGTAATGAACTTGGCTCCATCATACTTCCTGTGAGGGATGGTATTGCCATAGGATTAAAGATGTGACGATAACAATCATTATTTATTTATTTATTATAGTCACTTGATCAACTCTTTCTCTCTTGATCCCAAGTGGTATGATAGATTAGATGGAGTGATCATGAAGATGTGTACTTTCTATGCTAGGAGATAGAAGCATTCGGATCAGACGATCTATCCTAATTGGTAAACAAGCTCAAAGGTTCATCAAATAACTATAATTAATTAACATATCAACTGATCGATCAGTTCATTATTTATGCATAGTATTAATTGTACCACTTATTCGAGGATCCCTCTAACTATATCCCTTCGTTTAAGCTCGAACCTTGCTGAGGTCTCTATCATCTTAATAGCCTTCTCGTAGGCTTCATCAGTAGGCATATCTGCTACCTGCATTATTATATTCTCAGCCTCCTTCCTCCAATACTCATAGTAATCCTTGGGGTCCTTATTGGCCTCTGCTATTATGGAGTCGAATAACTCCTTCATCTTGAGTAAATGCTCATACTTCAGACCCTTGCTCGTGAACATATATTTACTATGATATATTTACAATAAATAATTTACTCCCTCGATCAAGAACTGTACCGCTATGTATACCAGTATAGCTGATATCATGAGTATCAGAAACCTATAGTATCTATGATCTATCATGCTTATCCCTCTCCCTGCCAGTAATGCTGTCAGCGTAAGCCAAGCGTAATCCATCCATATATGTACTATAAACATAACTGCAAGACCATAACCATCGTACTCCATAGCGTTGTATATTAACTTCATGCCTACCGTGAGCCACCATGCTATGAAGAATGGGTTAAAGACTGAGAATATTATCCCTATGAGTACAAGCATGTATAATCCGCTCACTCTACCCAACCTTATGTTATTCACATTATCTCTGCTCCTACGCAGAACACCAGATACCTGAACTGATACGAATGCTAGGAGAGCTGATCCACCTAGGATACTTATAGTCCATCCCATGCTTGCAATAGCCTCTATGTTTATAAGAGTAGATGATATGAGGAGCACAAGAACTAGCTCTACTATAGCATGCCCAGTAGAGATACTCAGTGCTCCTTTGTAGCCATAACTCCTTGCATGTATTATGTTAGCGAAGAATAGAGGTCCTGGTGATAGTACCCCTGATGATGATACCAGTATTACAGTGAGTATATACTCATCCATATAGTTATAAAGGTTATCCAGCTCAGTTATAACATTTGGTTTGAGCATCAAGGTTATGCTGGATATGGATGTGGGTGTGGATGATGCTGTAGCGTTGATAGTAGCATTGAATAGCAAGGAGTTGGATGTTATTGCTCTTAGCAGTGTAGGTGGGAATGTTAGCGCTAGAATAGCTGCGATAAATGCATTAAGGGTGATGGAGGTTATAGGCAAAAGCGTACCTGTGATAAAGGGTCTGAGCGTGAAGCACTATAGAAGGGATAAACACTCCATAGATATACATGGCAGAGATGGGTTAGGTGATATCAACCTGCCTATGCCAGAGGGTAGATATATTTCAAGAGAACCTATAAGAAGTATAGTAGATGCTATAATGAAGAGCGGCGATAAGGTAACTCTTATATGCACTGGGCCACTAACCAATGCAGCAAGACTACTCCAGAGCGATGCTAGGGATAGGATAGAGCGTATATTCCTCATGGGGGGAGTATACTACGGCTCAGGTAATGTGACTAGAGAAGCAGAGTTCAACTTCTACATGGATGCTGCAGCAGCAGATGACGTTATGAACTCTAACATGAGTATAGTTGCATGCGGTCTTGATATTACTACTAAGCAAGAATGCTCGATAGACGCTGATATGCTAAAAAGGATTAGGGCTATAGATAGTGTAACAGCTAGATTTACTGCAAGGTTACTTGAAGGGAGGATATCAAGATCAAGGATGGGTACATTCCATCTACATGATGTATTCGCTGTACTAGCTGCAGTAAGGGATGATATATTCGTGAAGGAGAGGGTAAGTGTCAGGGTTGTAAGGAGTGGTAGAGGTAAAGGTAAGTGCATCGTTAAGCATAATAAGGATGGTGGGGGGAATGTACTAATATGCAGAGATGTTAAGAGCAATGAGTTCAAGGATATTCTACTCGATAGGCTACATTAATTAATTAATTAATTAATCTGCTCTGCTGCATAATTATTTATGAATGACAATTTACTACAATATCTCTACCTACATACATAGATATCAGCATATCATACAGATCAGTCTTTATGACCATCTCTTTAACCATATTAGGGAACCTTGCACTAACATACTCTCCAAATATATATCCTCTTTATGCATGAGAATACTGATTCGATCAACTATCCATCTTAACCCATATCCATCTCTCTCCTCCCATTCTATCTGATCTGCTCCATAAC
>Ga0197142_1003059_pt1 | contig 14247 bp, 9 predicted proteins | sample GBS60_MetaG_FD_148614 | JGI IMG/M metagenome (GOLD analysis project Ga0197142, IMG submission 148614) | Sediment microbial communities from Great Boiling Springs, Gerlach, Nevada, United States - GBS 60_MetaG | ecosystem: Environmental > Aquatic > Thermal springs > Hot (42-90C) > Sediment... | reverse complement strand
TCTACGCCGAGGCACAGCGCTTCCTCTACGACGAAGCGGCGGCGCTCTTCATGTACCAACTCGTCGACATCTACGGCGTCAACAACTGGGTCTTGTGGGAACCCCGGCACGATGAGATGATCTGGGCACACGAGATGCGGTGGAACGAGTAGTGATGCCCACAGCGTCACGCAAGCCACGAGACGAGGCGGGATGACCCGCTCTGTCCGCTGCGAGTGAGGTCATACCCGTCGCAATGGCAAGCATCGCGCGAGCGCATCGGAGCTGGCCATGGGACAGTATGTCCTCCGTCGTGTCATCCACGCGTTTTTCGTCGTCCTCGGTGTGGTCACCGCGGTCTTCGTCATCACCAACCTGACGGGGGATCCTGCCCAGTTGATTCTCGGCGAGGCCGCGAGTGCGGAGGACATCGAGCGGGTGCGGCGCGAACTCGGCCTCGACCGGCCACTGTACGTCCAGTACGTCAACTTCCTCGTCAGTGTCGCGCGGGGCAGTTTTCCGGAGTCCCTGCGCTACCGCGGCCATTCAGCGCTCGACATCGTGCTGGATCGATACCCGCGCACGATCGTCCTCGCCATCGCCGCGCTCTCCGTCTCGGTCGCCCTCGCCGTGGTTTTCGGCACCATCTCGGCGGTGAAACGCCACACGGCCATCGACAACGTCGTCATGCTGCTCGCGTTGTTCGGCCAGGCGATCCCCAACTTCTGGCTGGGGATCATGTTGATCTTGATCTTCGCCGTGAACCTCGGGTGGCTCCCCTCGCAGGGTTACCAGCTCTCACCCGCATACCTGATCCTACCAACGATTACGCTTGCGTCACCTGGTCTCGCCAGGCTGACGCGGTTGACCCGCTCAGGTATGCTCGAAGTACTCAACTCCGACTATATCCGCACCGCCCGAGCCAAGGGGTTGGGCGAGCGCGTCGTCATCTTCCACCACGCGTTCAAGAACGCGGCCATCCCATTGGTAACCGTGATCGGTTTGGACTTCGGCGTGTTACTGGGTGGAGCGATCATCACGGAGCAGATCTTCCAGTGGGACGGGGTCGGGCAACTGCTCGTCACTGCCATCCACAGCCGCGACTTCCCGGTCATCCAGGCAGCAGTCCTCATCATCGCAGTCAGTTTTGTCCTCATCAACCTGCTCGTCGACATTTTGTACACCTGGCTCGACCCTCGCGTACGCCTGACCTGAGGAAGCCGGGCGTGACGGCTCCGTGACCGGAGGAGACGATGGCTGGCGAGAGGGCATCCGTCTCTACCCTGGTGACTCCCTTGGCCGAGATGCGGGCACAGCGGTCAGCTCTCCGGCGCGCACTGTACCTGCTGTGGCGTAACCGCTTGGGGCTGCTGGGCGCGGTGGTGCTCTCCCTGGTGACACTGGGCGCCATCCTTGCTCCCGTCCTGTCGCCGCACGACCCGATGACTGGAGACATCACCAAGCGCCTGACCTGTCCCGTCCTCACCCGCTGCCCGGCCTTCCTACCAGGCGCGACACCCGTGCGGGGATCGCTGGAGCACCCACTCGGCACCGACCAGCTCGGTCGTGACATCTTCGCGCGCATCGTCCACGGCGCTCGTGTGTCGCTGATCGTCGGGCTCGCCGCAGTCTTGCTCGGTGCGGGCTTCGGCTCAACTCTCGGCCTCCTCTCCGGCTATTATGGTGGCCGTGTCGACGCTGTGATCATGCGGATTGGCGACCTGTTCCTGGCGTTCCCATACCTGTTGCTCGCGATCGCGATCGTCGCCGTCCTCGGCGGTGGCCTGTTCAACGTCATCGTCGTGCTCGCCATCGCTACCTGGGTACCGTACGCGCGGATCATGCGTGGTTCTGTCCTCTCGGCCAAGGAGCGCGAGTACGTCATCGCCGCACGGGCCATCGGCGTGCGAGACGCCACGCTCGTGTTCAGGCACATCGCTCCGAACTGCGTCTCCCCGATCATCGTCTTCGGGACGTTCAACGTCGCCGCGGCCATCATTGCCGAGGCCGGTCTCTCTTTCCTTGGCCTCGGAGTCGGCGCGACGCGACCGACCTGGGGCAACATGCTGGCCGATGGGCGAGCCTACGTGGCGACTGCGTGGTGGCTCGCCACGTTCCCGGGTCTCGCAATCATGCTCACCGTGCTGGCAATCAACATGATCGGCGACTGGCTGCGTGATGCGCTCGATCCGCACCTTCGCAACATCGAGTAGCCAGAGACAGCAGCTCTCCTCCGCCGGCGCCTTACAGGCTGCGGGCCATGACGTCACTCCTGGAAGACGATCCGGGTCCGGCTCGTCGATCGACCCGGTTCGCAACACCCGCTCTCGCTACTCGGGACGAGCGTGCGTCGGCACTTCAGGGTGGAGAGCCCCGTCCCAGCTCGCGCCGTAGAGATGCCAGCGGAAGACCTCGTTCAACGAGCGCAACGTCGCTTCGATGCTCTCACGGATCGGCTCTCCCTCCGGGGTAAACCAGGGGCCGACCGGCTGCGGCGGCAGCACGTGGTCTGCATGGGTCGGCACGTCATGGTGCGGCTGGCCATCCCAGGATATACCCCACAGGTGCCAGCGACACAGCTCGACGAGCTCGCGGAGCGCCGTCTCCATCGCCGCCTGGTCGAAGCCATCCTCGGTCACCCAGACCGGCACTGGCTCGCCTGGACGGATCGTCCCCGCATGAGTCGGTATGGCGGCCGAGTGGTCAGCACCGTCCCAGCTCATTCCGTAGAAATGCCAGCGGACAGCCTCGACGAGGGCCCGCAGGGTCGCGTTGATCGTCTGGGCCTTCGGGCGCCCACCTCCGTCGAACCAGACCGACTCGCCGGGGTCGTCGCTCACGACGAAGTCCCAGAGCACCCGCAACGTTCGACCGTTCTGGTCGCGAGCGATCGCTTCCGCCGTGTAGACCCCGGGACCGAGCACGAGGCTGCTCGTCAACTCACCCGACTGCACAGAGAACTCCCGCCCTGCCAGCCGGACGATCACCTCTACGACCGGGACCTGCGACACCGCGACCGCCCGCACCGCCACCAGGCCTGGGTTCACCCGCCCGTACCGCGCAGGCTCCAGAACCGCAAAGACCGGCACTGAATCGGTCGGCTGCCCAGCTTCAGGCATCTGCGTCTGCTCAGGTGGTCGAATGTCTTCCCGCAAACCCCCGATAGTGCAGCCGGCCTCAGCGCAGACATTCCGGAGAAAGGTGAGCACCTCCTGATCGATGCGACGGGCGACGTTGGCCAAAGCGCGCTCGTGCGATACCACACCAACGATGACCTGGTCGGTCGTGCGCCACACCGGCCCGCCGCTCATTCCCTGCGTCGCGTCGGCGTCCATAAAGAGGAAGGTTTCGGTCACACGGAGGAAGCCGATCGCACTGGCCCACCACTGAGTGAGCTCCGGCATCTCGCCCGGGTAGCCGGCCACGGTATAGGGAAAGCTCGGGTCGGAGAGGATCTCGGTCGAAGGCGCCTCCAGAGACAGCCACCCCGCCTGTTGGCCGATCGGCGACGCCAGGACGATCAGCCCGATATCGTACGCCGAGTCACCCAGCTCGATCCACGCAGCAGGCACGACGGCGTCCTTCGCCACCTCGTAGTCGTAGGGCCAGGTCTCACCATCAGCTCCGGGCACGACGACGGCGGCGTTGGCCCATCCTCCCCCTTCGTGGTCGTAGACGCAGTGGGCAGCCGTCAGCACCACATCGGGCCCGACCAGCGCTCCACTGCACAAGCTCCACAGGCCGTCGGCGAGGCGGGCAGCGGTCAAGACCACCGCCGAAGCCGGAAATGTGGTCGTCGGCGTCACTCGAACCCGGTCGTCCGGAGGAAAGACGCGCTGGTAGACTGCTCGCGGTGTCACTCTGTGCTCCTCAGGCAACAGCGACCCAAGGTTGCTCAGGCCAGGGTGAAAGACCGGCCCGAAGCCGCCCCGGGCCTCGCTGGCGGCCGTGCGTGGCAGCCAACTCTTTACCCCGGAGATGGCAAGCAGGCTCGCGAGTAGTGTCAGTGCGACCCCGAGAACCGCGAGATGACGTCCGATCCGAGCGCTCCGGTGCACTCTCGTCTCCGCTTCCTCTGGTGCAGTACCGCACCGGTACCGGACTTGGGAGCTCGCCCTGCAGTAAGTATCGACGAGCGAGCGCGAAAAGACGATGGACGGGAGGGTCTCCCAGCTCGACACGAGCCCGATCTTCCGGACAGTCCCTACAGGGCTGTGCGACAATTGAGGTGTCCAGGCAGTGTCTCGCGGCTCCCCCCATCATCAGGAGCGCGGGATGCAGGCCGCAGGTTGGACGGGGCGTCAAAGGCCGAGCGAGGACTGCCGTGCTAGACGAGGTACAGCGCTTCCTCCACTATATCGCTGAGCACTACACCGGACCGGAAGAAGCCAAGGAAGTCGAGCGCAGCGCGGCAGCCGACGCAGCGGGCGAGATCAGGGCGAGTCAGCGCCGGGTGATGCAGCGCGAACGGGCACTGGCCGATCGCCTGGCCCGCCCCTTCGAGCGGGGCTTGCGCCGTGCGTTCGCTGCCTTCCGCGCCGGAGGCGACGCGATTTCGCTCGACGACCGCGATCCCGACGAAAACCAGATGGCCGAAGCGCTCATCCATTTTCTCGTCGGTCCGGGGTTGGCCCGTTCGCTGACGCGGGAGACCGAGCCCATGCACTACACGTACATCATCACCGTCAACTGGGAGAAAGTGGCGACCCTGGCGCGTGAGGCGAAGGTCGACCTGGACGCGCTGCTGGAGTCGGCGATGTGATGGGATGTACGCATCCGCAGTGAAGAGACGAGCAGTCGCCCAGCAGCCCGATACCCGGCTCGAGCACGCGGCGGCGCGCCTCGGCATCCAGTTCCGCAATCTCAATCTCTTGCGCCAGGCGTTGACGCACCTCTCGTACGTCAACGAACTCAGCCCGCACATGCGCGACGCAGTGGGCCAGTCGAACGAACGCCTGGAATTCCTCGGCGACGCGGTCCTGAGCATGCTGATCGCCGAGTTCCTCTACCGGCGTTACCCGGACGCCACCGAGGGGGAACTGACGGCCTACCGGGCGGCGCTGGTGCGCACACAGACGCTGGCACGCTGGGCGAGACACCTCGGCCTGGACGACGTCCTGTACTTGGGTCGGGGCGAGCGACCAGAGCCAGACCGGCCTGTGCGCGACCGGATCCTCGCCGGCGCATTCGAAGCCGTGGTGGGGGCCGTCTATCTTGATCGCGGCCTCGGTGTGGCACGCCGGTTCTTGCGTGCGGTGTTGCACGTGGAGACGGACGAACGGATTAGCGGCGCCTATGCGGCCAATTACAAGGGAAGGCTGCAGGAACTGGCGCAAGAGCGGTTGCGCCTGACTCCCGTGTATCGCACCATTGCCGTATCCGGGCCAGCTCACCAACGCACCTTCACGGCAGAAGTCCTGATCGGCGAGAGAGCCTACGGTGTGGGGCACGGGCCGAGCAAGCGTGCCGCCGAACAGGAGGCAGCACGACAGGCCATCGAGCGGTTGAACGTCGAGGAGGGGGACCAGTCCCATGGGACTCTATGACCAGCTCACCATTTTCGGCGGTAACTCCAACCCGGAGCTGACACGCGCGATCTGCGCGTATATCGATATCCCGCCGGGCCGGATTGAGGTCTTCAAGTTTTCTAACGAGAACATCTTTGTCCGAATCGGTGAGAGCGTGCGAGAGAACGACGTCTTCGTCATCCAGTCGTTCTCGAGCCCAGTCAACGAGAGCATCATGGAACTTCTGATCATCATCGATGCGCTTAAGCGCGCCTCGGCTGGTCGGATCACCGCTGTGATCCCGTACTACAGCTATGGCCGCACCGACAAGAAAGACCAGCCTCGGGTCCCAATCACTGCCCGCTTAATCGCCGACATGATCACCGTCGCTGGCGCCGACCGGGTCCTGACCATCGATCTTCACGCAGGGCAGATCCAGGGCTTCTTCAACATCCCGGTCGACGAGATGACAGCGTTGCCGATCCTCGCGCGCCATTTTCAAGAGAAAGCCTTGCCGAACATGGTTGTCGTCTCCCCAGATCTGGGCAGCACGAAGCGCGCGCGCAACTTCGCCGATGAGCTCAACGCGCCACTGGCGATCATCGAGAAGCGCCGCCTCGGCAACGACGAGCGGACCGAGACCCTCAACCTGATCGGTCGCGTGGACAACGCCTCAGTCATCCTGATTGACGACGAGATCGACACGGCGAGCTCGATCACCCAAGCCGCGCAGCTCTGTATCGGGCACGGCGCTCGGGCGGTCTATGCTGCCTGCACCCACCCGGTGCTCAGTGGCCCTGCCATCGAGCGGCTGATTGCGAGCCCCATTCAGGAAATCGTGGTCACTGATACTGTCCCGATCCCGCCTGCCAAGCGGATCGACAAGATCACTGTGCTGTCGGTCGCGCCGCTACTTGGCGAGTCGATTCAGCGAATCCACACCGGAGCCAGCGTGAGCCTTGCCTACCGTAGCGCCAGCCGCTTGCCGATGCGCTAGCGGGCTGCGAGGTTGACGCGCCAGGATCCGGCATGCCAGCATTGAGCTCGACCGTCATCCAGTCTCACCGCCTGGGAGGAACACTGAGGCCACGTCTGCAAGACACTGACCAGGGACAACCTCGCTCCCCGGTTCGCAGCGATTCAGAGAGAGGAGACGCCCGGCGGTGCCAGGGCATCGCTCTCCGTACTCCCTACGACGTCCGCCACGACGCCACATCCTTCCGACCCTGCTCACCGGCACGCTCATCCTGGTCGTCCTTTCCGCAGGTTCGTTCGTGCTGGCCGATCGGCTCGGCCGACCCGCCCAGCCCAACGCCGGCACCGGCGTCAATGCAGGCCCTCTGATTCTCGCGACACCGACACCCCAATTCCGCTCCCCTCGCGAGGTGGTCGACGCCTTCGTCGAGCGCTGGACGCGGGGCGATTACGCTGGGATGTACGATCTGCTCTCCGAGGCGTCCCAGGCTCACATCAGTAGGGCCAAATTCGTCGCTCGCTACCAGGGGATCGCCGAGGAGATGGGTCAGCGCTCGATCGAGGTGACGGTCAGGGAGACTCCGGCTGGTACCACGCGAATCCCGATCCGCGTCGTGCGCCAAACCGACCGAGTCGGCGCACTAGCAGAGGAGAACGCAATCCCGGTCGTCCGCGAGCAGGCTGAGTACCGGATCGACTGGACCCCATCTCTCATCGTTGCTGATCTGGCCGATGGATTCGTCCGCTGGATCCCCTCGATACCCCAGCGGGGCCGCATCCTCGACCGCAAGGGACGGCCGCTGGCCCATCTGGGCATGGTGAACAAGGTGGGCGTGATCCCCGGTCAGATCCAGGACGAGCGCGCGCTACTCGAACGGCTCAGCCAACTCCTCCAGCTGCCCCCCGAGAGCATCCGGCAGCGCTACCAGGGTGGACAGGCCGACTGGTTCATGCCGATCAAGAGCTTGCCCGACCCGATTGACCCCAGACTCCTCGAGCAGCTCGCGGGCATCCCGGGCGTGGTCGTCCGCCAGTGGCCTGAGCGGGTCTACCCAGCTGGGCCAGCAGCGGCACACGTGACCGGCTACCTGACGGAAGTGAGCGCAGAGGAAGTGGAGCGACTCGCCGCCGACGGTTACGAGCCCGGTGACCGGATTGGACGCGCTGGGATCGAGGCCTGGGCCGAGCAATACCTACGCGGCAGGCGTGGTGGACGACTCGTGATCCTGGGCCCTGACGGCCGGGAGCGCAAAATCTTGGCCGAGCGACCGGGTCAACCAGCGGCCGACGTGGTGACCACTATCGATCTCGATCTCCAGCTTGCGGCCTACCACGCCCTCGGTGACCGGACGGGGAGTATCGTCGTGATCGATCCCAGTAGCGGCGCGGTGCTCGCCCTGGTCAGCAACCCGAGTTTCGATCCCAACCAGTTCATCCTCGGCCTGACGCACGAGCAGTGGACAGCGCTCAACGACGGGCAGCGTCGCCCGCTGCTCGCTCGGGCGACCCAGGTCGCGTACCCTATCGGATCGACCTTCAAGGTCGTCACGATGGCGGCGGGGATGCAACACCTCGGCCTCACAGCCCAGTCGAGCTTCGACTGCCCGGCCACGTTCTCCCTACCGGGCAACTCGCAGGTCTGGCGCGACTGGAGCCCGCACGGCCAGGGCCGCCTCAGTCTCCACCATGCGCTCGTCCAATCCTGCAATACCGTGTTCTTCCAAATCGGCGCCGAGATCGACAGTCGTGAGCCCAACCTACTGCCCCAAATGGCACGCGCCTTCGGCTTTGGTTCGGAGACCGGCATCCCCGAGCTACCGGAAGTCGCCGGCATTGTGCCTGACCCACAGTGGAAACTCCGCACCTACGGTGACTACTGGGCACGTGGCGACGCGGTCAACCTTTCGATCGGCCAGGGCTTTTTCCTGGCCACACCGCTCCAGGTCGTCGGGGCCTACGCGGCGCTAGCCAATGGGGGCACGCTGTGGCAACCCTACCTGGTGCACGAAGTGATCGCCATCGATGGGACCCGGCTCTACCAAGCCCAGCCGAGACCACGCGGCACGCTCCCGCTCGCTTCCGAGATCCAGGCAGCCATCCGCGCGGCGCTGTCCGACGTCACCACGGCCCCGAACGGCACCGCGATCGCCTCGTTCCGAGGGATAGCACAACCGGTCGCAGGCAAGACCGGGACGGCCGAATCCGGTCGCGAGGAACCGCACGCGTGGTTCACCGCGTTTACCCCGCTCGACGGTGCCCGGCTCGCACTCGTCGTGATGGTCGAGCACGGAGGCGAAGGCTCGCGCACGGCAGCGCCGATTGCGCGCCAGGTGATCGATGCAGCGATCCAGATTGGCGTTCCGTAGCTAGGTCGCGTACAGCGAGGAGGTCCCTCGACCGGTGACCCCAGACCTGAGCCGGGCCCGGCTCACCTCCCCGTATAAGCCATATCCTGCTCTTTGCCCCGTCAATCTGGGACAAACGGGCGCTGCGCCGTGTGAACAACCTGCCGTACATTGAGGAACAAGAGGCGACTCACGGGTGGTGTCGATCACGTTGTGCCGAGTGGCCGAGTGAAAGAGGGTTCGGTACACCAAAATGCAGCGCTCACCCGTCGTTCAGCCCCACGTGGCGTTCGAACACGGGCGGTGGCTCGATAGCCGACGCCTCGTCCCCGTGCTTGGCCTGTTGCTGAGCGTGCTGACAGCGCTAAGCGGAGTCACACTCCTCGGCGCACTCCTACTTGATGGGAATGGCAGCGAGCGGTTCGGCAGCGGCCTTTCTGCCCTCAGCCTGACACTTTGCGGGCTCGGCCTCAGTCTCGCGTTCACCGGCCGCTGGCCAGCAGCCTGGTGGCTTGGGAGGGTTGCCGTACTGGTTGGGCTGACCGCGCTGCTCAGTCTCGTCTCTCAAGCGACAGTCGCCCCGCGTCGCAGTGATCTCCTTAGCCTCGCCTGGGTCTGGTCGCCAGTGCTCCACTCGAATCTTCTGGTCGTCCTGACCGCTCTCGGTCTTTCGGTCGCGCAGGAGCGGACGACCAGCCTGGTCCGCCTGAGTGCGCAGTGTCTTTGCGCCCTTGCAGCGACCACGGTTTCGGCTTGCCTCGCACTCGTCGCGGTGCTCGATTATCCCAGTCTGTTCATCGGAGGCAGCTTCGCCTGGCTCGCGCTCGGCCCTGGCGAGCACCAGATGCTGGTGGACGCGCTGACGAACGACAGCTCGCTCCTCATCCGCTCGCTCGGGACAGCCTGCGGGGGAGCATGTCTGCTGGTCTCGGCCTGGTGGAGCGAACGGCGTGCCGAGCAGGTCTGGCCACGCTGGCTCACCCCGATGGTGCTCCTGACCGGCTTTTGGATCACAGCAGCGATGACCGGCACGCTCTGGCTGCAGGAGCACCTCGCCCGAACGCGGCCAGGACCAGGCAGTGTGCCACGTGCCGAGACGCCGCTCCCAGAGCTGACGCTGGGCTTCGGCATGATCGCCACGTTCTTGGTAACGCTGTTCGTGCGGCAGACCCGGCGTGTCGTTGAAACGGCTGAGCGGGCGCGGCTCGCGAACTGGTTGCTCCAGGACGAGGTTGACCAACGCCGCTACATGCAGGAACTGCTTATCGAGCGGGAGGCACGTCTGCGTCTCGTCCTGGAGCAGGCTCCAGCGATAGTCTGGACGACGGATCGGGACTTCCGCTTCACGTCCGCGACTGGTGCCGCGCTGAAGAACGTGGGACTGGACAGCGCGTCCCTCCTCGGCAAATCGGTCGGCGAGTTGATTGCCGACGACCTCCAGCGAAGGGCCCTGCTACAACGTTACCATCGGGCGCTGGCAGGCGAGCCGCAGGAGTTCACTCTGGACTTCGGGTCGCTCTTCTACGCCATGCAACTCGAGCCACTCCGCGATTCGTCCGGCCAGATCTTCGGTGTCGTCGGGGTCGCTCTCGACATGACGGAACAGAAGCAGCTGGAAGAGCGGTTGCGACGCCTGGCGCTCTACGATCCGTTGACTGGCCTCCCGAACCGCGCCCACCTGATGCAGGAGCTGGCTGCGCTGGTCGCTGCCGACAGCGAGTGCCAGCAGCGACCCTTCGCACTGTTGCTGCTCGACCTCGACGGCTTCAAGCGTGTCAACGACAACCTGGGCCATGCTGCCGGCGACGCGCTGCTCGTCGAGGTCGGCAGGCGGCTGGCACAGGCGGTGCGGGTAGATGACCTCGTCGCACGGCTTGGCGGCGACGAGTTCGTCGTGCTGGCGCGTGGTGCCGACGAACGCACATCGGTGCTGCTCGCCGAGCGGATCATCTACCGGCTGCAAGAACCGATCGCAATCGACGGCGAACTGGCAAGGATCGGATGCAGTATCGGGATCCGAATCGGCCGCGCAGGTGCGAACGGGCATGCTGACTTGCTCCGCGATGCCGACATTTCGCTCTACCGGGCCAAGGCCCTCGGCCGAGGACGAGCAGTCGTCTTCGAGCCCTGGATGTACCAGGAGGCGCGCGAGGAGTCAACTCTGCTCAACTGGCTGCGTGACGCACTCGAACGAGATCAGATCGTCCTGCGGTACCGGCCGATCGTCGAGCTCCGTTCTGGCCAAGTTTACGGGTTCGAGGTATCGCCCTGCTGTCAGCATCCCGAGCAAGGCGACATCGAGGTTGTCGACCGCGTGCGACTAGCCCGCGAGGCCCAATTGGCTGCAGCCGTCACGCTGTGGTCGGTACGTGCCGCGTGCGGATGGCTGGCCCAGCTGGACCAGCGCGCGGAGCCTCCGGTGGTGATGCTTCGTCTTAGCGGCCTAGAGACGATGCAGCCGAGGTTCGCCGAAGAGATCGCGCGGGCGACCCAGGAGATAGAGGGTGTTGGGGCAAACTCGCTGCGCTTTCGTCTGTTGGACACCTCGCTCGCCTTCGGGACCGACGCCAGCCGCGAGGTACTGCGGTCGCTCCGTCATCTCGGTCTTCCGGTCTACGTCAGTGGCTTTAGTGACCTGGCGTCGATCTTCTCGGCGCTCGAACTGCGCGTGAGCGGTGTCGTCATCCCGCACGACATTGTGAGCCTCTTCGGTACCGACAGCCCAGCCTCGGCCGTGGCCCGTGCTCTGATCGGACTCGCCAAGGAACTGGGACTGCTGACGCTTGCTGACGGCATCGACCATTTCGAGCAACTGGTCCCACTCAGCAAGGCTGGCTGCGCGCTGGGGCTGGGCTCGTTGTTTGGACCACCACTCGACGGCGAAACCGCCTCACGGATCGCTCGGGAGACGCGCCACTGGAGCCATATAAGGACGCTCTTAGCCACGCCTTCGTCCTGATCGGCTCCACTCCTCTTCTTGACAGCCTGTCTGCTTCCCTGTACGCTGCCGATGGCCAGACACGACAACGCGTCCCATGCAGTTGAGGTTGAAGGAGTGGGAGCCGAGCGATGGCGCTGGCAACACTGGCCTTCGTCACAGCTCTGGGGATCGGCATCCTCTGCGTCATCGGCTACCGAAAGGTACGGCAGCAACTGCGGCTCGTCGAGCTCGTACCACGCTGTACGGTTGCCGAGCTCACCGAGCGTGTGCCTGGAGAGATGGTCGAAGTCAACGGGACGGTCCAGTGTGCTTCGCCGCTGACGGGCGAGATCTCCGGCCAGCCCTGTGTCTACTACCGTTCAGTCACCGAGCGCGTCTACGAGGCTTCCACGAGCAACCGCTCGCGCAGCCGACGATCGGAAGTGATCTCCCAGAACGAGCAGCGTATTCCCTTCGAAGTCGACGATGGAACCGGACGAGTCCTCGTCAACCCTTTCGATGCTGAGATCGACGCCCGCAAGGTCGTCGACCGGTTCGAGCCGTATGCCGGATCGTCGGCCAGGCTAACCTTCGGGGGTTTGGCGTTCCAGGTCGACGCCGGTGCACACCGGACGCTTGGGTATCGAAAAGTCGAGCACGCGGTCCTAGTCGGACAGCCGGTGTATGTGCTGGGCGTGCTTCAGGAGGATGGAAGCCTGGGGCGCCCGCCAGAGGGAAGCCGGTTACGGCGCTTCTTGATCAGCTCTCGGTCGGAAGAGGAACTGGCCAGAGCCTTGCGCCACCGCTCCTATCTTCTCCTGACCGGCGCACTTGTCAGCTTCATCGTCGCTGGGCTCCTGGCGCTTGTGCTGCTTGTGCAGTCAATCGCAACAGCGTTCTAGGCCGGCGGGGCCTCCAGCAACACCGGATGCGAGCCCCAGCCTTATGACCCGTCACTCCGAGCGCGGATCGCCCCTGGTGACCGGAATTCGAGCAACGATGCGCCACCCACTGCCGACGGACGGCTCCCGAACGCCAGCGGCTCATCCCTTCGCGACCTGGGGTAACGCTCCATGGAGCGCCGGCCGTGCGTCGCCTGCGCCAGTGTTCTGCAGAGTCTCCTCCAACGGAGTCGAGAGATTCGCCCCCAAGTGGCTCAGAGTGTCGGGGTTCGTACACTCGACCAACCGCTGATGCCCGGTGGGACCGACGAGCTGTGCTTTCGGTTTGCCTGATCGGCGGCGGCACCGTGCCAGAGGGTGATCAGCGCGAGGTCAGTCGCGGCGAGTCAATTCCTGGACTCCTCATCGCCGACTGGAACCGAACCACGTACGAGACGGCACTGGTGAACGGGACGTACCGGGCTCTCACGCCGGAAGAGTTCCGCAGCTCGCTCGACTTGGTCTCCGGCCGGTGCTGGAGGTGCTGGGGCGCCCTCTAGTACACGGGCACGCGGGCTGAAATCGAAGGAAGGCAACGGTCGTGACCGGACGATCGAGCGCTGAGCAGGAGGGCGTTCACCTTGAAGACGGGGGGCGCGCCGTCAGCGACTCCGCCGGGTCGCGAGCTCGTCCCGCTGGTGCCTGCACTGCAACGCCTACCCTCGACTCCTCACCGGAGCACTGGTCAGTCTCGGACGCTAAAACCCAATGGACCATCGCCCGGCGGCGGTCTTAGGGCGGCTCTTTGCGGGACGAACGTACTTGGGAGCCGTCTGGCTCGGGAAGCTCCCCGACCTTGATGGTCGAGCGTAGCCAGCGTCCGAGCAGAGGCTTGCGGGTGAACCTCGGACGAACTGGACACAAGCTGGCTCAGTCTTGCCGGCACACTGGGTCGACCGGTCCAGCGATGCAGACACGAGTGGGGCGACACAGTGTGCCGGCGTCCCGGCCGCTGGTGGGACCGCGCCTGGACACGGCCAGGTGAGGATGGAGCGGACCCGGCGAGTCCGATTCTAGCCGATGTGCCCCCGCTGGCCATGTCGCCGGCCGGGGTGTTCCCTTGGCCAACTGGAGGGCTGACCCCCAGTTGACCCCCAGCTTAAGCCCATCGGCGGGAAGGGTGGGATTCGAACCCACGGGGGCCGGTTTACGCCAGCCCCAATCGCTTAGCAGGCGACCCCATTCGACCTCTCTGGCACCTTCCCCCGCTCAGCTCCCGTGGCGGAGAGGGAGGGATTCGAACCCCCGGGGCTCAGCGCCCTGCTGTTTTCAAGACAGCCGCCTTCAGCCACTCGGCCACCTCTCCGTGCATGAGATGCGTCCCGACGTGGCAGCGAGGTGTACAGGCAGTATAGCACACCCTGGTGTCCAGCAGCCACAAACGTCAACGCCCAGGGGCTCTCGGCCAGCTCAGACATGCCGAACGTCACAGCTCCTTGCGGTTGCACGGACCACGTCGACGACAGGATCGCTCGTGGCCGAGCGCACAAGCAGGCGAGAGTACGTACACGCGTCTGCTACCCCTTGACGCTGTGTGAGACCGCCGCAAGGGGCATTCTGGCGGATCCCGGTGCTGCAGC
>Ga0197142_1003058_pt1 | contig 14249 bp, 12 predicted proteins | sample GBS60_MetaG_FD_148614 | JGI IMG/M metagenome (GOLD analysis project Ga0197142, IMG submission 148614) | Sediment microbial communities from Great Boiling Springs, Gerlach, Nevada, United States - GBS 60_MetaG | ecosystem: Environmental > Aquatic > Thermal springs > Hot (42-90C) > Sediment... | reverse complement strand
TCGACACTCTCCTCAAAGGAAGGTAGGGAAATTGCAATGAGAAGATAGCCAGGCTCATTCCCCAAAGCCCTTGACCCTGGAGGCTTGAGCCTCCAGGACCTCGTCATCCTCGAGCGAGTTCCGCCTCAGTAGCCATGCGCCCTTCCTCCAAAATAGGCCTCAACCCTCCCTCTGAGAAATCTCCTTAAAAAGAGACTACTAGGCCGACACGATCTTCTCCCTCGGGTTTTGGAATGCTCTTGAAAAATATGAATAGCCATTCTAAACTGTGAATGACAGTTCAAAAGGGTCTTTTCCTCGGAAGGATTCGAGCAGATTATGGAGGAACAAAGGCTACCCAGAAGAGAGAGGGAGAGGCTCAGGCAGAGACAGGAGATCCTGGATACTGCCCTGAGCCTTTTTTCAGAAAAGGGATATCACAATGTATCCATGCAGGAGATAGCGACAAAGGCTCAATTTGCCATGGGCACCCTGTATCGCTTCTTCAGGAGCAAGGAGGAGCTTTACAGGGAGCTCCTTCTCGAGCAGGCAGGCAAATTTCACCGAGCAGTCTCTGAGGCCATAGAAAAGGGCGGAGACGAGATCGAAAAGCTCAGGAATTATCTCGAGGCAAAGATAAGGGTTTTCACAGAGAATGTCCAAGTAGTAAGGCTATATCTCACTGTGACCCAGGAAGCGAGGTTTCATCTTACAGCAGGGCTGGATCCTGAAATCCGGGAACTCTACAAGCAATTCATGGAGAAGCTGGCCTCTGTTTTCAAGCGGGGAATGGAAAAAGGTCTTTTTTCGGATGTGGCCGACCCAATGCTTCTTGCCCTTGGCCTGGAGAACATTGTCAACGCCGCCCTCCTCCTCTGGGTGGAAAGCCAAGAGGAGCGCCCCTTCTTGAGAGATCCTGACTCCATCCTCAAGATTCTCCTCCATGGGATACTGAAAAGATGAGGGTAATTATGCTAACTTCGTGGAATTTTAACGCCCTGTATAAGGGAGGTGGGCAATGAGTAAGATATTTTCCCGTCTGGGCAGACTCCTTCTTCTCTCGGGGCTTCTCACCCAGATGGGATGCGAGAAAACCCAGAGCTCTCCACCTCCGCCTCCCATTGTGGAAGTTGGGATAGTGGTTCTGGAACATCAGCCAGTTGTCCTCACCACGGAGCTTCCTGGCAGGACATCTGCCTTCAGGATAGCCGAGATAAGGCCCCAGATTAATGGCCTCATCCAGAAGAGGTTTTTTACAGAGGGATCGGATGTCAAAGCGGGCCAGCTCCTCTATCAGATTGACCCTGCCCCTTATCAGGCAGCCCTGGACAATGCCCTGGCTGCCTTGGCCAGGGCGGAGGCCAATGTCCCAGCCATGCGCTCGAAAGCGGAGAGACTAAAGGCCCTCGTAGAGCAAAAGGCGGTGAGCCAACAAGACTATGAGGACGCCTCATCTGCCCTGAAGCAGGCTGAGGCGGAGGTCCGCTACTGGAAGGCGGCGGTTGAAAGCGCTCGGATCAATTTGGGGTACACGAGGATAACTGCCCCCATATCCGGGAGGATAGGAAGGTCCAATGTCACCGAAGGGGCAATAGTGACGGCGTACCAACCCCTTCCTTTGGCTACGATCCAGCAATTGGATCCCATTTACGTGGATGTCCCTCAATCTACAGCCGACCTTTTGAGGTTGAAGGAAAAGCTCGAGAAAGGAAACCTCAAGGCCGGCTCCCAGGAGGACAAAAAGGTGGGCCTCATCCTGGAAGATGGATCCCGTTATCCCCTGGAGGGGACCTTTCAGTTCAGGGATGTTACAGTGGACCCAACAACGGGCTCGGTCATTTTGAGGATGGTTTTCCCCAACCCCAATCATCTCCTCCTTCCAGGCATGTTCGTGAAGGCCATAGTGAAGGAGGGAATAAAGGAGGATGCCATACTCGTTCCCCAGCAAGCCGTAACAAGGGATCCCAAAGGAAACCCACTGGCATTCGTGGTCAACCACGAGGGGAAAGTTGAAATGAGGATCCTCTCCATAGATAGGGCCATAAGGGACACGTGGCTTGTGACCTCAGGGGTGGAGCCAGGGGAAAAGGTGATAGTGGAGGGTCTCCTAAAGGTCAGGCCCGGGATGCAAGTGAGGGCGGTTCCCGCTGAAGCACCGCGAAAATCCCCGACAAGAGGCTGATAATGCTCTCGAGATTCTTTCTCCAGAGGCCTGTTTTCGCTTGGGTGATAGCCATAATCATAATGGGCGCAGGGGCCCTCGCCATCTACAACCTTCCCGTATCCCAGTACCCTCCAATAGCCCCTCCATCCATATACGTGCAAGCCTTCTATCCAGGAGCCTCTGCAGAGACTGTCGAGAACAGTGTCACCCAGATCATCGAACAGAAGATGACCGGTCTGGACCGAATGATATACCTTTCTGCAACGAGCGACTCCTCTGGCTCTTCCAGGATAGAGCTCACCTTCGAGCCCGGAACCGACCCCGATCTGGCCTGGGCCAAAGTGCAAAACAAACTTCAGCTTGCCATGGCCAGCCTCCCAGAGGTGGTTCAGAGACAGGGAGTCGCGGTGGGTAAGGCAACGAGAAATTACCTAATGATAGTTGGGCTCATCTCAGAAGACGGGAGCATGGATGGCAACGACCTCAGAGATTACGCCCAATCGAACCTGGAAAAGGTCCTGGCAAGGGTGCCCGGTGTCGGAGAAGTGGAGAACTTCGGCACCCAGTATGCCATGCGCATATGGCTCAATCCCGACAAACTCACGGAATATGGCTTGACCATCGAGGACGTGATTCGGGCTGTCAAGGCTTATAATGTGGAGGTCTCGGCAGGCCAATTTGGTGGCACACCTGCTGTGGAGGGCCAAAGACTCAATGCTTCGATAGTGGTCCAGAGCCTCCTCAAGACCCCAGAGGAGTTTGCCTCGATTCCCCTGAGGGTTAATCAGGATGGCTCTATTGTTCGAATAAAGGACATAGGCCGCACAGAGCTGGGGACAGAGTTTTACGATGTGCAAGCCTTCTACAATGGAAAGCCCACAGCCGGGCTCGCCATCAGGATGGCTTCCGGTGCCAATGCCCTCAGCACAGCGGATGCGGTTAAAAAGAAGCTCGAGGAGATGAGCCGGTATTTCCCCCCCGGAATGAAGGTCGTCTATCCATACGATACGACCCCCTTCGTGAAGGTGGCCATAGAAGAGGTTATCAGAACACTCTTTGAGGCCATAGTCCTAGTATTTTTGGTCATGTATCTCTTCCTCGGGACTTTCAGGGCTACCTTGATTCCCACAATAGCGGTTCCGGTGGTGCTCTTGGGGACATTCGCGGTCCTATGGCTTTTCGGTTTCTCCGTGAACATGCTCACCATGTTCGCCATGGTCCTCGCAATAGGTCTTCTTGTGGACGATGCCATAGTGGTTGTGGAGAACGTCGAGAGGATAATGCGAGAGGAGGGCCTCGGTCCGAGGGAGGCCACTGCCAAGTCCATGGACCAAATAACGAGCGCCCTTATTGGCATAGGACTCGTGCTCTCCGCAGTCTTCGGCCCCATGGCCTTCTTCGGAGGCTCTACGGGTGTCATCTATAGGCAGTTTTCCGTAACCATAGCGGCGGCAATGCTCCTCTCAGTCCTCGTGGCTTTGATTCTCACCCCGGTCTTGTGTGCTTCCCTTCTCAAGCCCGTTCCCCCGGGACATGGCATTCACGGACAAGCAGTCTTCTTCCTCCGTCCTTTCCTCTCTTGGTTCGACAGGATGTTCTTCAAGAACAGGGACCAATACGTGAAGGTGGTAGGGTGGGTCCTTTCCAGGAAAGTCCGGTTCTGTCTCCTTTACCTAGTGATCGTGGCATCCCTGGGTCTTCTCTTCCTTCGCATGCCCACGGCTTATCTACCGGAGGAGGACCAAGGCATCCTCCTTGCCCAGGTGATAATGCCCACTGGCTCCACCCTGGAGCAAACCCAGGAGGTCCTGGACAGAATAAAGGACTACTTTATGGAGAGGGAGAAGGACGTGGTGGAGTCTTGCCTTACTGTGGCTGGCTTCGGGTTCTCTGGGAGGGCCCAGACAAATGGCATGGCATTCATAAAGCTTAAGGACTGGAAACTGAGGAACAGGGAAGAACTCAGGGTCAAGGCAATAGCCTCCAGGGCCATGGCCGCGATGATGGCCTTGAGGAATTCACTTGTATTCGTCTTTCCGCCACCTCCGGTGATAGAGCTGGGGAATGCCAAGGGTTTCGATTTCCAGCTCATGGACAGGGGAAATGTGGGCCACGCCCAATTGATGGCAGCCAGGAACCAGCTTCTGTGGATGGCCTCCCAGGATCCGAGGCTGACGGCTGTGAGGCCCAATGGCATGGAGGATGTGCCGGAGTACAGGGTCAATGTGGACTGGGAGAGGGCCGGGTCCTTGGGTCTTCCCATATCCTCAATTCACACGATCATTTCCGCAGCCTTTGGAGGCGCATACGTGAACGATTTCATCCAGGGAGGGAGAGTGAAGAGAGTCTATGTCCAAGCAGATGCCCCTTACAGGATGCTCCCTGAGGATCTCCATAGGCTCTACGTTAGGAATGCCTCTGGGAAGATGGTCCCGTTTTCCTCCTTCGCCTCGGGTCAGTGGAGCTACGGATCTCCCAGGCTGGAGCGTTACAATGGCTTCCCATCCCTGAACATATGGGGTGAGCCAGCCCCAGGAAGGAGCTCTGGCGAGGCCATGAGGGCGATGGAGGAAATAGTCTCCAAGTTGCCTCCGGGGATCGGCTACGAGTGGACTGGAATATCATACCAGGAGCGCATGGCCACAGCCCAAGCACCAGCTCTGTATTCCTTCTCCATCTTCGTGATCTTCTTGTGTCTAGCGGCCCTCTATGAGAGTTGGGTCATTCCCCTGTCGGTTCTCCTCATTCTTCCCCTGGGAGCCATAGGAGGTGTTGTGGCCTCCACCTTGCGAGGACTGCCCAGCGACGTGTACTTCCAGATAGGTCTTCTCACTACTTTGGGCCTCACAACCAAAAATGCGATCCTCATAGTCCAGTTCGCCAAGGCCAAGGTCCAGGAGGGCATGGGGGTAATGGAGGCCACTATGGAAGGGGCGAGGCTGAGATTCAGGCCCATTGTGATGACTTCTTTGGCATTCGGCTTCGGAGTCCTTCCTTTAACCCTGACAAAGGGTGCAGGTGCTGGAGCGCAAAATGCCATAGGGACGTGTGTGGTTGGTGGAATGATCTCGGGCACACTCCTCGTTACGGTTTTCGCTCCCCTCTTCTTCGTCCTCATTTCAGCCCTGAGGTCAAAGAAAGCTAGCTATAGCCAGACTCCAGAGACGATGGATAAGGCCAATGAAGAGTAGACGGATCTCACCATTGTGCATACTCCTAGTCAGTATCTCTACCACGATCTACGGTTGCTCCCTAGCTCCCAAGTTCACCAAGCCCGAATCGCCAGTTCCCAGAGAATGGCCCAAGGGTGAGGCCTACAGGGAGAGCAAATTGGGGGAAATCCCTGCCTGGGAGCTCCAGTGGGAGGAGTTCCTCCAGGATCCAAGGCTCAAGACCATAGTGGCCATGGCCTTGGCCCATAACAGGGACCTGAGGCTAGCTGCCCTCAATGTGGAGAGGGCTAGGGCCCTTTACGGGATCCAGAGGGCTGAGCTCTTTCCCCCGGTAAATCTCTCTGCCACAGCGATCAAACAAAGGGTGCCAGGGGATCTTTCGGGAATGGGCAAGGCCGTGACCATTGAGCAGTATAGTGTGAACCTGGGAATAGCGGCATGGGAGATAGATTTTTTCGGAAGGATAAGGAGCCTCAAGGACAGGGCCCTGGAAGAGTATCTCGCCACAGAAGAGGCCAAAAGGGGCGCAGAGCTTCTCCTTGTGACCGAGACTTCAAGGGTCTTTCTATCCTTGGCCGCCGACAGGGAGAAACAGAGGATCGCCAGGTCGACATTGGAGGTTCAGAGTTCAGTTTACGATCTCATAAAGAAGCGCTTTGAGATAGGGCTCGCCTCCGAGCTGGACCTGAGAAGGGCCCAGAGCCAGGTTGAAGCCTCCAGATCTGAACTGGCCAGGTACACGCAGGCTGTGGCACTGGATATTAATGCCATCAACCTTCTTGCAGGCAAGGAGGTTCCTCCCGAGCTGTTGCCAAAGGGTCTGGGGGATCTCGTCCCCCCGCGGGAGATCGCGGCGGGGATATCCTCTGAGGTCTTACTCCTGAGACCCGATGTAGTGGCTGCAGAGCACAATCTGAGGGCAGCCAACGCTGACATAGGTGCTGCGAGAGCCGCTCTTTTCCCGAGGATCTCCCTAACTACGGCCTTGGGTACTGCGAGCGGGGAGCTCACGGGCCTCTTCAAGGGGGGCTCCGGGACATGGAGTTACATGCCCCAGTTGGTGCTGCCAATTTTCGATGCTAGGCTTTGGGCCGCTTTGGATGCCACCAAGGTGCAGCAAAAGATCGCTATAGCCCAGTACGAGAAGGTGATTCAGCAAGCCTTCAAAGAGGTCGCCGATGCCCTCGCGGAGAAAGGGACCATAGAGGATCAGTTAGAGGCTCAAAGGAACCTGGTCGAGGCAGCGAGGAGAAGTTACGAGTTGGCCAAGGCGAGATACTTCCAGGGGCTTGATAGTTACCTCGGTGTCTTGGATGCACAACGCTCCCTTTATGAAGCTGAACAGGGATTGGTGAATTTGGAATGGGCAAAACTGGCCAACAGGGTCAAACTTTACACAGTCTTGGGGGGCAAGGCTTCGGATTACGGGCTCAGACCTTGATGGGAGACGTTTTTTCCCCTATGATGGGTAAAATCTATTCCTTGGAAAGATCCTCTCTGGCACAGTTTTTCTCGTCTATCCACATGGGGTGGGAGATCCGGACCATTGAGGCGAATGGCGGAGTGAGGTTAAGAATGAAATTCTGGCAAAGGGAGATGAGGTTTCCATGAGACTGGAGAACCAAGAGCTCCTTAAGGCCATGGGAAGGGCACAGGATCGTTTCCTCTCCCAGCAGTCGCCTGAAGGTTGGTGGTGGTATGAGCTGGAGTCCAACGTGACCATCACCGCCGAGTACCTGATGCTCTTTCGTTTTTTGGGCATAAAGGACCCCTCGAAGGAGAGGAAGATGGCCAACTACATCCTGGAACAACAGAGACAGGATGGAACCTGGGCCATATATTACGAGGGGCCAGGATGCGTGAGCACGACAACAGAGGCTTACTTCGCTTTGAAAATGGCGGGGGTTTCTCCCAAGGAACCAAGGATGAACAAGGCAAGGGACTTCATCCTCGAGATGGGAGGAATGGAGGCGACCAGGGTATTCACGAGGATCTTTCTTGCCCTTTTTGGTCAGTACCCTTGGAAGATGCTCCCATCTCTCCCAGTGGAACTCATTCTCCTTCCGGGCTGGTTCCCCATCTCAGTCTACGACTTCTCCAGTTGGGCGAGGGCGACCCTCATTCCCATATCCATCCTCATGGACAAGAAGCCCATCGTTTCCATTCCCCAAGAAGAATGGGTAGAGGAACTCAAGTCTGGCAAGCCCGTGACTAGACCTATGGGGTGGCTCAGCTGGGAGCGGGCCTTTCATGTCTTGGACAGGGTTCTCAAGGCATTGGAGGGACTTCCCGTAAGACCCTTCCATGAGAGGGCGATACGGGCGGTGGAGGAGTGGATCCTTCGTCACCAGGAACCGACCGGGGATTGGGCGGGTATACAGCCCGCGATGGTCAATTCAATCCTCGCCCTCAGGACCCTGGGTTATCCCCTAGACCATCCGGTCATAGTCAAAGGCCTCGAAGCACTTGAGCGCTTCACCATAGAGGATAAAGACACCCTCAGGCTACAGTCCTGCATCTCGCCCGTTTGGGATACACCGCTCACTTGCATAGCGTTGCTGGATTCAGGCCTTCCCAAGGATCATCCTGCCTTTGCTAAGGCGAGAGAGTGGCTTCTTTCCCGCCAGATATTAGTGGATGGCGATTGGAAAGTGAAAAACCCAAACCTTGAGCCAGGGGGATGGGCTTTCGAGTTCCAGAACGATTGGTACCCCGACGTTGACGATACCGCGGTTGTCCTAATGGCCCTAAAGAGAATGTGGCCCAATGGGAATCCGGGAGAGGATCCCAGGATCCAGAGGGGAATAAAATGGGCCATGGGAATGCAGAGCAAAAACGGTGGGTGGGGGGCATTCGACGTCAATAACGACAAGGAGATCCTCAACAAGATCCCATGGGCCGATCTGGAAGCGAATCTAGACCCACCGACCGCAGACCTCACGGGGAGGATGCTGGAGCTCATGGGCCACTATGGAATTCCCAAAGAGCATCCAGCTGCCAGAGCTGGAATAAGGTTCTTGAAGAGGGTTCAAGAGCCAGATGGATGCTGGTGGGGAAGGTGGGGAGTCAACTACATTTACGGAACCTGGTCGGTGCTGTGTGGTCTGGCTGCAATAGGTGAGGATATGGGTCAAGCCTATGTGAGAAAGGCTGTGAGATGGCTCAAAGATCATCAGAATTGGGATGGTGGGTGGGGAGAGACCTGCGACACATACAGGAGACCCGAGCTCAGAGGTACAGGTCCCAGCACTCCATCCCAGACAGCCTGGGCCTTGATGGCCCTAATGGCAGCGGGAGAGGTCAATTCTCCAGAGGTGGAAAGGGGGATCAAGTATCTCCTGGCTCAACAAGAGGAAGACGGTAGCTGGCCAGAGCCCTATTTCACCGGCACGGGTTTCCCCAAATATTTCATGATTCGCTACCATAACTACCGCAACTGTTTCCCCCTCATGGCCTTGGGCAGATACTGGAGGCTCACAAAGCTAAAAGGTGACTGAGATGTTAGTTATGCTCACAGGGGCAACGGGCTTTGTGGGAGCAAATCTCCTGGATGTGTTACTGGAGAGGGGATTCCGGGTTAGATGCTTTGTGAGGGACGAGAACCTGGCCAGGTCTTTTTTGCCCACACAAGATATAGAGCTCTTCCAGGGAGACGTGAGAGACCCGGAAGCTCTCGAGAGGTGCGCCAAGGGATGCCAGATAATTTTTCACACGGCTGCGGACTACAGGCTATGGGTTCCGGATCCCGACCGGATGTATGCCACGAATGTCCAGGGGACTAGGAACGTTCTGGAGGCAGCCAAAAAAGCTCAAGTGGAGAGGGTCGTGTACACGAGCTCCGTTGGCGCTCTGGGAATCCCAAAAGATGGATCTCCGGGCACAGAGGATACCCCTGTGAGTTTAGAGGACATGGTGGGCCATTACAAGAGATCCAAATTCCTGGCCGAGAAAGAGGCCTTGAGTTCCGCCAGGGAGGGTCTCGATGTAGTTGTGGTCAGTCCGAGCACCCCGATAGGCCCCAAGGACAGGAAGCCAACCCCAACAGGCCGAATGATAGTGGATTTCCTCAGGGGCCGAATGCCGGCGTACCTGGACACTGGCCTCAATATAGTGCATGTGAGGGATGTGGCAGAAGGGCACATCCTGGCCATGGAAAAGGGGAGAAAGGGCGAGAAGTACATCCTGGGAAACGAGAATCTGACCTTGAGGGAGATATTCCAACTTCTGGAGTCCGTCTCTGGCAGAAAGGCTCCCCGAATAAGACTTCCCAGATGGCCCATTTTGATCATGGCATATATCTTGGAAGGAGTGAGCAGGATCACCAAGAGGGAGCCTTCGATACCTCTCGATGGGGTTAGAATGGCAGCCAAGAAGATGTTCTTCGATCCCTCCAAGGCTATAAGGGAGCTGGGACTGCCTCAAACACCGGTGCGACAAGCTTTGGCAGATAGTGTCACTTGGTTCAGAGACAACGGATACGCCCCTTGATGTGGAGTAAAGAGGTCAATGACCTTCGAGCCTAATAAACCCAAGGAATCCGGCCCGCCAAGGGAAAAAGAGTCCGACAGGAAGCTCGGGGATGAGTGGGAAGACTGGGACGGGACGCCAGAGGAGGATGTTGAAGAGCCCAAGAGTAGGTTCCTTTCCCTTGCGACCTGGGTTTACGTTATATTTCTTGGCCTGACCCTTCTTGCAGGATACCTGATCAAGCCCAGAGTAGAGGAACTGCCACCCTACCTATCCATGCCTCTGGAGCTGATGTTCCTCCTCCTCATCGGGGCGTCTTTGGTCCTGTACCTCGCCTTCCTTCTCGAGGTATTGGGGAATAAGAGGATCCTTCCCTATGGGTGGAGTGAGAGGATACTTCTCTGGCTCCTTCCCAAGGCCGTTTGGCTTGGGAGGAGAATGGGATTGAGCAGGGACAGGGTCTTCAATTCCTTCATTAAAGTGAACAATGGATTGAGTCGCTCCCACACCAGCGCAGGCACTAGGAGGAAGCTCCTCATACTCCTTCCCCGCTGTTTGAGCCGCGAGACCCGCCAGGAGATAAAGAGATTGATAAATGGGAGAAACCACGCGGTTGCCACTGCAGGAGGAGGCGAGGAGGCTAGAAAGGCCATCCGCAAGGAAAAGCCAGACTTCATAATAGCTTTGGCATGCGAGAGGGATCTAGCAAGTGGGATAAGGGATGTGGCCCTCAGGGTCCCGGTCATAGGCATCCCAAACAAGAGGCCGGAAGGCCCCTGCAAGAACACCCTAGTGGACTTGAAAGAGTTCAAGGAGGCGTTGGAGTTCTTCGAGGCTATCTCGAGCTCCAATGGCCCTTCCCAGGGACAGGAGTCGAGATGAAGTTTCCCCTGCTTTTACATATGGACATGACCCTTTATCTGTTGAAGAACGCCCTCAAGGGGGTTAAGAGATTTCCCCTGGTGCTCATGCTGGAGCCGACCCACAAATGCAATTTGAGGTGCGCAGGATGCGGTCGCATAAGGGAGTACAGGGATACTTTGGGAAAAGAACTCTCCTTAGAGGAATGCCTAGAGGCGATCCGAGAGTGTCCTGCTCCTGTTGTGACGGTGACGGGTGGGGAACCTCTGCTCTATTCCCAAGTAGGCCCTTTGGTGAAGGAGATCCTACGGAGAAAGAGACACGTCTATCTATGCACTAACGGGGTGCTACTTGGAGAATCCCTGGAGATGTTCAGACCTTCCTCCCGTTTCACCTTCAACGTGCACCTGGACGGGCCCAGGGAAGTGCACGATTCCATAATAGGCACTCCTGGCACCTTCGATAGGGCCCTGAATGGGATAAGGAAGGCCAAAAGCCAGGGGTTCAGAGTCACGACCAACACCACGATTTATCGAGACACAGAACCGGGGAAACTGGATTTTCTCTTCCACCTGCTGACCAAGGAAGGAGTAGATGGATTCCTCGTGGCCCCAGCCTACAATTACGAGGCTGTTGAGGAGGGGATCTTCTTGACTAGGGAAGAGATTGTTAGGAAATTCAAGGAGATAGAAGCCATTTCCCGGAAATACAAGGTCTTAAGCACTCCTCTGTACTTGGAGTTCCTTCTGGGCAAGAGGCGTCTTCGATGCACCCCTTGGGGCAACCCAACGAGGAATCCAGCTGGATGGAAATCCCCTTGCTACCTCATAACGGATGGGCACTATCCAAGCTTCAAGGAGCTGATGGATAAGACCCCATGGGAAAGATTCGTAAGAGGGGAGGACCCTCGTTGCACCAATTGCATGATGCATTGCGGGTTTGAGCCAACAGTGGTGAGGGAGCTGGGGAAAAACCCCCTCGATCTCTGGCGAATGATCCTGTGGAACTTGACCTGAGATAGATGGAACTTCTCCTGGGAACCCTGACACTTAGGCCGTATGTGTTCGTTTTCCTGGCCGTGTATCTCCTGGGGGCCTCCAGGCAGTTCGGCAAGAAGCCCACTTTTGTCTTCTTGCCTTTGGGATACTTGGTCGCCTTCTTATCCGAGTTCTGTTCCATAAATTGGGGCTTCCCATACGGGGATTACTATTACATAGAGGCAACCAGGGGCAAAGAGCTGTGGATCCTGGGTGTGCCCTTCATGGACTCGATCTCCTATGTATTCATCGCTGCCTGTAGCTATTCCACAGCCCTATTTCTCATGTCCCCTGCGCGACAATCCACTTGGGAAGAGAGGGCCCATGGAGAAAGGAGTGTCTGGATACTGGCAAGCCTCCTCATGGTCCTCCTCGATGTGATCGTGGATCCTGTAGCCCTGAGAGGGGAAAAATGGTTTCTGGGAAAGATCTATGGATATAGGGAAGAGGGAGCCTACTTTGGCGTTCCCATGAGCAACTTTGCGGGATGGCTCTTTGTGGCCATGATTATGACTAAGATTTTTCATTGTCTTGTGGCCAGATGGGGGAAAAGGGCCACTGGCCCATGGTGGAACGGGATCCCCCTCTGGAGCCTCTGGGGGCCTGCGCTTTATCTGGGAATAATTTCCTTCAATCTCGCCGTAACTTACTGGATAGGAGAATTGACTTTGGCTATTGCGAGCACTTTCATCGCCGGGACCTTCTTTTTTTTGGGCCTGTTTTGGACCCTTTGCAAGATCAGAAATGAAAGGCCCGAGTGAGATCACGGCGGATCTCGCAGCCCGGGACGAGCAAACCTCTCAAAGTCTCTCCCAAGTTCACGGAAGCAATTTTGGAGCGAAGAAAAAGCCTCCATGCATCGGCAAGCCAAGAAGGCCTCTTGAGAAAGCTCAAGAGCACTCTGTAAGGCCGGATACGAAACTCAGAGTCCACCCAATGGTTGACTCTTGCTGATGGATCTAGCTCCGCTTCGTCGCTCACAGCCTTTATAGCGAGAAAGCCCTTCCCCTCTTGAAAGGCCACCTCCGCCACGAAGGAAGTTTCCAGATCCACTGTCCCAGGGAAGGAGCTCCCCTGGAGATCCTCTGAAAGTCTCTCCTTGGCCGCGAACTCCACGCACGAGACCATGGTCACTTCCTTGAGGGCTCGGTGAAGGGTAGGGCCGACAGTCCTGGGCCCTGGGACGAGCCTCCCCGGCCCCCTCCAAATGAAAAGTTCTTTCGCCTCAACCACCTCTCCGACTCTCAGAGAGGGATCCAGGGCCCCACAGAATCCAACGCAGACCAAAACTTCCGGACAGAACTCCTCAACGAGGAATCGTGCTGAGGATCTGGCCCTCTTTGCCCCCATTCCGGCTACTACAAGGATTATTCTCCTTTCCCCATGGCGCAGCTCGAATAGTCGCCTTCCCCCCTTGGATTTCAGCTCCCTCCATCCAGACCAAGAGAGAATCCCCCTGCACTCCCTCAGGAGGGCGGCCACAACTCCAATTTCTCTTGCCCTCAGGAGAGGATACTGGCCATCCATGGCTCCATCAACTCCTTGAGGGATCTCCCTGGATCCACCCAGACCGTTTTCATCCCCAATGAAGACGCGGGCCTCAAGTTTTCCTCTATGTCGTCAAAATAGACTATTCTCTCAGGAGAACAGCCGAGAGTCTCTAAGACCTTTCGGTATACATCTGGATGGGGTTTCTTTCTCCCCAGCTCGTAGGACAGAAACCAGGAATCGAAAAGATTGAGCCAGGGAAACTGCCTAAGACAGTGTTCGAAGTGGAGGACATTCGTGTTGGACAGAAGGTGGAGCCTGACCCTGCCCTTGAGGGAGGCTACGAGCTCCGATGCCCCAGGCCTTTCCGTGAAGATGGAGTTCCAGATGAGGGAGAATTCGCCGAAGGAAATCTTGAGGCCCATCTCAAGGGAGACCCTTCTGTAGAATTCGTGGGGCGAGATCCTGCCTTCATCGAATGGATCCTCGGCTGGATCAGGCCCTTTGAAAAGGTAATGGATGACCTCCTGTGGGTTCCGGTACCTCTCGACGCATGCCCACGTAGAAAAGGCCTGAGCTATGGGAAGGTGGGAGAATTGGACAAGAACATTGCCCAGGTCCAATAAGACAACCTCTATCATGAATCGATCCTCCCATCACAAGACTCTACCAGCAAACCATAGGGAAAAGACGAGTCCCTAGTCAATGCTTCGCATCCAGCTAGTTCGGGGGGAGCGCAAGGACTCCCTAGGCAAGCCCAAATGGGTAAAATGCTGGCGGAAAGAGCGCGTTATTCCGAGGAAACGGACCCCTCTGGTGTCAATCTCGTGGCCTGGCCCATAAGGCCACCGTTGCCGCCTCAGGCCAATTCTAGGAGTGGCGGGCTCTGCACGCCCGTAATGTCGGCATGAGATCAACCCAAATGTTGCCTCCTTTGGGCTAGGGGCCTTTCGCCTACCCATCGGTGACAACGACCTGCCTGGGCATGAATACGGCCTCGCAATCCGGGCGCGGAGATCGCTCCCCTGTGACAAAACCGGCATTGACGCCGTCTCCGGCATTTCCGCGTTAGGCAATCCC